>ERZ1027221.1406-NODE-1406-length-11863-cov-4.673696_pt1 | contig 11863 bp, 10 predicted proteins | sample MGYA00519267_ERZ1027221 | MGnify/ENA primary metagenome ERZ1027221 (study PRJEB26926, sample SAMN06164533) | human gut metagenome | biome: ENVO:00009003; feature: ENVO:2100002; material: ENVO:00002003 | host: Homo sapiens | place: USA | collected 2012 ...
TTATTATTGAAACATGCACTATTTTAGAAAGGAAATTCATATGATTACTGAAAAAGACATGCAATATGTTCTTACAATTGCTAATTATGGAAATCTTACCAAGGCCGCCAATGCTCTGTTCTTGTCGCAGCCGGCTTTGAGCATACATCTTAAACAGCTTGAGACATCACTTGGCATACAGCTTTTTGAAAGAAAAGGCCGCCGCATGATTCTTACATATGCAGGCGAGGAATTCGTGAAATCTGCCAGAGATATTACTATGAAATGCTTTGAGCTTGAAGACCGCATGATTGATATTGGCAAAAATGTAGCTGTTAAACTCCGCATTGGTTACATGGTCCGTCAGGTTGAGTCTCTCTTTCCATCTGTTATGACTGCATTTAACAGACTGTATCCACAGTCAGTTGTATATGCCATTGACGGACATCTCTCAGACCATGAAGAGCAGCTTCTTGCCGGTGACCTTGATATGTTCTTTGGATATAACAGCGTGAGCAACACCAGACTTTCCTATGAAACCATATATGAAGACTGTCTTGTTGCCATTCTTCCCAAAAGCCACCCTGCTGTCTCTTTCGCAGAGTCTAAAGAATCATGCATCTATCCATGGCTTGATCTTGCGCATGTAAGAAAAGAAAGATTCATCCTGCAGCACAGCAACCAGAGTATAAGGCAGCTTGAAGAGGACGCCCTTTTCTATGCTGATGTCCTGCCAGAGCTTACCTATAAGATAAGCAGTATTGACGCAGGAATCCGACTTGCTGAACAGGGATATGGAATTGCATTTACATTAAACAGTTATCTTGCTTCAATGAAGCTTTCACCTGATTCAGTTGTATTACAGGTTGGCGACCCAGACTTGCGTATACCATTCTCCGCTGCCTTCAGAAAAGAAGATGAAAACCGGAAAGAACTGAAAGAATGGATACGGCTGACTAAAGAGCTTGTTTCCAGACAATAAAATAACCGGCTGATACTGCATTTAGCTGTACCAGCCGGTATCTTAATATTATTCAATTATAATACTTCTACAAGCTCAATCCTGAAATTCAGTTCTTTTCCTGCCATCTCATGATTAGCGTCAAATGTAATCTCAGTATCAGTTAAAGCAGCAACCCTAGCTGGGAATGGCTGTCCATACATATTCTGAAGATATACTTTATCATCAACTTTAAGTTCTTCTGCACCAGGAAGCTCACTTATAGGCAGTGTTATGAAAGCTCTTGGATCGGCTTCTCCATACGCCTCCTCTGGCATAAGATGAACATCAATAACGTCTCCGACATTCATTGTTGCAACAGCCTTGTCAAAGCCCTGAATCATCATTCCTGCTCCACAAGTAAATTCAAGCGGTTCACCTCTGTCGTAAGAAGAATCAAACTGTGTTCCATCGTTAAGTGTTCCTTTATAATGAACCTTTACCTTCTTTCCCACATTAGGTCCTTCAAATGATGGTGTAAATGTACCACAGCCACCGCCGCAGCCGCCACAACCACTTCCGCAGTCTGATTCACCTTCATCACTTCCACAATGTCCGCAGCCTGACTCTTCATCTTCATGGCTTCCACAGTGTCCGCAACCATGACCTTCTTCATGATCATGATGATGGTCGCAATTAACTCCTGCTGATGTTAAATCGCCATTAAGATATGCCTCAACTGCTGCGTCTGCCTCTCCATCTGCTCCTGAATATACATCAATTCCAGCTTCTGAAAGTGCTGTGACTGCACCGTTACCAATTCCACCACATATAAGAACATCTACACCTTTATCCTTAAGAACAGCTGCCAATGCGCTATGACCAGCTCCATCAGTGCCAATTACCTCTGCACGGACAATATTCTTTCCTTCTGCCTCATAAATCTTAAAGCTCTCAGAATGTCCGAAATGCTGAAAAATCTGACCATTCTCGTATGTTACTGCTACCTTCATTAATAATCCTCCTGATTAATATTTATTTATCCTCATACAGTGCATGATAGACTTCAAGGAACTTTTCATCTCTTTCCCCAGTTGCTATCCTGTCTCTGCCATCAGAATAATCATAAAATCCTTTTGCTACACATTATAACACTTCTTACTCGTTATTATCTCTCCAATAGTCTTATAATATTAATAACATTTACTACATGGCGTATAGCCAAGGCTTTGTGCTTTCTCTAGCGTAACCTGACTCGGATTCTTCATATTACTGCATGAACTGCTTCTATGGTATTTCTTTCCAGATTTGGGAATCCATACCATTGTAGAACTACCAGAATTGTTAGAAACCACTGGTTCCTCTACTGCCTGCTGTTTCTCCTCAACCTGAGGTGCAGCAGCTTCTGTCTTCTCAGTTACTGCCTCTGTAGTCTTTTCTTTAGTGACTTTTTCTGTGTTGTCTGTTCTTTACTAACGGAAACTGTTGTCTGTGCTACAGATTTCGTCGTAACATTTTCCGCTGTCTCTGTACCACAACCCACGAGCATACATATACTCATGATAATTACCATTAATAAACATCTTGTTCTGCCTCGCATATTAATCAGCTCCTTTGTACATATATAATTGTTCCGACCATTATTTCACTGATAAAATAGTATCATAATATGTACATTTCCGCAAGATAACGAGTTCATTAGTAATTATCACCACATAAAAACTATGCCACATGTATGCACTACATATGGCAGGTTTACACTAAGAACATATATTTTCTAAAACTCATTCTCCTCAAAAAACTTCCGCTTTCTCTCAATCATCTCATCAATTCTCTCGACATAGCTTCTGACGTCTTTGACATTCTCTATTCTCTCAATTCTTACAGAATGATTAGCATCGCCTTCATTATGGAACACAACCTTAGTTGAAGCACCTGCGCCGCATGCAATTATCGTCTGCTTCTCCTCCATAATAAGAATATTATATATACATTCAAGACCAGAAACTGCATAACCAACATTTTCAAAGTTCCCGGCCATATTCTTCTGACGGTACATATAATATGGCTGCATGTTAAGGTCACGGGCTGTCTGTTCTGTCATTGCAATAATATTATCTGTATTCTCTATTGAAAGTTCCGCATACTGCTCACGCAAAATGTTGAGTCTTGATGCTCTCTTAATTGCAAGTGAATGTACAGTAAGGCTCTCTGGTCCCATAGCCTTAATTTCATTAAGAGTATGAGCGACCTCATCAACTCCCTCTCCTGGGAGTCCTAAAATCATATCCATGTTAATATTATCAAGTCCGGCTTCCCTTGCCATTGTATATGCATTCTTAATATCTTCAACCGTATGCTTTCTTCCGATTAAATCAAGTGTTTTCTGATTCATTGTCTGCGGATTAATAGATATTCTTCCAACATTATGTGCCTTAAGTACTCTGAACTTATCAGGTGTCACGCTGTCCGGTCTTCCAGCCTCAACAGTAAGCTCGCGGCATCTGCTCAAGTCAAATGCTTCTTCAACTACTGTCAGTACTTTATCTAACTGTTCTGCACTCAAAGTTGTAGGTGTTCCGCCACCCATGTACACTGTATCCAGTCTTCTGCCTTTCATGGATTCAGCGACGAATCTTATCTCTTTAATAAGTGCATCAACATAATTATCAACATAATCTTTGTATGCACCAAGTGCATATGATGAAAATGAGCAGTACAGGCAGATACTTGGGCAGAACGGAATTCCTATGTACAGGCTGTAACCTGTCTTATAATCCATATCTGTAAGTATATCCAGTTCTTTCCTCGCTACTGTAAGGGCAAGGTCTGCTTTTTCCTCACTCGCATAATGCTTTTCCATAAAATGCTTCTTAATCTGTTCTTTGGCTGCACCTTCTTCAAGCATTGTATATGCAATTTTACTTGGTCTTACACCTGTAAGATATCCCCACGGAAGTTTCTTTCCAGTCTTTTCTGAAAGTCTCTTATATAAGCTGTCTTTGAATACTTCATGGGCATTCTTCTTATCAAGACCTGTGATATCCGGCACCTCTATTGTAATAATCTCGTCATCATCTTCTGGCTTGGAATCTGCTTTAAGTGCTGTAACCTCAGTTCTTGGATAAAATGAGCGGACAAGTACAACCGCATCATCATAAAACAAGTCATTATCAATCTTAATATATATCATCGTTGCTTCCTTTTCGCTTGTGGACATCACATAAATGGATTGTTCTGCTTTTCGTATCCAATCGTTGTGAACTCACCATGTCCGGGATATACATCTGTATCATCAGGAAGCTTGCAAAGCTTATCATGAAGAGATTCCATCATTGCAGCAGAGCTTGCTGTAGGGTAATCTGTTCTTCCGACTGAACCGGCAAAAAGTGTATCACCTGACATAAGTGTCTTGTCTGATTCGATATAATAACATGTTCCGCCTGCTGTATGTCCCGGCGTATGGATTGCTTTTATCTTAAGTCCTGCAAGTTCAAGAATATCCCCATCATTATGAAGTACATCTGCTGTAACTCTCAGACTCATTCCATATGCATTAGAAAGATTTCTTGCAGGTGAATCAAGCAGCTTCTCCTCATCACATGATGCATATATCTTAATCCCATAATGCTCACGCACTTCATTGGCAGCACCTATATGGTCAAAATGTCCATGTGTAAGAAGTATTGCCTGTGGCTTACTTCCCGAACGTACAACCATATCATATATAGACTCAGGCGAATCCGCCGGATCAATAATAATGCTTTCATTATTCTCTTTATTAATTATAAGATAGCAGTTAGTTCCTACTGGTCCTAATACTCTTGATTCAATCTTTATCATACATCTCTCCTAGCCTGCAGTTCTGGTTATATCAGTAACTCCATCTATTTTTCTTAACTTATCTATAATTCTGTTAAGTTCTTCTTTTCCGTGAATATCAAATCCCATGCTTATTGTTGCAACATTTTTCTTATTAAGACGACAGTTCATGGATTTAACATCAATTTCTGCTTCTGTAAACATTCTTGATATATCAACAATCAGTCCTGTTCTGTTATTAGCAAATATATTAATCTCTACTTCATAAGTATCATTAGTCTGTCCCTGTTCCCATTCAGCTTCAATAAGACGTGCACGCTCGTTGGCTGGGAAGTTGATTATATTAACACAGTCTGTTCTGTGAATTGATATACCTCTTCCTCGTGTAACAAATCCGACAATCTCATCTCCTGGAACCGGATTACAGCATTTTGAAAATCTCACAGCAACGTCATGGATTCCCTTAACAACAATTCCACCCTTGCCTTCCTTCTTCTTGGCCTTATCCTTAGATTCTGCCGAAACAATTTCTTCAAGAACGTCTTTATCTGTAATCTCTGCTTTCTTGGTCTTTTGATGTTCTTCGTTAAGTCTGTTTACAATCTGACTTTCCTTTAATGCACCATGACCAACTGCTGCAAGAATTGAATTCCAGTCCTTAAAACCATATTTATTAAGACATTTTTCAACATATTCAGGTCTTGTAATATCAGATAAAACAATTCCCTTAGTCTTGCAGTAATTGGCAATCATTTCCTTGCCCTTAAGAATATTATCTTCCTTTAACTCCTGCTTAAACCACTGGTTTATCTTGTTTCGTGCCTGAGTACTCTTTACTATTGAAAGCCAGTCTCTGCTTGGTCCTTTGGAATTCTGTGATGTAATAATCTCTATTCTGTCACCTGACTTGATGACATAATCAATATTAACAAGCTTTCCATTAACTCTTGCTCCTACCATCTTGTTTCCTACTGCACTATGTATGCTGTACGCAAAATCTATAGGACAAGAACCTGCTGGAAGTGTTTTAACATCTCCTGAAGGTGTGAAACAATATACGCTGTCTGAAAAAAGATTCAAATCATTCTTAATTGATGATAAGAATTCCTTATTATCAGACATCTCTTTCTGCCATTCAAGAATCTGTCTTAACCAGCTAAGTTTAGCCTCTTCGCTCTTATCAGTCTTCTCTCCAGTATTGCCCTCTTTGTACTTCCAATGGGCAGCAATACCATATTCAGCAATCTTATGCATCTCATAAGTTCTTATCTGAATCTCAAATGGCTGTCCGTTTGATGCAATAAGAGTTGTATGAAGCGACTGATAATTATTAGGCTTAGGCATAGCAATATAATCCTTGAAACGTCCTGGAATAGGCTTATACATTTCATGGATTACACCAAGTGCCGCATAACAGTCTTTAACTGTATCAACCTTTATTCTTACTGCAAATATGTCATATATCTGGTCAAGCGTCTTATTCTGGTTAACCATTTTTCTGTAAATTGAGAAGAAATGTTTAACTCTTCCGTCTATCTCAGCCTCAATACCGGCATTGCTTATATGCATGCCGACTTCTTTAATTATGCTCTTTATAAATGCTTCCCTGCCTGGTCTGTTTAAGTTGACCTGTTCAACAAGATCATTATATACATCAGGCATAAGATATTTCATTGATAAATCATCAAGTTCTACTTTAATCTTGGAAATACCTAACCTGTGGGCAATTGGAGCATATATTTCCATTGTCTCTCTTGATTTCTCAATCTGCTTTGCCGGTGACTGATACTGCATTGTACGCATATTATGCAGTCTGTCGGCAAGCTTTATAAGGATAACTCTTATATCCTTTGCCATTGCAAGAAACATTTTTCTAAGGTTTTCTGCCTGGACCTCAATCTTATCATGCTGGTAATTGAGCTGTGTCAGCTTTGTTACACCATCTACTAACAGCGCTACCTCATCACCAAATTCTTTTGCAACATCTTCACTTGTCATAACTGTATCTTCAACAACATCATGAAGAAGGCCTGCAATAATTGACTCCTTATCAAGCTCCAATTCAGCCAGAATAATAGCAACACATAAAGGGTGGATTATATATGGCTCACCCGATTTCCTGAACTGTCCCTCATGTGCCTTTCTTGCGGTCTCGTATGCCTTCTCGATATCAGACAGATCTGTAGATGGGTGGTATTTCTTTATAGCTGTAATAAGATCCTTATATAATTCCTCAGGACTTGTAAAATCTGCCGGTGTATCCACCGCTCTTTCAACCTGATTAGTTTTGTTATGGCTTGCGCCTGGTAACTCTATATTCTCTGGCATACGTGCCTCCATTCTCTGGTAATTGTCCAGCGTTATAGTTTTCTTAAGCCCATTATTTATACACTGGCATATGTTCTTTCCATAAATTCTCTTGTAGCCACTGCATTTTCTGGAACAGTATTCTCCAGAGTACAGTGTACATATGGCTTATGTTCCTTAATCTTCTTTAACAGAAGCCTATAATTAAGTCCTCCGCCTGTCACCGGATTACCCTTTCCTGTGCCTGCTGCCACTGACTTAAGCTCACTGCCTTCAACAATATAATCCTTACAGTGAACAACAGCAATGTCCTTTAATAACAGGTCAAATGCTTTCTCAATAATCTCATCCTGCTGTGCAAGATTATCAACACATAACAGGTTAACCGGATCAAATATAATCTGAAGATTAGGTGAATCAATAGCATCAAGTACCTTTCTTGCACGTTCAACAGTGTATACAATATGCTTCCATACAGGCTCAATTGCCACAATAACACCAAACTGTTCAGCATATTTAACTATTGGTCTTAAATTATCAATAAAGCACTGAAGAGCCTCCTCACTGTGATTAGCTGGCTCATACTTATACTCCTCATTAACCGCACCAGTCTCAGTACCAACAACTCCACAGCCAAGAATACTTGCAAATCTTATATGTGCCTTATACTTCTCAACAATCTCCTTATGCTTCTCAGGATTGGGATTGCAAAGGTTAAGATAACAGCCAAGTACTGCAACATCAACCTTATTCTCTGTACATAATTCCTTAATATACATAGCGAGTCCCGGAGTCATAGTCTCCACGCCCGGCTTGAACTCCTTAATAGACTTACTGAGTGCAATATGCATACAGTGAAAACCCTGTGCATGTATATTAGGTATAAGCTCCTCTAATGGAGCGTATGCAACATCATGTGCTCTTATTCCGATTCTCATAAAAAACCACCTTTCCGTCAATTACAAACACTTTTGAAAGATTATACTATATATTACATAAAAAAACCAGTAAATATCTGCGACTTTTCCAAGCTGTGAGGGCGTTAATGCTGCTATATACAAAAAAAGCAGTGAGAGAAAGCCCGCCCTAACGAAGCGTGTTTGCTTTCTCTCACCGTAATAAACTATTAATACAGCTTTACATTATTAATTAATCCTGTATCTCCAAGTGCCTTATAATATGTAACAAGTGGTATAAAGCTCTGTGCAAATCCTTTCGTGCTGTCACCGGAAACAATAACCGCATCATCTATAACCTTTTTAGAACCAACTCCTGCCCTGCCTGTGTTATTAATATTAGTTTCAAATGTTTTGAAACCATACTCAAGATATTTCTTATCACCTGTCAGTTCATAGGCAATTGCCAGTGATTCCAGAAGAAGTGTGTTATTTCCATTTCTTGAAAGTGAAGGAAGCTCCTTATAATAGAATAATCCATTATCAAGAGTACAATTCTCTACAATATCATCAATTGCTCTTATAAGCATCTGCTTAATATCTTCTCTTGGGAATACCCTGTAATATCTCATTACGCTTCCTGCAGCTACTGATATCATAAATCCTACTCTTATAAGAGTATTGTCAGTATATGGAGCAAGCCAGTTGCCATACTCCTCTTCCCATATCTTAAAGCTGTCAATAATCCACTCACATTTTGCAAGCCATTTTTCATCTCTTGTCTCCACATATAATGCAACAAGTGCACGTAAAGCCCAGCCAGTTTCTCTCGCATTGGCTTCTCCTGGTTTTGCATACATTGGTGTATCCAGAAGTCTTAATATGTTATCACCTATACTTATAGCTGTCTCAAGACCTCTCTCATCACCTGTAAAATGATAGTAATCAATCACTCCTTCAACCCATTCATGTGAGCATACCATTATTCCATTCTTACAATGACCTGCTGTATGTTCCCACTGTCCACCTATTCTTAATGGATTCTTGCTGTAATGGCATACATCAACATCCATCTGATGCTTTGCTGAAACTATTAAATAGTCAAGGAATCTTCTGATTCCAGTTCTTGCATACATAAGAGCACATGAATGCGGATAATCATATTCATTATTACTCCATACAGGTTTTCCACCACCTCTTCCCTGTAAAGTATATCCCATATCAATAGAATCGCCCCAATTCAGCATGCCGTAGCATCTTGAATGATTATCTGCCCTTGCAATAAGTGCGATTTCAACTTCATTCACAAGATGTTCAGGGAATACATCCATACACACTTCTGCCTTCTTGAATTCCTCTGGTGCTATGCATGGTCTGTCAGGCATCTGGTATATTGTACTTCTGTTATCAAGCTCCCACATCTGCATATCCGGTTCATGGAAATGCATCAGGAATCTCTGTTCCTTTGCCATACCAGACTGCATAACAACATTTCCAATATCCTCTGGAACAAGCATAACAGCTACTCCGCCGTCATATGCCTTAACTGCCTTCGGATAATTCTGCTGAGCCTGATATACAGTTATACACAATCCATCATTTCCATCAGTATAATCTGCAAGAAATGTACCATAGAATACCTCTGCAAAATGTTCATTTGCTTCCTTTACAAGATATGCATCATCGATAATCTTATTAACCTGCACTCCATCTCTTCCAATATAGAAATCAGTCTTATAATTAGAGCTTCCAACAAGTGTTCTTACATTGGAAACAGGTGCTTTACCAGATATCATCTCTAATTCCCCGGTTCCTCTTGTGTGATACACAGGTCCATTCTCTTTAGAATTATCCGTAAGTACATCTCCACATCCGGTAGAATCATTACCCATATTAATGTGCATATCAAACAAATCATCACTTGCAGTGACTGTCTCATCAGGCTTTGCATAAAATACCAGAGATTTGATATGAAGCTCATCATAAGTTGTATTAATAATTCTGTATGAAACATCAATCCATGACTTAGCTGCATATGATGTAAGTGTTATCTCAAAATCAACTTTTTTATTATTAAGAATGTTACTTCCTTTAGCTCTGATTACACATTTTACAGGACCTGCGTCTATAATCTTCCATTCACCAATATTAATGTCGTATAATCCCATATCATCTTTCAGATATGGTCCTTCAAAATTCTGAGCGGTATAATGTTTTCTTCCATCATCAAGTGTTTCAAATATATTCTGGGAATTATTCTTTACTGTAAATGTAACACAGCCTGTGTCAACACACAGCCCCTGTCCAGTCTGAATAACAGATACTCCCTTTTCTTCGCAGCTTCCATCAGACTCTTTTTCAAACTCAAGCACTGCGCCCTTATTAGCCGGAATATCAGCAAGAAAATCCACATACAGGTATCTTATGCTTCCATCTGCATGCTTCGATGTAACCTTCGGCTGAACCATGCATTTTCTGCCATTCTGTGTAATAGCTATCCTGTCAGCAGTCTTTAACTCTCCTTCCTTAAAAGGAAGTGCTATGCCTGCCGGTTCCTGTAATCTGTCATACCTGTAAAGCTTGTCAAAATAAATTTTCATTATATGTACCCTCCATTGTTTGTCACGAGCAAATCTGCTATAATTGTACAACAGATTTAAATCATTTGCTATAGTCTTAATATAGCATTCATAATTCTGTAATTCATGTGATAAGATGTCATTATTGGCTAATAATACAGATTTATTGCAACTTTTAGAAAGAAGGTTTATATTATGCATTATGCCGAGATAAAAACCTGTGATATTGCTAACGGACCAGGGGTGCGTACATCTCTTTTTGTAAGTGGATGCACACACCGATGCAAAGGTTGTTTTAACGAAATTGCATGGGACTTTAATTATGGCAGGGACTTCACAGATGATACAATCAAAGAAATCATTGATTCCCTCGCCCCAGACTATGTTACAGGGCTCACACTTCTAGGAGGTGAACCATTTGAACACAGCAACCAGCAGGGACTCCTTCCATTGCTGAGGGAAGTACGCAGAATATATCCTGACCTAAGTATATGGTGCTTTACAGGATATCTGTTTGACAAGGATATTGTTGGAAGAATGTGCAATGAATGGAAAGAAACTAAAGAAATGCTTCAATACATCGACGTCATAGTCGACGGTAAATTTGAAGAAGACAAGAAAGACATGATGCTTCAGTTCAAGGGTTCATCTAACCAGAGGACAATCCTTGTAAAAGAATCACTAGAATCAGGTAATATCGTACTTCTGTACGATTAATAATAAAAAGGAGTTTACGCAATGTCACAGAAAGTTAATATTAAGAAATTAAATCCAGATGCCTGTATCCCAACATACGGAACAGAGTTCTCAGCAGGAGCAGACCTCTACTCAGGAATGCCAGAAGCTGTAACAGTTATGCCAGGCACAACTGAATTCATCAAAACAGGAATAGCAATGGAGATACCAGCAGGCCTCGTAGGCCTCATCTATGCAAGAAGCGGAATGGCATGTAAAAAAGGTCTTGCCCCAGCCAACAAAGTAGGCGTAATAGATTCTGACTACAGAGGTGAAATCATAGTAGCCCTCCACAACCATTCAGATAAACCTGTAACCATAGAACCAAAAGACAGAATCGCTCAGATAGTCTTAGCACCATACATCACAGCAGACTTCAACGAAGTAAAAGAACTTGACGACACAGAAAGAGGCGAAGGCGGCTTCGGCTCAACAGGCACAAAGTAAAAAAATCCATCTTGCAACATGCCAAAGGCATAAGCAAGATGGATTTTTTATCCCACCACATTTGATAGCCACCCCGGTTACACATAAACAACCCGCCTTGCAACATGCCAAAGGCATAAGCACTGTCTCTTATACACATCTCCGAGCCCACGAGACAG
>ERZ1027221.1416-NODE-1416-length-11794-cov-7.978703_pt1 | contig 11794 bp, 17 predicted proteins | sample MGYA00519267_ERZ1027221 | MGnify/ENA primary metagenome ERZ1027221 (study PRJEB26926, sample SAMN06164533) | human gut metagenome | biome: ENVO:00009003; feature: ENVO:2100002; material: ENVO:00002003 | host: Homo sapiens | place: USA | collected 2012 ...
TTGCCGCCCCCACGGCCAGCGGGATGTTGATGCCTCCGTTGGCGTTGACGGCCCCCGCCGCCGTCAGACCTCCGGCCAGTGTCATGTTGCCGGAGGCGTCCACCTGCGGCATGGCCTCAAGGGCCTGCTGGGCCGCCGTCGCGGATTTGGCCGCGGCGGTGGCAGAAGTTGCGGCATTATCGGCAGCCGTATTGATACGCCTCTCCGCCTGGAGAATGTCATCTTTGGCGGTTTCGGCGCGCTGGACAAGTGGTGTAACCGCTCCCACCGCTTCCGTCTGTGCTGTCTGGACGGCTTGAACAGCGGTACTTTGCGCGCTGGCTATATTCTGCTGCGCGGTCTGTGAGGCACGACCTACGGCAAGCACAGAAGCCGCTTGCTTGTCCTGAATGGCAGTAACAGCCTCATTCCTGGCTTCAATAATCTGCTGCTTCCCGTCGCTGACCGTTTCCGGCCAGGTGGCGGCCAATGACTCCACAGCCGTTTTTGCATCATTGGCACTCTTAGCGTCACGGGCTGCGTTAGTTGCGGATGTGCCGGCAGCGGTCGCGGAATCGGCGGCAGCCACTTTGGAGGCGTAGGCAGATCCTGCATAGCCTTCCGCCTCTTCGGCCCGTCCTGCAGCGGTGGCTGCCGCGTCTGTTGCCGTCTTGGCTGCCTGGCTCGCCGTTTCCGCATTGGTGGAGGATGTGTTGGCATTCTGTTGCGCCTGTTGGGCCGCGATAATGGAAGCCGTGTTGGACAGCCACTGGGCCTTGATCGTCTTACTTGCCTCAATAGGTATCGTAATACCCATTACGGGAATATCGTACACCGTGGACGACTCAATAGGAGCCACGGAATCCACGGCTCCAATATAACCGGAAAACAGCCTCAAATCCTCTCCGGACTCGTCTTGTGCGTGGACGGCATATGGCCAGCGTCCAACAGGCAGGGCAGGGATAGTAAGCGCCAAACAATGCTCTTGCTCGCCGTGTTCAATCGCAATAGGCAGATCTCCCTGTTCCGTTTTCACCACACCTGTGAAAGAAACTCCTGTTACCGGGAACGGAGATTGCGTCACATCCTCGAACAAAAGCCAGCCTATGCGCTTGGCATAGCCTGCCGTCGTGGACAAATGGCGTGTCATTCCCAGGAAATTTAACATGGCTCAATCATGAGCCACAAAACACGGGAAATGCAAGTTGGCGAGAATCAATGTTTTTATCCCTGCTTCACGGGAGGATCAAAAGGCAGGGAGGACAGGATAGCCATAAACTTCTCGCCCGCATCCACTTCCATCTTCTGCGGAGTGTATGCGCCATCCATCTTGTTAAGCTCGGCAATAGCGGCAATTTTTGAGGGCATCTTAAATTTCGCCCCGGTTTCGTCCATGGAAACCTCTTGGCAGAGATCGGATGCGCTATCAACATTGCCGATGGGAGTAGTCACCACGCGGGACAGCCATTCCATGCGCTGCTGCCTGGTCAGCACGGCTGATTTGTTCAGCTGGGCGTTTAATTCGTCAATCATTCGCAAAACTTCATCATCTTTGGACAAACGGGAAGCTGCCTTACTGGCTGCATCGTTACTCATGTCCTTGCGATTGTATGCCTTACGATAGGCTTCCGCTTTGGACAACTTCTCCGCGACCAGAAGCCTCGCAAACTCCTTCTTCTTCTCGGTCACTTTGGTTTTGTTATCCTTCCTTCTCATATCAATATTTTACCTTCCTGGTTTTCAGCGCGTCAATTTGGTGAGAATCAATACTTCTTGCCGGATGAATCAACCTGTTGACTTTGAGTATTCAAAGCTTTCTAAAAAATCACGTCCCTGCCTGCTGATATAAAACACGCAAGGCCGTGTGCCGGTCCTGATCACGTCGCCGGACTGCACCAGATAATCCAACCGGTGAGACACATTACTGGGATCCAAATGGCAACGGGTGGCAATCTCCCGCGACATTCTGCCCGGATGGTCTCGGATTTCCATCAGAATAAGCAGCTGCGACGGACTCACTTTCCGATGTATGATGTTCCTCAATAGATTCTTGTATTCCTGTTTCATTCATCACCTCCCAATCCTAATTCTTTTCTCCATTCCCGCAGTTCTTCCGCCGCCGTGTCGGTATCCACAACGGGCCCTTCCGGCTGCCGTGGTTCTTCGGGTTTCGGCTTCTTGCGGGATGCTGCCGGCTTCCAGCGTGTTTCCTTCGCCCAGCGATCCGCGTGGGTGAGCACATCCCCGAAGCACTCCCAAAACTTCTTGCGGCTGTCCGGACGCCAAAAAGCCTTGTTACTCCGGTCATGCGTCAAGCCGCTGGCGTAGTAAGCCTTGAGCATCTCCATATCCCGCGGCGTCACCCGCCCCTGCGCGGACCGGTAAGCCTCAAGCGCGGCGGCCTGCTCAAGGGCGGTTGGCAAAGTCCGGGACCAGGATGGGTTGATTGCAAGGGTGGCAACCACAAACCGGGCAGCACCGGGAGAAGATCCCAGGTCTGCATGGTTGTCGGCGCAGCGCATCTCCCGGACGTCGTTCAAGCGTTCCCGATCCGGGATAGGGGAGGCAGGATCAGTGGGCGGCTCGCTAAAAACCACCGTGTTATCTCCCCCTGCATTGTTTTCTTGTTTCTTCGCATCCGCATCCGTCTTCGTATCCGAATACGCATTCGCATTCGCATAAGTAACGGGTTGAGGCGAATCGTTACGACCTGTTACGAATTTCCGCAGTTCGTACTTCTTGTCGGAAACTTTCAGCACTTCGTAACCGTTCGGAAGCGGCCATTTGGGCATGGATTTCCCCTGCTGGTCGAACCCCAGAATCATCAAGTATGGCTTCTCATTGTGAGAATAAAGCAGAATAAGCCCCGCGGCCTCACACGCGGAGAGGCAGCGTTGAATATTGCACTCGCTCATCTTGTCGAGTTGGAGAGGATACAGCGCAGAACGGAGAATGGGCGTTCTGGCGTCATAAAGGCCGTAATCGTCTGCCACAGACATCAGGCGTCGGTAGAACACCTCGGCCTCCCACGAAAGGGAGGCGACGCGCCCTGATGTCAAAATAGCATCTCTGATCAATCGTGTTGGCATATCAAAAAAGCGTCAGTTGGGGTTGTAGTTCATGAATCTTCCGAGCAGAACCCGGAATGCAGTTGCCGCCACTGCCGGAACTTGTCCGTTGCCAAGGGCTTTAAGGCGGTCCACTCTAGCGGCCACCCCATGAGCCACTCGACCCACGTCGGGTTCAGCTGACCACCACTCCCCGCAGTCATTTGTCTCCGCTCGTCCGACGTGATAATCCCCTTGGCTTCCAAGTCTTTCATTTTCTGGAAACTCCCCGTCCCCCCGCACATGCCCTGGGTGCGGGGTGTTGGAAACTGTGAAACCACAGTTATCAATTTCTTCCCTGTTTTCCGGTTGCTTTCCTTGCCGCCGCAACTGGCGGTTGGAGTAGGAAACATCATCCCCGGCATCCAGCCTGTGGAGGCTACATCCATCAATGACTTGGGGCCCCGTGTATTGCTCCCCTTGTTTGGGGCGTTGCAAGCCGTCGGCGTGGGGATTATGTGCAAGTATCCAGATGCGTTTCCGGACGTGCGGGGCTCCCACGTCGTCCGCTCCCAGCACAAGCCATTCCGCATCGTACCCGATTTCGGCAAGATCACCGAGGACTCTGGCAAGTCCTCTGCCCACAAGCAGAGGTGAGTTTTCCAGGAATGCGAATTCCGGTCGTACCTCATTGATAATTCGGCGCATTTCCCGCCAGAGCCCGGAGCGGGCGCCGTCAATGCCGGCGCCTTTTCCCGCGGCTGAAATGTCCTGGCACGGGAAGCCTCCAGATACCACGTCAACAAGGCCGCGCCACGGTCGTCCGTCAAAGGTGCATACGTCATCCCAAACCGGGAAAGGCGGGAGTAGTCCGTCATTCTGGCGGGCGAGCAGTACGCTTGCGGGGTAGGGGTCGAGTTCGACGGCGCAGATGGTTCGGATGCCGAGCAATTCGCTTCCGAGTATGCCTCCACCAGCGCCCGCGAAAAGATGTAGCTCATTCACTCGCCCTCCTTTCTCGGCTCCCAGTTGTCACTAAACCCGTCATAAGCCTGTGCAAAGGGACAGCGAAAACACTCGCTGCACGGCGTTGCGTATGGATGCGTGCCCTCATGAGCGCAGTTCTCGCAAATTCGTTCATGACTCGGTATCATCCACGCCCTGCACGCGGCCCGCTTCTGCCATGCGTCACGGATGGAATCTTCAACGCCGTACATTATCCGGGGTTCTCCGTGGTAATCGCTGCATTCCCCGTAGCCTTCCGTGAAGCGCATGAGGCTTTTTCGCTCTTTCAGGATGCCGCGGGCTTCTCCGTACTCGTAAAAAGCTTTCTGTTCAGGCGTCAGTTTCATTATTCATCCCCTCCTTTCTGATCGAGTTCCCAGGGCCATCTAATGACATGATTATCTGCAATCGTGAATACTGGTCTTCCTTCACCTCTCCTCACGTCCATCATTGCTAGATTTTTATTAACGTTTATCACTTCACAAATGCTTCCATCCTCTACTTGCAACTTGTCCCCCGGCCAGACCCTCATGATGGGTGGGAACAGGGAAACAAGCCTATCCATATCTTCAATACATGCCTTCTTGGTTTTCCAAAAATGGGAACTCTGGAAGAAACAATTGTAGCAACCAGCAACCCAGTCGGTTGTTATTCCATGGACATCATATCCTCGAATGGGTTTCAACGGTACACCGCAAATAGGGCATTTAGGCGTTTTCATCGTCCCTCCTTTCAAACACGATTTCCACCTGTCCGGCGCGGGTAAGATCATGTACGCGGTCAATCCCCAGGCAACGCAGGGGGCCGTCGTCAATCTTCATGGCCTTGCACGCCCCGTCCTTATAATATTTACAGCGCGTCAGGACATTATCATCATCGGGCGGGTCTCCCTTGAAATACCAGATTACCCGGTAGTGAGTTGGTACAAACTTCTGCCCCTTCAGGGCTTCCCAAGTGATTGCCCACGCCATCGTCCGGGCACGTTGTTTGGCAGACACCTTCTTCTTGTTTGCCACAATGGCCCCCCTCTGCGTGAGGGGAGTCTTGGCGTTAGGCGAGAGTTCCCGCGGAGTGTGGGGCAAGGTAATGGTCAATGTAGTCATCATGCCGCACCTCCTTCCACTTCCTTCACGGAACCCTTCGTGGTTTTCGATTCGCCGTACAAAGCCAGCGTCTGGCGCAGCCATTCGCGGCTGGCCTTCGTGGTCGCCTTCGGATCCGCCGCTTTACGGACCGCGTGCACCAGTCTGTCCAGTTCCGTGATGCCGACTTTGCAGCATCCGGCAAACGCTTCCGCCGTCACCTCGTCCGGGAACACGGCATTCAACGCGGAAAACGCCCCGGAAGGATCCGTTACCGTGAAACTGGTGCGTCCGGGCGCCATCTCAAAACCGGGAATCAGGCCGGCGGCCACATCCTGTTCAAACCGGTAATCCACAGCCGCCGCCCATTTCTTTGCCGTCTTCGCCAGGCGGTAAGCCTTCACCTTCTCGGCAGGGGAAAACAACTCCCACTTATCCCTCTCCGTAGTAATCAAAGACGCCTGCTCCACCAGGGCCGCTGCCTCATGGCACACAGCCTTGGCCCGGCAATACCGGCAAGCTTCCTCGCTGCAATAGCGCGGGGCGTCCGGGGCCATAGCCGCCTTGGCGACGGCGAGAGAACGTTGTTCGGCCTGGTCAATCGCTTCGGCATCATAAAATGCCACGGATGCGGGACCGGCTACCCGCGGCTGGATAACAGCGGCGTAAATGCCTTGATGAATGACGTTGTCGTTCTGCTCCTTTTGGGCCACCAAAGGGACAAGGGCCTCAAGCTGGCGATTGGCCTCGGCGGAATCCACCTCCACACGGCCAAATTTCCAGTCCGCCACCAGCATGAAGCCGGCATCGGGGCAATTCACTTCAAACAAGGCGTCCCACTGTCCGGAATAGTACGCAGTCCCGAACAGGTTGCGGTAAAACACTCTTTGTTCCGTGGAGATCAGATAAAACACGGCGCCGGGATGATCTCTCTCAATCATCTCTTTCACCCCATTCAGCAGACGCAGGGCGCGTTCGCAAAGTTCCACCTGTTCCGCAGTCAAGGGGGCGCCTTCCCAGGGTTCCCCGGTCAGCAACTGTTCCATATAGGCGTGCAGCAAAGTTCCTTCGTTCGCCGCGGCGGAAATTTCATCCGGGCAAGACTGCTCCAAGGTAAAAGAGCCGGGACACAGCGCCAGCCGGCCAAATGCGGAGGCGGAGGGCAGCCCCTGGCGGGGATCATAAGTCGATAACGTATCCATGTATCTGCTTCTCCTTCCTATTGCGCTTGAATTTCAGCCAGCACAGCCTGCATCTCTCCCAGGTTCCCCAGGCAATCTTCCAGCTTTGCGGCAGAGAGCTTCTTCCAGCTATCCACCTTGCCGCCGGACGCCTTCTTAAACACGGCATTCAACTCCTCTTCCGTGCAAGACAGGGCTTCCATCAACCGGATATGAGGAGGCGGAATCTCCGCGTCGCTTTTGCCGGGGACCTCCGCGTCTCCCAGTTGCCGCGGGGAGTCAGCAACCTTCTCGGCATCCACAACGTCGCCTCCGGAAATCTCCCTGGACTTGAACAGGGGCGGCTTAATATCCGGCTGGCTCTTGCCGGCAATATCTTCCGCCTCTCCCTCCACGCTCAATCCCAGCAACGCTTCCGGGCAATTCGTCCGGGCGAAAAACGCCGCGGCACGGTACTTGTACATCTGTTCTGGCATCGTCTGCCACTTCTTCCCCCATCCTTCGGCCTTCACCATCTCCGGGGTAATCCAGGTTCCGTAAACATTCTGTCCCGTTTTCAGCTGGGCACACATTCTCACACCTTTCTGAAAATCCTCCTCATTACGGTACTCGAACCAAGTCGCCGAGAACTTCGGGCAGATATTCACAAGAGCAATAGCAAACTGTCCGGACCAGGACGGGCGATTCTGAACCACGTAAAGATTCTGCATGATCATCAAAGGGTCCATCCGTAGCCGCAGGGCAGTATTCAGGGCGATGAAGCAAGATCCGGGGTTATTCTGGTAGGTAACAGGCACCATGCTGGAGGAGGCAAGCATTTCGGCGGCCTGCTTCGCCATCTGGAACTGTTCACTGTTAGCAAACGCTCCCAGAACGGACAGTTGCTGTCCTTGCTCTTGTAAAGTCAGGGATTCTGTTGTAGTGGTATTCACGTTATTAGTATTCTATTGGTTAGCTATTGATAACAGGCTGGGGTTCGGTTGCCGCCGTCCCCGGCCAACTCATTGTTTCCTCATACCGTGAGGGCGGGACGGTTTTTCCAAACCGTCAAAAGCTTTCATGGGGGAGGGAGACTCCGGGCAAAACCCGGAATGCGGACTCTTGCCGGCCTGCAGCTCAGCGTTATCCAACTCCACCGCCAGCCAGAACAGGCCAATGACGAAAAGGCCACAGACTCCACCTGCCAGGAATTGGAACAAGGTCTTCATCTACTCACTCCTCCTTCTCCATATTCACGGAGCAACGCCCGGCGGAACTGCTTGCCGTGTACTTTCATCTTCCCTTGCTTGCCCCAGTACAGGATCTCGATCACATGCCCCTTGTCCTTCAACTCATGGACGGTCCGCTTGATCACATCCCGGTCGGAATCGTACATCAGGGCCAAGGTCTTGCAGTCGTAAAACTCTGATTCAGGGTAGGTCATAATATTTTCATTATTAAAGCTCGTGCCAGCCGAGCAGCTTCAATTCTTCAATGATGTCTTCGTCCATGGTTCAGTCGATATGGCCGTCAGGGTTGTCGCACTGCGCGGCGTGATCCACTTCCCACTGGTCAATCGCCAGCGTCAAATCGTCCATGAGGCCCTCCGCTTCCCGGATGGCGACGTATTCGCCATTCACCCGGATGCACCGATCCTCGTTGTCGTATTCGATAATCATGCCCGCTCCTTTCCTTCTTTACATCTGGCAACAATCACTAGTTTCTCTTTCCCCCATTCGGGGCAAGAGACAGCCAATACCAGGAAACCTTTCCCAAGAACAGGGGAAGGACAGGAACTTATTCTTTCAAACTCGCGTATTTCCCCATCTACTTCGAGGAAAATAGGGCCGAAAGCGGAACAGCTCTTGTCCCAGTCATCTGCTTCTTCCTTGGTCAATATCCGAACATTCCTCGGTAATTCAGTATTCGTATTCATCATCATTGTTAGGTTTGAAATTGTTATAGTTATCGGTTATTCTCTCTCCCATGTTCGGAGGAATTAACTGGATCAACATCATTGAAGGAATCTTCATCACGGTTGCTTCCACAGTCGTCTTGGCTCTTATCTACCGATTCAGGAAAATCATTGCCGCCTGGTTGAAAAGGAGGTTCAACCGACTGCGCCGCTTCATGAAAATAAGCCAGTGCTTCCCGCGCCACACCCTTGAGTTCTGTAACCTCATCCGCCAGAACAGAAAGCTTCTTCAGGTCAACAGAATCCTTCAAGCAGAGATCAACAAGACGCAACTCCAGGCGACGCAGAAAGAAAAACAGCTCGCAGAGGCGCAAGAGAAGCTCCTCCTTTTTGCTCTGAATCATGAAAGATGGAGTCAATCGGAAGCTGCGCAAGGCCTCAAATGGAATATGGAATTTACGGATATCGTTATTGTCAAAGCCGTAAAATCCGGCTTGATCTCCGGAGGCTACACCCCTGCTGGCATCTACCACTGGAGTATTACTACGAGTGGAAGACGCTTCCTCTTTGATAGGGGACTTCTGAATATTGACTGACTTCATGCTGCCGGCTTCTTGGGTTCGGGGTTCTTTTTTCGAGGTTGGAGAGTACGTTCTTTTGCCTTCTGGCGGAAATCCATGATGGCGCCGATAACGAGAGCCCGGCCGCTCAAACCTGTAGCGGCCTGCGCATCCCGGAACCACTCCCGAACTTCTTGCGTTTCTTTTTTCAGGTCGATGATCATATTCGCGTCTTGCGTTCTGTTGATAACTCAATAAAGCACGAAATGTGCGATTTGGTCAATCTAAAAACACGCTTTTTGAGTTGTTGGGTATTATTTTTTTATTGCCAATCTGCACGCTTTGTGCAAAATGCGTACATGCTCAATGCAAAAGACATCAAAGACTGGTTAAAAACCATCGGCAAAAACCGTGAGTGGCTTGCTGAAAAAACTCTGGTTAGCAAGAGAACTGTTGATAATTGGATTACAACAAACCGACCCATCCCCCCCGCCAAGCTCGCCCTCATTGAAAAACTGATGTCAGGGGAGGAAGAAATTGAGTTTGAGCTTCCGCCAGACTTTGAAAAGCAACTCCGCGCCATGGCGGATGAAGCAAAAAAAACTATAGAGGATATGGTTTCCCATATCCTTCAAGTCACAGCCAAGGCACATCAGAAAAGGAAAGCGGAAGCAGTCCACAAACAGTTTACCCCGGTAAAAACATTCACAGCCCCCCCCTTGGAAGCCCAGGGACAAATCATCGGCAACATTGCCGCTGGCAATCTGGCGGATGGAGACACCATTCCGCAGGACATCCGGCTATACCGTGAACTGGAAAAAGGGGAATACCTGCTGCGCGTGAACGGCCACTCTATGGAACCTTCCATTCCGGACGGCTCCGTAGTCATCATGAAAAAATACACCATCCCCCCCATCCCCAAACCCGGAACCATTGTTCAATACCATGATGAACGCGGCGTGACGCTCAAAAAACTGGTCTGCAGGAAAAACCCGGAAACCGGCAAAATGGAATACACCCTCCATCCCATCAACCCTGCTTTCGGAGACATCGAACCGATGGACGGCGGCAAAATCTCCGCTCTATACGTGGAAACCCTGGACAGGTGGGAGAAAGATTAAATAGGGAGGAGAGGCGGGAAATATGAAAACAAAAATGAGTATTTTTACAAATATTTTTCTTTCAACTACCAGAAATGACATTTACTTATGAATAAGTTTTTGCATAATCTCTAGAAAAAATCACGATAAAAACTGTTGCAGTACAATGAAATCAATACAAGCAATAGATCTCTTTTGTGGTGCTGGTGGATTATCGTATGGGTTATTGTTAGAAGGAATAAATGTTGTTGCTGGAGTAGACATTGATTCATATTGTAAATTTCCATATGAAAAAAATATTGGTGCCAGTTTTATAGAAAAATCTGTCTCAGATATTTCGAGTAATGAGCTTAATCATTTTTGGGAGGATTCTTCCCAATTTACTCTCTTAGCCGGCTGTGCTCCATGCCAAACCTTCTCTCAATATAATGCAAAAGCTTCTCCAAAAGATAAGAGATGGTTTTTATTAAATCACTTTCAAAGGTTAATGGAAGAAATGGAACCTGACTTTGTCACAATGGAAAATGTCCCTGGCTTAATGTCGCATCCCGTATATAATATGTTCCTTACTTCTCTCGAAAATAAAGGATATTTTATAGACGCTAGTTTAGTAGATTGTACTAAATATGGACTTGCTCAAACAAGATCTAGACTAGTGCTTATTGCTTCAAAATTAGCTCCAATAAAACTTATTTCGCCGGACGAATTTGGTGCCCCTCCCCAAACAGTAAGAGATGTTATAGGAGCTTTACCTCTAATAGAATCAGGAAAAACGCATAGTGCAGATCCATTGCATTCATGTTCAAATTTATCTAAACTTAATATGAAGAGGATAAAAGCTTCTTTACCTGATGGATCATGGAAAGATTGGCCTGATGAGTTGGTTGCCAAATGTCATAAAAAAAACTCAGGGAAAAGTTATCCTAGTGTTTATGGTAGAATGTCATGGGATAAACCAGCCCCTACTATTACAACTCAGTTTTACGGGTTTGGAAATGGTCGTTTTGGTCATCCAGAACAAGATCGAGCTCTTTCCCTACGAGAAGGAGCCTTGTTACAGGGATTTCCTGTCTCCTACGAATTTGCCCCCTCCAATTCTATTACCCCCAAAAGAGTTATTGGACGTATGATAGGTAATGCTGTTCCCGTTACGCTAGGGAGAGTTATCGCCAGAAGTCTTGTTTTACATGCACAACAACAGTAAATTATTATGTCTCAAAAAAAATTAACTGATAAGCAAATATCTGAGATCGAATATCAAATCTCGCAAGAAAGTATTCCATATGTATACGATACTAAAGAATATCCTGTAGAAGTTATTATAGCCAAATATAAAAAAGATCAAATTTTCGTTCCTCACTATCAACGTAATTTTGTATGGAAACAGAAACAAAAATCAAAATTCATTGAATCGGTTTTTTTAGGAGTTCCTATTATGCCGTTTTTGGTTTCTGTTTCTGGAGATGAAGCTGAATTAGAAATTATTGATGGTTCCCAGAGAATAAGAACCCTTGTAGAATATTGCTCTGGCGACTTAAAACTGACTGGTCTTGAAAAGCTCAGCTCATTAAATGAAACTACGTTTTTAGATCTTACTAACACGAGAAAAAATAAATTTTTATTGAGAGACTTTAGATTTCATGTCGTCACAGAAAATGCAGATGCGGAAATTCGTTCTGATATATTCAATAGAGTAAATACTAGTTCAAACAAATTAACAAATAGTGAAACACGAAAAGGCATCTATCAAGGTCCATTTTATAGTTTTATTCTCGAAATGTCTAAAAATGAAAAATTTAGGAAACTATGTCCTATTCCGGAACAAAAAGCAAATAGAGGAGAATATGAAGAACTTGTTTTAAGATTTTTTGCATTTTCAGAATCATATTTAAGTTTTAAACATGATGTAGCACCATTTTTGGATAATTTTGTAAAAAGGTATAAAA
>ERZ1027221.1453-NODE-1453-length-11501-cov-6.696750_pt1 | contig 11501 bp, 9 predicted proteins | sample MGYA00519267_ERZ1027221 | MGnify/ENA primary metagenome ERZ1027221 (study PRJEB26926, sample SAMN06164533) | human gut metagenome | biome: ENVO:00009003; feature: ENVO:2100002; material: ENVO:00002003 | host: Homo sapiens | place: USA | collected 2012 ...
TCTTTTATCTTATTAGTCATTTATTTCTTTTGAATACTCGAAGGAACCGAGGCAATTTATTTATTATCTCCGGCTCTTTTTCATTTTTACGTTCAAACAAATATTCTACCAATGTAGTCAAATGCCTAAAAATCGAATCTGCCGAGAAAAATAAAATACTCAACAACAAAAGCGATACAGCTGAGATACCGGTGATTGAAAACAGTTTATGCAAAAAAACGACCGAAAAAAAGATACCGCTAGCACAGAAAAGAATGATCTGACTTCTGAATTTATTCAGCGGTGAACAGATTTTATAGAGAACAAGAAATCCTACTGCAATCAAAAGCATAGTAGATGCTGTAGAAACATCTGTTTTATTTAGATCCAAAGTCACCCCGCAGATCACCAACGCACCGACTACGATCATATCTGTCAGTCCACCTGGCACAGCCTTTTCCATCACATTCATGATGAACTTCCCTCTGATTCGCTTTTTGTTTTCTTCTAGAGCAAGCAAGAAAGATGGAAGTCCAATCGTAAACAAACTAATCAATGTGATCTGTGATGGTTCTAAAGGATAGGTCAAAGCAAAGATGACTGAAAACAGCGAAAGCAAAAAGGAGAAAATATTCTTCACTAAAAACAAGCTGGCTGATCGCTCAATATTGTTCACGACGCGCCGTCCTTCTGCAACAACTTCCGGCATGCGTGAAAAGTCAGAATCAAGCAAGACCACTTGTGAGGCCTGCATGGCGGCTTCATTGCCAGAAGCCATCGCTATACTGCAGTCTGCTTCTTTCATGGCTAGAATGTCATTCACGCCATCACCTGTCATAGCTACTGTATTGTTACGCTTTAGCAATTGAACGAAGATTTTCTTTTGTTCTGGCTTGACGCGTCCAAAAACTGTATATTTTTCGACAGCTGCTTCATATTCTTCTTCTGATAATTTAGACGCATCAACGTACTGATCAGCATGTGAAATCCCTGCTTGGACAGCTACATTAGATACGGTGAGCGGATTATCTCCAGAAATCACTTTGATGGCTACTTGCTGTTTTTTGAAGTAATTGAATGTGGCTTTTGCTTCTTTTCTGATAGGATTAGCGATCAGGATATACCCTAATGGTGTGACTGCCTCCGTTAATACTGGTTCTTCAAGAATCCCATCGTACACACCAAAGACCAACACGCGATAGCCTTTTTCAGCGAAAGAAACAAACTCTTCCGCATATTCCGGCAACTGATCTCGCAAAACCATTTCGGGTGCTCCTAAAACATATACCTTGTCTCCCAACGCTACACTGCTGAATTTTTGGACAGAAGAAAAAGGAATGACTTGGTGATAGGATTGATCAGTGGTTTTTGTAAAGTATTCTTTGACGGCTTCCATTGTTGCATTGTCTCCCGCCATCGCTTTTGCATAGTCAGCAATGCGCTCTTCCAGTTGATCTGATTGGCTGATTATTTTTTGTTTTTTAGAGACAATCACTTTTTGGACAGACATTTTGTTTTCTGTGATCGTTCCTGTTTTATCTACACAAAGGACATTTACTCTTGCCAATGTCTCAATGCTTTTCATATTGTGTAAAAGAACTCTTTGCTTTGCTAGTTTAGTCGCACTTAATGCTAATGCAATCGTCGTTAACAAGTACAGTCCTTCAGGTATCATACCAATCAATGCTGCTTCCATTGCGACGACACTTTCTTTCATCGTGTTTCCATTAAAAAAGTAACTTTGAGAAAAAAGCAGGATACCGATAGGAATAATGATGATCCCAATCCATTTGATCAATTGATTAAGAGAAGCAATCATCTCCGACTGTTCTCCTTCTCCCATTGTCTTGGCTTTGACTGTCAGCTGGGAAATATACGAATCTGCTCCGACTTTGTCTAATCGGGCGTAAGCTTTTCCGGAAACAACGAAACTGCCGGACATCAATGGATCACCTATTTCTTTGGTTATCTCATCTGCTTCACCTGTTAATAAAGCCTCGTTGACTTGCAGTTTTCCTTCCACGACCTCTGCATCTGCTGGAATCTGATGTCCAGTCTCTAGAATAACAATGTCATCTAATACAAGGTTTTCTATATCTACTGTTTGCTCTATCCCCTCTCTTATGACATTGACTTTTGCTGTATTCAATACATTCAATTCATCCAAGACTTTTTTGGATCGAATTTCCTGAAAAATAGCGATTCCTGTATTGGCTATGATAACTGGTAAAAAGGTCAAGTTTTTATAAGATTCTACTAGGCAAAGCAAAATGGCTAAGATAAGAAAGATCAAATTGAAATACGTAAAAATATTTTCCAATATAATTTGTTGGTTTGTTTTGAATGTGGGATCGACTGAATCGTTTGCTGCACCTTTTTCTATTCGTTCCTTGACTTGTTCTGCTGTCAATCCTTCTTTGTACGAGGGAAAAAGACGGATAACTTTGTCAGATGATTTTTGTGTTCTTTTCTTTTTTTTACTTCGATTTGTCCATTTATTCTTCATGTGGCTACCTCGATCAATTTCGTTTTCTGGATATTTAAAAACTTCTCCTATCCAGTATAGAACAGATATGAAAAGTGTTCCTCTTATTAAGCTTGCATACACCTTTCATTCCTGTCATATAGCAAAAAAAGAGCGACGACATAGAACTGTCGTCGCTCTTTTTCTCAATTATAGGAAAAATCTATATGCGGGGAAACATAGTTGATTTTTCCTTGATAGTCACGATAACTGTAGCATATTTATCTGCTAGTTATTTGATATTTCCTTCGTGGTCACGTTCTACTTTCATCATTGTGATTGGTAAATAGCCCAATTCTTTGACAGGTCCTTCTTGGATTTCTTCTGTCATCATGTAGTCTAAGAATTTTTGGACTTCAGGGAAAGGTTTTCCGTTCGTGTACATATGTTCATAGGACCAGATTTTCCAGCTGTTATCTGCTACATTCTCTTCTTTTGGTTCTACACCGTCGATACTTAGTGCTTGTGTGGAATCATCGAGATATGAGAAGGCTAAATAGCTGATTGCTCCTGGTGTTTGACTTACAAGCTGCCGAACAGTTCCTGATGAGTCTTGTTCTTGGGACTGTATAGGTGTGGCACCATCTAATCCCCATTTTTCAAATGTCGCACGGGTACCGCTGCCGTTTGCACGGTTCACAACGTTGATCTTTTGATCTTTCCCGCCAACTTCATTCCAATTAGTGATTTTTCCTGTAAAGATATTAATCAATTCCTGTTTTGTGATATCTTTGACACCTGTATCTTTGTTGACGATGGGTGCCATCCCAACTACTGCTACTTTATGATCCACTAGTTTAGAAGCATCGATCCCGTCTCTTTCTTCTGCAAATACATCAGAGTTTCCGATAGTAACTGCTCCAGCTTCGACTTGGCTCAAACCAGTTCCGCTTCCTCCTCCTTGTACAGAGATTTGATAATTCGGATTTTCTTGTACAAAGCTTTCTTGCGCTGCATCGACCAAAGGCTGCAATGCTGTCGAACCTACCGCAACGATTTTTACTTGTTCATTTGAGTCACTTGAATTATTTTGTGTGGCAGAGCCATCTGTATTTCCTGATCCTGAGCCGCATCCGGCTAAAAGAATTCCCATCATACCTAGAGTAAACAATACTTTTTTCATTTTATTGCTCCTTTCTTATTTACAACTAAAGTTTATCAGTCGACTGTAAATCCCTCGTATGGTTGCTGTAAAAATATAGTTAAGTTATGTAAAAATCATGTAAACGTTTTTCGGATTCTTTACACGAGAATAAAAAAGCATATGAGAAACAGGCGTTTTCCGCCGCTCATATGCTTGTTACCGATGATCCACCATCAACGGTTATTTTTTATAGATACAGATCGTTCACTTTTTATCCGGATCTCTGTCCAGAAGTAAAAGAATGTCGCAAGAATAAATGAGACAATGACTAAATAGAAACACGGTTTAATGGTCAAGAAATACATGGAGGGATATGCTGAATCCTTCAGTCCGCTCTCGCTCAAACCATTAGGACCGATGATCATGCGAGGCAACAAGGAAAACATAGATGTGAATATGAGTAAACAAGAAAAATAAAGCAGCTGCCAATTATAATGATTGATCAGAGATTTTGGCAGTAATAGACCTACACTTATCACTAAGTAAAAAACAGTCAAAGCTGGAAAATTTCTAGAAACCACAAATCCACTTCCTTGGATCAGCCCTAATATCTCGGCACCTTGCACAACAGCATTTACCCATGTAAAAGGTAGCAAAACGATAGGAAAAAACCAAAAAAATAAATAAAGCCGATCGATTACTGCTTTTCTTCTCATCAATGTTCCCCCAAACCAATTTTTCTTTCATCATACTATACAATTTTCTATCTAAAAAAATTAGGGGGAAAAACTTTTTTTTTAGAGATAATGGCATGAGAGTTTATTCATTTAATCTAGAAATAATGAAAAAGTAATTGATTATTATATGATTCAATTTACAATAAAACTAACAAAATAATAACACTTGTTAGGTGGTGACAAAATATGATAAAAACGTGTTGGAAGAATCTTCCATTGCTTTTATCTTTTGTTCCTTATGTGCATTTCGCCTTACTGCTTGATTTTCGTTATCATTCCGTAAGCGGGTTCATCACATTGATATTTTTATCTCTTTTTGCTGGGTATTATTTCCAAAAAAGCAGGCGTATTTTATCTTTATTTATCGCCAATATTATATCTACTGTCACTTCCTATTTATTTTGCGTCAATTTTGCTGAATGGCGGTACTTTTATCATCCTTTAAAACCGACCCAACTGATTTTGATTCTAGCTGGCATTTACTTAGTTCCACAAATCCTTGGATCGTTATGGGCGGTAGCCTTATCTTATAAAAAAGCACGGCATCCCTAAAAAAACAAACCCTATATGTACAAAGAGAAGCTGTTTTTCTTCTTTTTGTACATATAGGGTTTTCTTATAATTCATGTAGAAAAATTTTTTTGATAATGATCTTATCCATCAATTGGGACTGACTGTTTTGCTCCCCTATGATTTCAGCGATGATGGTCCGATTTTGCGGTTTTCTTCTTAGCTGGTAATTGATTTTCCCGGTTTTCATCAATTCGCTGAGCATATCCACGACCCCGCCAAATCCGGTTTTTTTCGTAATAAAACCAAGTGCGACCATTCGTTCATCTAGATTTTTTGCTGTAATCGTCACACCCGTAATAAGCGAGTGCTGTAATGTTTGAGCCAACTCTTCCATCCCTTCAGCATTGGATACGACGGAAGCTGTTTTATTGACAGATTCTTCATGTATTTCTTTTTCCTTTGGTTCTTTCAGTTCCTCTTTCACTGTTTGACGAAGGACATCTAGTTCTTGCAAGAGCGTTTCGTATTGTTCTTGGGTCAGCATCACACCAGCTACTTTTTCCCGATTAAATATATATACGCCAGTTCCCGCGTCTCGCGCTTGAGCAAATACATCCATCGGCGATCGTTTCACTTCTGTGATCGAAGATGTGGGAACTTCTAATTTCTTTAATTCCAATGGATTTCCTCCTTTACTAATCGCTTTTTATTATAGCATAGACTGACTTGTTTTGATCTGTTTTCCAAAGGTTTTATCGGTTTTTCCCTAACCAGTAATTGATATCCGTAAGTAGTCTTTCAATACCAAATGAAGGATGGTACAGATACGTTTTTTGATCTTCATTATGGTCTAATGGAAAAAAATGATCCGTAATCACTAGATCTGCATAACGAGGTGGCTTATTTCGAGTGCAAACATGGATCGAGATCCGTTTTCGATGTCTTAGGGTTTTGTTCAGTACCCCGGCAAGTCTTCTTGCTTCCTGATGTTCATAACGAAAAAAAAAGACGATTTTCACTTCAGGAGGATGGACATCTAAATACCCCCGTTCTTGGAGTGTCTTAAGTAAAAGCATTCCCCATTCAACTGCGGGGTGTGCAAGTGCTTGTTGGATTGCTAGACGAAATTGATAGAGTTTATCTTTGGAATTAGGAAACTTTTCTAATGTTTCCTGATAATAACGAACTTCTTTTTCCACCAGTCGGTCATGGATACCAATCACATAACGAAGCCATTCTTGGTAAAGTACTTTTGTCAGTTTTGACTTATTTCCACTTTCAAACTCACTATTCAGCCAAAACAGCGAGTCAAGCTTCTCAGTTACGATCGTCAATTTCCGATAGTCTTGTGTCTCTTCTATCCGTTCCCACCGTTTTTCAGTAATCTGATTACAGCTCAAGCGCAAAATCGCTAGATAATTTTTTTCTTTTATTGGCAAAATCTGCTCTTCTCTAAAAAGCAATTCTGGAAACAACTCAAAGAAAAGGGTTCGACTGTCTCCTAAAATCTCGATTTCTGCCGGATCCTTTCGTTGCTTCAATAATTGGATGAATGTCTCTGAAAAGGATTGCTCTCCATCGTCTGCAAAAAAATGGGGGAAATCTTTCAAAAAACAAAATAGCAGGTACCGTATTTTTCTTTCTGAACCAAAGATCTGCGCTTTTTTATAAGAAAACGAAAGGTGATACTCACCAAACCATTTTCTCAACCGCTCTTGTGTCGAACGATCATACTCCTGTTCATAAGGTTCATTCAACAGCAGATTTTTCAGTAGACAAAAAGGTGGTGATTGGATCAGAAAAACAAAAAGGAGGTAAGGTTCGCTATATCCTTGATCATAAACTAACTGAACGGTTTTCTTATGAAGAATCAGTTGGATTGGACAGTCGCTTTCTGCCAAACGTTTTAGATGCCGATCAACTGTTTTGACATCGATTTTCAGTTCTTCAGCTAAATCCGTTTTTCGCCAGATCAGATCTTTCATTAGGTTGATTAGTGAAAATAAATTCTGTGCATTTTTTGATAATAGTTTTTGCCATCTCATTGATCATCTCTCACCTAGTTTCTAAACATATTGTTTGATCAGAAAGGGCTCTTTTCTAAAAAGATAAAAAGTCCCTTTCCATTTACTTAATTACGCAAATTTCTCTCATTATTTTTTATTTTACTTAATTTAATTGTATTCTCATTTTAAAACGAATGTACTTTAAAAAAACATAATAAAATCACTTTGCTTGTAGGATGTATCCCCTTCCATTACAATTAAAATAAATAGTGATTTCATGAGAAGGTGATGTGAAAATGGAAGCTAAAATCGAAGAATCCAAACAAAAAATCGATCAGTTGATACAAGAATTAGAAAAAGCGGTCATCGGTAAACGTTCCACTATCCAATTGATGATTGTTGCCCTGCTAGCAGGTGGTCATGTCTTGTTCGAAGATATTCCCGGTGTAGGTAAAACATTACTAGTCAAAGCACTAGCAAAGGCTGTGCAAGGAACCTTTAGCAGAGTCCAATGCACACCCGATCTTCTTCCTAATGATATTTTAGGCTTTTCTGTCTATAACTCACAATCAAAAGAGTTTGAATTTCGTCCGGGGCCAATCTTTACAACGATCTTGTTAGCAGATGAAATCAATCGTACGACTCCTCGCACTCAGTCAGCACTTTTAGAAGCAATGGCAGAGAATCATGCAACGATCGACAACAATACATACCCCCTAGACAATCATTTTTTTGTCTTAGCTACACAAAATCCAATCGAGTATGAAGGAACATATCCTTTGCCGGAAGCACAGCTCGATCGTTTTTTATTCCGACTACAAATTGGTTATCCTTCTTTTGACGACGAACTTCTGCTACTTTTGGATAAATTTGAAAAAGTGTTGGATAATTTGAAGGTCGTCTTGAACAGTCATGAAATAGAAGAAATAAAAACAAGTGTGGCGAATGTCTTTGTCAGTCCAGAAGTGGCATCTTATGCCTTGCAGTTAGTATCCGCAACAAGAACCCACTCTGCTATCCAGCTTGGCATCAGTCCACGAGGAAGCCTTGCCTTTATTCAGGCAGCAAAAGCCTATGCGTTGATCCATGGGAGAAATTACGTCACGCCCAAAGATTTGCAGGAGTTAGTTCCTTTCGTTTTTTCCCATCGCCTGATTTTTTACGATCGTTCATTGAAGGAAGACGAAAAGACACAAATGATCCATGCCCTTGTTGCACAAATCCCAATTCCCGTGAGGTAGATAATGGAAAAAGCCAAAGATTATTTCATTAATTTTGTGTTATTTCTGATATATTTCGTCATTGTCTTTTTTGCTCTTGTATTCAACAATTCTTTAGGGTGGTTCTTATTGGCCTTTTTTACTCTTTATGTATCATGGAGTGTGTTTTCATTAAGCACCTTTCTAAAGAAACTTTCTGTTACTTGCACAGTCCAGCCAGTCGTTTATCGTAAAAAAAGTATACAGGTTAGTTTTTCTATAGCCAAAAAGAGAGCTTTTTCTTTCCCTCTCCCTCGTTTACAGATCGTCTTTCCAGAGATCTTTGCAGAAAAAAAACAAGAAATATTGATCCTTACAAATAAACCGCAAGAAGTCCAAGTACTTTGGCAACCAAAAGAGAGAGGGTTCCATGAAGCATTAACCGTCATTTTTACAGCCTATGATAGTCTAGGACTTTTTAGAAAAAGGACAAGAAGAGAGCTTTCTTTTCCTGTGACTGTTCTTCCAGCTTTTCATAAGTCTCAAGCAGAAGCATTGCAAAGAGTTCTGGAAAAAAAACAACAGCTGAACGCGTATCAAAAAGGTCTTGATTTTCGAGAACATCGCTCTTATCGCCCCGGCGATTCTTTTAACCGAATCGATTGGAAATTGTCTGCTCATAGTCAAGAATGGTTATACCGCGAATACGAGTATCAAGAAGAAGAATATTCTCCGCTTCTTTGCTTTTGGGGTTCACCTAGCTTGAAATTTGACCATCTGCTAGATTTGTATTTTTCTTTATGGCATCTGAGAAAAGAAAAGCAGCCGGAACTTCTGATATTAGGCGACCGTACCTTTCATGGCAAAGATCCTGGATATACCTATTTTGCTTCTTTGAACGCTGGAGATGAGAAAACTTTTTTGGCACACTTGAAAAAACAGGCAAAAAAACAAATCGTCCTCTTTATTCCTGCGCATTCTCCTGAAGTCTCAGAAGCTGTCGAAACATTGTCGAAAGATCGAACAGTCTATCTTGTTTATTTCGCAGAAAAACAAATCATGATCCAAGAAAAAGACAAGGTATGTTCACTGCCAGGAGGTGAATGGATTGACGATTAAATGGGAAAAATACCTGCGCGGCGTTTACTCCTTTATGATACTAAGTGTAGGTGCTCCGATATTTGTAGCAGCTAATCAATTGCAAAACAGCTCCCCTCTTATCCTAACTATTGGTATCCTATGTCTTATTGTCTGCTGTATTTCTAAAAAATGGGTACGATTGCTGCTTTCTTTGCCAGTAATGATTGGCTGTTTGTTTGCCTATTTTCTTTCAAAGACATTTTCTTTATTATGGGTCATACAGTTTTTTTCGTCAGTTACAGAGGAATTCTTCCATCTATCCCAAGGTAAACTTCATTATTTACCAGAAAAGACAGCTTTTTTTCTCATATTGTTGTTGATCTATTTATTTATTACTTTGACCGTGGATTACGACTATTGGTATGCACCCTTTCTTGCGTTGATGGCTTACTTCATGATGCTTACCGTTTTTCGGGAAAAAGAACTATTGTACGAAATGATTGCGGTAGTAGCTGTTTTATGCGTACATTTGGCAGCAAGGCAATTTTTCGCCATCCGATTGTTGTCGGGAAACGCTCGATTCCAGTCGTTTACTACGATCCTGCTTATTTGTTTGTTCACTTTCAGCGCCATCTTGCCTTTATATCTCCCAAAAGTACACCAATCTCTTGAGGAAACGAGTGAACCGATCCGAGAATATCTTAATGATGAAGGGCTTTATGATACACTCCATGAGTACCAATTAACCGGAAGTGCCAGAACGGGTTTCAGTGAAAATGATGAACAACTTGGTGGTCCATTGTATGATAATGGTGAAGTTGTTTTTACAGCGAACCAGAAAGTAAACGGCTATTGGAAGATAGAAAATAAGAATCATTACACCGGTTCTGGATGGGTAGAAGATCCGGATGCACCCATCCAACCAATCAATCCAAGAATTTCCTGTTGATATCACAAGCTACCAAACAGTTATGGAAGAAAAAGAAAACATTACATTGACGCTAAAAAACCAAGCTTTCTTACCTTATCCTTATGGAAATACTACCTTGACTGATTTTTCATTAGCCAGTGGACAAACGCTTTACTATTTGCCTGAAAGCCAACGATTCATCCCTGTCCCAAATGAATCGACGCGATTGGCGTCCTTACAAACAGAAAGATTAGCTTTTACGAGAGAAGAATTAAAAAGCAGTCAGTTAGAGGCCGATGATTTAGAAAATCAACAGACAAATCTTCAGTTGCCGAAAGGGTTGCCTCAACGCATTGAGGACTTGGCGATCGAATTGACCAAAAATGAAGCAACTTTAATTCGTAAAGTCGAAGCTGTCGAACAGTATTTGAAAACAAGCGGGAATTTTCGCTATTCCAAAACGGATACCGGACATACGCCTAAAGAACGCGATTATGTAGATTATTTCCTCTTCGATTCAAAAGTCGGCTATTGTGACAACTTTTCAACTTCTATGGTCGTCCTTCTTCGCACACTAGGCATCCCTGCTCGGTGGACAAAAGGTTTTACGGATGGGATTAGAACAGGTACAGATGAGCAAGGAAATGAGGAATACAGCATTCTCAATAGTCATGCTCATTCTTGGCCAGAGGTGTACTTTCCTGGGTTTGGCTGGCTTCCATTTGAACCAACCCCTTCATTTGCCAATCCAACTGTTTCACAACCAGCCGCTGAAACAACAGAAACCGTCCAATCTGCTGAAGAACAACCAAAAGAAAGCGAAAATATAGCAGAAACTATTACCAGTGAGAGACCTGCGACTATTTCGTCAGATAACACGACACTCACACCGTCTTATAAAATCGTCTTATTCAGCCTTGGGGTGTGTTTATCCGTCTTGTTGTTCTTTCTATTGTTATTTAGAAAATCTCTGCGCTGGACAAGTTATCTTATCTATCTTCATTTTTTTGCTTCTACTAATGCGGTTGCGTATCAAAAACTTCTTCACCATTTGGAAACACTGGTACCGCGCACCCTCGCAGAATCTTTGCAGGCATACAGCCAACGAATAGAACAAACATTCAATCTAGATCAACGTTTCATTCGATTAACTGCTCAATATGAAGCTGAAATATATGGGCGACAAGCAAATCCGGTAAAATTCGATAAAAAAACCTATTTAGAACTAACGCATATAATAAGAAAAACGGTATACAAAAAGGTTATGACAAAAGGGAGCAGCTTCAAAAAATAAGATAAAATTCCTGGAGAATCTACTTCTGGAATGCCGAGAACCAGCTGATTGAGCATCGATTATTCGTAAAAAAAGAGCGTGGGGCAAAAGTAAAGAACACTTTTGTCTCACGCTCTAAAAACGTATAAACGGCGGAAGCAGAAGCAACTCCTTCGGAAATAAGCTGAAATTCACA
>ERZ1027221.1455-NODE-1455-length-11476-cov-6.182909_pt1 | contig 11476 bp, 9 predicted proteins | sample MGYA00519267_ERZ1027221 | MGnify/ENA primary metagenome ERZ1027221 (study PRJEB26926, sample SAMN06164533) | human gut metagenome | biome: ENVO:00009003; feature: ENVO:2100002; material: ENVO:00002003 | host: Homo sapiens | place: USA | collected 2012 ...
TATAAATAATGTCTACAATAATTGGGTTGGTGTCTACTTTTAGATTACCACTTCAGCGGCGTGGTGGATTGGACGTTGAAGCGGAGGAATGCATGGAGAAAGTCCAAAAGGGAAGAAAATGAGTGGTGGATTGGACGTTGAAGCAGAGGAATGTACGGAGGAAGTCCAAAAGGAACGGAAAAGAGTGGTGGATTGGACGTTGAAGCAGAGGAATACACGGAGGAAGTCCAAAAGGGAAGAAGCGGCGTGGCGGATTGGACGTTGAAGCAGAGGAATACACGGAGGAAGTCCAAAAGGAGCAAGAAAGAGCGGTGGATTGGACGTTGAAGCGGAGGAATGCATGGAGGAAGTCCAAAGGAAGAAAATATGTACATGGGAACAGATGACAAGCAGGCGTCTGTTCCCACAGATTGAGGTTATTAGTTAGTCTTGCTGCATATGCCATTGCAAGGTCCAGCGCATGCACCAGAGGAAGTCTGACTGTTATTGCCATTATTACAAGAGTTCTGGCAGGCTGTGCTGTTAGTGTTAAGAGTGTCGGTGCAGTCACTCATGCAAGGCTTCTTGCAGTCTTTTTTTAAGTTACCTTCGCATGAAGGTGGACTTAAATCGAGAGGCTTGATGGCTCTGTCTAAGAGGTTGCCGCAAACGAACTTGATGCAGTCAGATTCTTCACCGGAAACAATACTTCCCTTAGGTGTTGAGATTCTGCCGGCACTTGTTACGCGGTATCCACAGAAGTAAAGGCTCTGTAAGATGAGAGTGAGACCTACAGTAACCTCGTCATCTGTAGTATCAAGACCTAAAAGCTTAGGTATTGCATAAAGGTTGAGTCCCTGGGTTACAACATTGGCAGATGACAAGAAACCTATACTGTTAAGTGCAGGCGTATAAACAGGTGGAGTTGCGTTATTTGAGTTGTAGGAAACTCCGTAAGGAGCGAATATTTCAAGGGTGACAGATGTCGGATTGGTATCTTCATCATAAGTTGCAGCAGTAGTTGAGTTAGGAAGGTAGACTGCCGTTGGGGTAAGAGTTGCTAATGCTCTGCATGACTCATCATAAAGCGTTACTGCAAATGTTACAGTAAGGTTGGCAAGTTTCACAGAGTAGCAGTTAGGCCTTCCGGCTATCTGGGTGATTTCAACATTTTCATCACCATAAGTGTAGGCTATATCTATAACACTGACTGATGCGTTGGTAGCTGTTGGATAAGTCGTTGAAATATCTGTGCCGACAGCGAATGTGGTACACAGATTAATACCTATCTCATCATAGATAAGAGGGGCAAGAATACTGAGTTCATCGGGGGAACCGCATATCGGGTTCGTGCATACATCAAAGCAGCCATTAGGCATGTTCTGCACAATATTGCTTACAATGCGGGTAGAACCACATTTGCTGCATTTACATTTAGCCATTATCTTTTCCTTCTTCGTTTCTTTACTACATTATATGTTCTATCTACATTCGCGTGACCATATAATAATATAAAAACGGGAGTGTCCTTTTATGGCAAATGTATACACAGCAGGCAGTGACAGACGGCTTATAATCTATAGCATATCACGATATATATTTTTGAGAACGGCGTACATAGACGGTATAGAACGCCCGATAATGCTTGTGTCAGACTTTTTGGACGGACTTTCAGATGTAGTGTTGGGAGACACAATATATTATGCATATCAGAACCAGAACGGAGATATTCTTGTTAAAAATGTGATGAACAATGAAGCACTTTTTCATGTGAAAAGCAGCGAGAACCCAGATATGCACTGTCCACAGCTTGTAGTAAATAAAGACAGGTTAATGCTGTTTTATATGGTGACAAACCCGCTTACGGACAGACTGTCGCTGCGAGCTGTCTACCCGCTGGAAGAAGGTGACAGTCTTAATATTCCTGCGGATTGTGAAAATGTTGATATGTATGAAGTGTTTGGAATGCAGGGAAAAGCATTTTTGTATGTAGACAGTTTCTACGAAATAACATCAGATGGGAAATTCAGTAAATGTCAGGATACAGACATGCTGATGCAGAATGAACAGAAAATATCAGAGTACGAAAACCAGCTTAATACATATATGCAGGAAAACAGACAGGCAATACAGACAATAAGCCAGCTTGAGGCAACAATAGAAAGTGTAAAGGCACAGTATAATGAACTTATGGAGACGGCAATTGCGTATAGGGATGAGGCAATTAAGTGGCGCAGCAAGTTTATATAAATTACTTGAAATCTTCCTCCATAATTGCGATAATAATACAAATGGAGGAATTATGGATAACAGGAAGCTAAACAGAAGGAATTTTTTACTATTATTATTTGTGCTGGCGGCATGCGTTGTGGGTGGCCGTTCTATATTTGGGTTCTTTGCACTGCTTACAGGGTATGAGACTGCGACAACAGAAGTGTCTGCATTTGCAGCTTCTGAGATGTATATGATGTTTCTTTTATTTCTTGTATGTATAATTGGAGGCATTGTTATGAGCTGTCTTAGTAAGGCTAAGGTGAGCAGGACATTTTTTCTGATACGCAATACGGTGCTTATTGTGGCACTTGTGCTTGGTAATATGTCTTTTCCTAATATAACAATCATGAGTACGATTGTCATGTCTAGATATATAGGCGATGCTGGAATGTATGATTTTGCAGTCAACTCACCGCTTCTTGTGTCAGCGTTAAGACAGCCATATCTGTTCTACACATACATGGTAGCAGAGGGGTTTATGATTATTCTTGCGTGTGTCACAGTGTATAAGTATATTGTGGACAAGAAAAAGAACAGTAATTATAATAATATGTACATGTAAATGTGTCTGCTGCACTAATAAGGTGTGGCAGACAATTTTTGCGTAGTTAACAGATGCACTTAACATGCCGGTTTATATGCGGGAGATAATAAAATGAAAGTAATGACACCACATTATTATAAGGATTTCAGATGCATTGCAGGAGCCTGTACAGATACATGTTGTGCCGGGTGGGATGTCGATGTTGATAAGAATTCTTACAAATATTATAAAACAGTTAAAGGTGCTTTTGGAAAGCGCCTGAAGAGTGTAATGGTACCATCACAGGATGGAGAATGTACATTTACATTGAAAGAAGGAGGACGATGTCCTTTTCTTAATAATGATAATTTGTGTGATTTATATATAGAACTTGGAGAGGATAAGCTTTGTGAAACATGTGCAGAGTTTCCAAGATTTATTAACGATTATGGAAATATAAGAGAGATTGGCATAGCACCCTCGTGTAAGACGGCTGGTGAGCTGATGTTTTCATATAAAGATGAACTTACATTTGATACGGTTGAGGATAACAGTCTTTCGCCTGAGCCTAATGATATAGATGCATATACATATATGCAGCTTCGGCAGGCAAGAATAGTGGCTTTTGGAATAATATCAGACAGGGATATAAGTATATTTGAGAGGCTGATGCTCTATCTTGATTATGCAAAGCGTATCCAGAAGCATCTTGATGCTGAAAGGGACGAGCTTATAGCTGGTGTCGCAAAGCGGTTCTGTGGACCTGATTACAGAGAGAAGCTGCTTGACAAGCTGAAAAGCCGGGATGCGAAGCTGCATGGCAAAAGGCTGATAAAGGGATTGAGACATTTCTTTGATGACTTTAAAGGAATGGAGGTAATCAATCCTGACTGGAATATTCATGTGGCGAGAGTAAGACAGTTCCTTGACGGGCTGGCAGATGATTCTGAGCTTGCAGCGGTAATGAAAACTTACCATGCGGGAAGTGAAGCATTTGCACATGAATATGAGCAGCTTGCAATGTACTATGTGTATAGATATATGCTTGACGCAGTGAATGATTATGATATCCTGCTTAAAGCCAAGAATGCGGTTATAGGCATACTTGCAGTGGACATTATGGCAGCAGCTAATCAGGTGTCCGGCTGTATGCCAGATTTTACAATGCGCGTTGATATAGCACATTTGTATTCAAGACAGTTTGAACATTCATATTACAATTATGAAGTTTATAGAGAGTACTTTGGCATGAAGAGATGTTATTCATATGAGTTTCTTATGGACGTTTTAGTGTCACTGAATTAACGGAGGAAGTTTTCTTATGAAAATGATTATGAGATTCCTTAAGGATTATAAAAAGGAATGTGTTCTGGCACCGCTTTTTAAGATGCTAGAGGCGATATTCGAGCTGTTTGTGCCGCTGGTAGTATCATCAGTTATCGATAAGGGTATTGTTAATGCAGACAAGGGATACATTATGCAGATGTGTCTTATGCTTATACTTCTTGCAATCATAGGACTTGTATGTGCCATCACAGCACAGTATTTCAGTGCCAAGGCTGCAGTTGGTGCAGCAACAGGAATGAGACACAGTTTATTTGCACATATCCAGACATTCTCATTCACAGAGATGGATACACTTGGTACATCGACACTTGTAACAAGAATGACAAGTGATATTAATCAGGTACAGAATGGTATCAACATGGTACTGCGACTGTTCCTTCGTTCACCATTTATCGTATTTGGTGCGATGATTATGGCATTCACTATTGATGTGAAGGCAGCACTTGTATTCGTTGCGGCAATCCCGGTACTTGCACTTATCGTATTCGGTATCATGCTTGCAACAAGACCTATGTACAAAAATGTACAGTCAGGACTTGATAAGATTCTTGGAATAACAAGAGAGAACCTTACCGGTGTGAGAGTTATCAGAGCATTCAATAAGGAACAGGATGAGGTTAAGCGTTTCAAAAACGATAACGAAAGCCTTAACAGATTGCAGAAATTTGTTGGTAAGATATCAGGACTTATGAATCCGCTTACTTATGTTGTTGTAAATGTATCAATAATTGCACTTATATGGATTGGTGGAGTAAGAGTTAACGCTGGTGCGCTTACACAGGGACAGGTCGTTGCACTTTACAATTATATGTCACAGATATTAGTTGAACTTATCAAGCTTGCCAATCTTATCATTACAATAACTAAGGCACTTGCATGTGCAGGAAGAATTGAGTCTGTATTCGATGTAACATCTGGAATGGCAGATGGCAGCGTTAAGGAAGCTGTAGCTAAGGAAGAACAGCCAGGTGTTGAATTTAAGAATGTTTCACTTACATACAGCGGTTCAGGTGCACCTTCAGTTGAAGGAATTAATTTCAAGGCTATGAAGGGACAGACAATCGGTGTTATAGGTGGCACAGGTTCAGGTAAATCCAGTCTTGTTAATCTTATCCCGAGACTGTATGACGCTACACAGGGCGAAGTACTTGTTGATGGTGTAAATGTTAAAGATTATGATATTGAGGCTTTAAGAAATAAGGTCGGTATTGTCATGCAGAAAGCAGTACTTTTTAAAGGTACGATAAGAGAGAATATGTGGATGGGAAAGAAGGGTGCTACTGATGAGCAGATAGATGAAGCACTTGAAATTTCACAGTCTAAGGAATTTGTAGATTCTAAGCAGGGACGTCTGGATTATGTTATAGAGCAGGGCGGTAAGAACCTTTCAGGTGGTCAGAGACAGAGACTTACTATTGCAAGAGCAATCGTAAGAAAGCCGGATGTGCTTATTCTTGATGACAGTGCATCAGCCCTTGATTTTGCAACTGATGCAGCACTTCGAAAAGCTATAAGGGGAATGAACAATTCTCCTACTGTGTTCATAGTTTCACAGAGAGCGGCATCACTTATGTATGCTGATCTCATTATCGTATTAGATGACGGACAGGTTGCAGGAATGGGAACACATGACGAGCTTCTTGCAAATTGTGAGGTATATAAAGAAATATATGAATCACAGTTTAAGAAAGCAGATTCAGAAGGGGGTGTAGCATAATGAAGAAGAATAAATCAACATTTGTAAAACTCCTTAAAAGAATTAAGAAGCACAGCTTTTTTATAATACTATCGCTTATTATGGCAGCAGTAACAGTTGCAACTACACTTTATGTACCAATTCTTGTAGGCCGTGGAATTGACTGCATTATCGGTGTGGATAATGTAGATTTTGCAAAGATTGTGAAAATACTTATACAAATCAGCATATTTGTTGGAATTACAGCACTTTCACAGTGGCTTATGAATATATGTAACAACAGAATCACATATGAAGTAACAAGAGATATAAGAAATGAGGCTATAGAAAAAATTCAGGTGCTTCCACTCAAGTACATTGACGGACATTCATATGGTGAGATTGTGAGCCGTGTAATAGCTGATGTTGACCAGTTTGCAGATGGTCTGCTTATGGGATTCACACAGTTCTTTACAGGTGTAATGACTATACTTGGAACACTTATATTCATGATTACAATCAGTGCTAAGATTACACTTGCTGTTGTTGTTATCACACCACTTTCATTTTTAGTTGCAAGCTTTATTGCCAAGAAGACCTTCAGCATGTTCAAGCTCCAGTCTGAGACAAGAGGTGAGCAGACAGCACTTATTGATGAAATGATTGGTGGACAGAAGGTTGTTAAGGCTTACGGCTATGAAGATGAGGCGGTAAGAAAATTTGATGAGATTAATGAAAGACTTCAGAAGTATTCCTTAAAGGCAATTTTCTTCTCATCTATTACTAACCCTTCAACAAGATTCGTAAACAGTCTTGTATATGCGAGTGTTGCTATTGTTGGTGCATTTTCAGCTATCAATGGCGGGATTACAGTTGGCCAGTTATCGAGCTTCTTAAGCTATGCCAATCAGTATACTAAGCCATTTAACGAGATATCAGGTGTTGTTACTGAGCTTCAGAATGCTCTTGCATGTGCAGCCAGAATATTTGAACTTATTGAAGAAGACCCTGAGATTCCTGATGCAAAAGACGCAAAGGTTGTTGATGAGGTTGATGGAACAGTTGACCTTAATGATGTGTGCTTCTCTTATGTGCCAGATAAGAAGCTTATTGAGAACTTCAATCTTCATGTTAAGAAAGGACAAAGAATTGCGATTGTAGGACCTACAGGCTGTGGTAAAACAACAGTTATTAATCTTCTTATGAGATTTTACGATGTTAACAGCGGAAGCATTGATGTGTCAGGAACTGATATCAGAGAGATGACGAGAAAGTCTTTAAGACAGGGCTTTGGTATGGTTCTTCAGGAGACATGGCTAAAGTCAGGAACTATAAGAGAAAATATTGTTATGGGCAAACCGGATGCCACAGAAGAAGAGATTATTGCAGCAGCCAAGGCAGCCCATTCATATGGATTCATCAAGAGAATGTCTAACGGATTCGACACAGTTATAGGCGAGGATGGCGGAAGCCTTTCACAGGGACAGAAGCAGCTTTTATGTATAACAAGAATTATGCTTGCAAAGCCGCCAATGCTTATACTTGATGAGGCTACATCTTCTATTGATACAAGAACAGAGATAAAGATACAGAATGCATTTGCAAAGCTGATGGAGGGAAGAACAAGCTTTATCGTAGCCCACAGACTTTCAACTATCCAGTCTGCGGATGTTATTCTTGTTATGAAAGACGGACATATTATAGAGCAGGGTAATCATGAAGAATTACTGGCTAAGAATGGATTCTATCACAAGCTGTATTACAGCCAGTTTGATACAGCAGCCCAGAATTAATATGGAGATATATGTATGTTTATAGAGGCGGAGAATATTAGAAAATCATATGGCAGGAAAACGACAGTGCTTAACAGCACTTCATTTCATGCTGCCAGCGGAGAGTATATTGCCATAGTCGGTGCCAACGGCTGTGGCAAATCTACTCTTCTGGAGATACTGGCAGGAAGTCTTAAGGCAGATGGAGGAAGTCTTAAGATAGACGGCATTGATGCATTTGCAGATGCGTTGGTGTTTCAGAAATATATTGGTTTTGTGCCGCAGGAGAATCCACTTATGGAGAAGCTGTCGGCAAGGGATAATCTTAAATTCTGGTATTGTGATACGGGAAGAAATATGGAAACAGACTTATTAAACGGTGTTCCTGCAGTGTTAGGAGTGTCAGGATATCTTGACAAACGTGTTGATAAGCTGTCAGGAGGCATGAAGAAGCGTTTAAGCATATGCTGCGCACTGGCTAAGAATCCACCTGTACTTATATTAGATGAGCCGGGAGCTTCATTAGACATTGTGTGTAAACAGGATATTATGAATTATCTGTCTGCATATACGAAAAGCGGAGGTACAGTCATTATAACAAGCCACGAAGAAGGTGAATTAAAGCTTGCTGACCGAATGTATCTTTTAAAGAATGGTAAGCTTAATGAACTTGACCATCCGGTTACCGGCAATGAGCTTTTAGAGATTATTCATAGATAGATTTAATTGGGGGATTAGATGAGAAGGAAACTGGAATTATTAAAATTGCAGATTAAATCCGCATTTTTATCTATACCGAAGATAATTCTGGGTACGGTAGTGACGGCAGTACTTGTGATTGTAATAAGTACATGCGTAGGCATTGCAACGGCACAGGACAGTGATCTGAGAATGAAGGTTGCTGTTGTGTATCATGATTATGATGAGACAGAAAACTCTGATTCGGCAGATGATAATAAGGAGTTTCGATATATTAAGATGGCATTCAATTATGTCAGTGAGATAGACACAATTAAGAATGTCTGTACATTTGAATATACTGACAGACAGAAGGCTATAGATGGTTTAAGAAATAATTATTATGTTATGGCTATTATTGTGCCGGAGAATATGATAAGTGATATTATGTCGGGCGAGAATACACCTGTTGAGGTTGTGTGTCAGTCAGAGGGTGTTAATAATACTTCGATGATATTCCGTGAGATGGTGAGGGCAGGAGGTTCTGACCTTGCAACTGCAGAGGCGGGGATATATACATTTGACGATTTGTTCAATGGTGTGCTTAAGAATTACAAGGGCTTGCGGGGTACACATGAAAATAAGCTTAATGACATATATCTTTCGTATGCACTTAACAGAAGCATTTACTTTAAGACAATAGATATATCGGTTAAAGAAGGCCTGAGTACAGTACAGTTCTATGTATGCACAGCAATTGTGATGATGCTTTTACTTAGCGGAATAACATGTGCCGGCAATATGAAGGGCGAGAACAGGTCGCTTGCAAAGAGCCTTAAAGGTGCGGGAATATCAGCATTTGATACCGGAATTGCAAGAACTACCGGAGTTGGCATTGTGTATATAGTGATATTTGAGGTGCTTTTTATTATAATTAATGTAATGAGGCTGGGGATTCCTGCAATATCAGGTGTTCTGGCAGTTTCGACAGTTGGAGAATTCATTGCTTCCATACTGGGGATTGTGGTGCTTGTGTATGCGGCAGTTTCATTTATTAACTGTATATTCTCCGTAGTCGACGACACGGTGTATTCAGTTATTACGGTGTGTATCCTTGGAATGTCGTGCATGTATGCATCCGGATGTATTGTTTCATCAGCATTTCTTGCGCCGGGTGTGAGGGTTATTGGCATGTATCTTCCGACTAACGGCTTATTCACACTTGCACGTCAGATAATCAAGGGAACTGTGGATATCAGTACCATTATGACAAATGTTATGTGGATAATTATATTTCAGGCAGCAGGGGCATTGGCGGTTAAGATAAGGAGAGACAGATAATGAAGAGATTGTTATACTGGCTGTATCTGCTTGTTAAAAGGCAGTTAAAGAATCCTGTGATTGTCGTGGTGCTTATTGCAATGCCTGTTGCAGCGTTAATAATTACGAATACAGCGTCTCTTAAGGAGACAGAGCCTGTAAGGGTTGGGATAGTGCTTGAAGATGACGATAAGATTGCCATAATGACAAGAGATTATCTTATGAATGGCGATTATTCAGTTCAATTCTATGAAGCAGAATCGCAGGAAAAGCTTGAACAGGATATAATGAATAAAAGAACAGAGTGTGGCTACGTAGTTGGTACAGGGCTTAAGGATAAGCTTGACAGTGGCAGCTACAGAGATATTATAGAGCTTATTATATGCAGGTCAGATTTTGTCAGTTCAATGACTGACGAGATATTCTTTTCTGCTATGTTTAAGGCGTACTCGCCGGAGGTTGCAGTTAATTATGTTAATTCTGTAGACATATTTAAAAAGCATTCAGAAAAGGCAGAGGAAGAGATAAGAAAAGGGTACGAGGAATACATATCCGGAGATGACACATTCAGAATTGATTTTAAAGTGTTAGATGGTGTACAGGATAATGGGACACAGCTTGAAGATAAGACAGGAGAGTTTCCGTTAAGGGCATTGCTTATAATTCTTGTATATATAGGAGGACTTTTTGGAATCGTGGAATATTATCTTGATAAGAATTCAGGAACATTTATAACACTGCCTCGTATGTACCGTGTTGCAGGAAAGCCGCTGTATGCATTCATATCGTGTGTACTTTTTGCAGTATCAGCAATGTTAACACTTGCGGTGGCAGGACAACTTAAGGGGGCAGCAGATATACTTCATATGGCTGTGTATGTAATAGCAGTTACTTTATTTGCATGGCTTGTGGCAATACCTGTAAGGAGTGCCAGTGCAATGATTTCAATAATACCGGTGCTTCTTATAGCGTGTCTCATATTATGTCCGGTATTCATTAACATAACGGCATATGTGCCATTTGCAAAATATATAAGAGCATTGCTGCTTCCGTGGTATATGCTTAAGTAGGAGGACAAGGGGACTGATTCTTGCCGCAGTGTTAAGAAATGGTGAGACGCTTATTAAATCGGGTGATATAATATTCGTATTTTCTAAGCGTTATATGGCGGATGCACAGACAATAAGCGTATAGATGGTGAATGATTATGATGATATTTGTGACAACGACAGATGCATTAGCAGATGAAAAACTATATGAAAAGGCATATTCACTTATTCCGGAATACAGGAAAGTTAAGGTGGATAAGATGAAAATGCGTGAAAATAAGCTGCAAACAGTGACGGCAGGCCTGCTTCTTAATTATGCAGTAGGAAAATGGAGAAACAGAGTTAACGAAGAATGTGATAGTGTTTACTATGAAAATGTGGACATTTTTTCTGTGATAGAAGCAAATAATCAGTGTTTTGATTATGAAATAGCTTATAATTCGCAAGGAAAACCTTATTTTTTGTCATTTCGTGAAATTTTTTTCAATATTTCTCACTCGTCTAACTATGTAGTATGCGCTATAGGCGATAAACCAGTCGGAATTGACATAGAAGGAGGCCGCAAAGGTAGACAGAATCTGGCACGGCGCTTTTTTGACAGGGCTGAGTCTGATTGGATAGAAGAAGCCGAAAGTGATGAAAGATTCTTCAGAATATGGACTCTGAAAGAGGCATATGGCAAGGCAACAGGTTTTGGTGTACTTGAAGTTTTAGATAAAATAGTTTATATATTAGAGCAGGGGAAAATTAAAGCATATATAGGTGGAATTCCCCAGAATTTCATTATTGTAGAAAAAAAAATAGGTAAGTTCAGATTCTGTCTCTTATACACATCTGACGCTGCCGACGATCGCATAAG
>ERZ1027221.1460-NODE-1460-length-11434-cov-6.429212_pt1 | contig 11434 bp, 8 predicted proteins | sample MGYA00519267_ERZ1027221 | MGnify/ENA primary metagenome ERZ1027221 (study PRJEB26926, sample SAMN06164533) | human gut metagenome | biome: ENVO:00009003; feature: ENVO:2100002; material: ENVO:00002003 | host: Homo sapiens | place: USA | collected 2012 ...
GATCGTCGGCAGCGTCAGATGTGTATAAGAGACAGGGTGCATGGGCAGTGCGATCATCGGGCGGATCGCAGACAGATCCACTTCCACCACGCCGTCATAGTAGGCCAGATCCGCCGGGGCCAGCTTTTTATAGTCGGCAGCGCGGCCGTGCACAGCAAGGAAGCGATGGGTGGTCTCGTCTGTCTCCCAGATGGAGGACAGGCAGGTGGTCTCGGTGGTCATCGCATCGATGGCGTTGCGGGTATCCTGACGCAGGGACGCAATGCCGGGGCCAACGAACTCCATGACCTTGTTCTTGACGTAGCCGCTCTTGAACAGCTTGCCCACCAGTGCGATCGCCACATCGTGGGGGCCGCAGCCTGCGGGCAGAGAGCCGGTGAGGTAGATGGCCACGACGCCCGGGCAGGCAACATCATAGGTGCGGCCCAGCAGCTGCTTTGCCAGCTCGCCGCCGCCCTCGCCAATAGCCATGGTGCCCAAAGCGCCATAGCGGGTGTGGGAGTCGGAGCCCAGGATCATTTTGCCGCAGCCCGCAAACTTTTCGCGCATGTACTGATGGATGACTGCAAGGTGCGGGGGCACAAAGATGCCGCCGTACTTTTTAGCAGCGGACAGTCCAAAGCGGTGGTCATCCTCGTTGATGGTGCCGCCCACAGCGCACAGGCTGTTGTGGCAGTTGGTAAGCACATACGGAATGGGGAATTTCTCCAGACCGGATGCGCGGGCCGTCTGGATAATGCCAACAAAGGTGATGTCATGGCTGGCCATGGCGTCAAACTTGATCTTCAGGTTATCGGCATCGCCGCTGGTGTTATGGGCCTGCAGAATGCTGTAAGCCATGGTACCGGTCTTTGCGTTTGCAACGGCTGCTGCATCAAAGCCTTTTGCGGCCAGCGCGGCAGATGCATTGCCGTCCGCCGGCACCCACTCCCCGCGGGCATAGTATGCACCGCCGGTGCTGCACTTGATCATATCCAACATCTCGATTCGCCTCTCTTTTTGATTTTCCCGCCCGCCCTCTGTTGCGGGCACTGCCCCGGCAGAACGATACACCGTCTGATCTGCCCTATCCTGCCGCACTGCCAAAGCAGACGGCGACGGCCCCAAAGCCGTATTTGAATATTATTATAGCATGAAACGCCGGAAAGAAAAAGCACTTTTTTCAAATGAACTGTGAAGGAAAGATGAAGAGACGGACTCTGCGCCGCTCTCTTCCCTCGTCCGGCACAAAAGAAACAAGCCCGAACTGCTGCAAAACAGCCCCTGCAAAAAATGAGACAGGCTTTCCCGAAAAGGATTGCCTGTCTCGTTGTCAGGTATTTTCATCCCGAAGCATTGCCAGAAATTCTGCTTCGGTCAGAACGGGGATCCCGAGTGTCTGTGCCTTCGTCAGCTTGGAACCCGCCGCAGCACCCGCCACAACGTAAGCCGTCTTTTTGGAGACGGAGCCGCTGGCCTTGCCGCCATTTTTCACGATCAGAGCCTCGGCTTCGTTGCGGGAAAGCGATTCCAGCGTACCCGTGACCACCAGCGTTTTGCCTGCCAGCTTATCGCCTTTCGGTTCACCCTTCCACTGCATGTTCAAGCCGGCATCTGCCAAGCGGTGCACAAGATCGGTGGTGCCTTCTTTTGCAAAAAATTCTACCACGCTTTGTGCCATCACGCCGCCAAATCCGTCGATCTCGCTGATCTTCTCCACGGTGGCTTCCCGGAGGGCCTGCAGTGTTCCAAAATGCTCCGCCAGCAGAGCTGCTGCCTTGTCACCGATGTTGCGGATGCCAAAACCGAACAAAAGCTTATCCAGATTATTCTGCTTGGAGCGTTCGATCGCGCTCAAAAGATTTTCTGCACTTTTCTCCTTGAATTTGTCCAGCGTCAAAAGCTGCTCCCGGGTCAGAGTGTAGATATCCGCAGCAGAATGCACCATATTCCTTTCCACCAGCTGAGTGGCAACAGCCGTGCCAAGGCCCTCAATATCCATAGCATCCCGGGATGCAAAGTGGATGATATTGCGCAAAGCCTGTGCCGGACATTCGGGGTTCACACAGCGCAGAGCCGCTTCATCTTCCAGATGAACGACCGGTGCGCCGCAGGAAGGACAGACAGTTGGCATTTCGTAGGGCTGCGCATCCTCTGCATGGCGGGTGACACCGATCACTTCCGGGATGATATCGCCAGCCTTGCGCACCTGAATGGTATCGCCGATGCAAAGACCAAACTGATGGATAAAATCTTCATTGTGCAGCGTTGCGCGGGCAACCGTGGTACCTGCCAGAAATACGGGATCAAAGCAGGCAGTCGGCGTCAGCACACCGGTGCGGCCCACTGCGACCTCAATGCTGCGCAGCATAGTTTCCTTGACCTCCGGCGGATACTTGAAAGCGATTGCCCAGCGCGGGAATTTGTTGGTAGAACCCATCAAATCACGCTGTGCAAAACTGTTCACTTTTATAACAGCACCATCCATATCAAAGTCCAGCTTTGCACGGTTCTGCCCGATCTGCTCGATCTCTGCAATGGCCTGCTCAATATCATGCACCACATGATAACGCGGCGACACCGGCAACCCCAGACTCTTGAGATAGTCCAGACTTTCCGAATGCTTTGTGAGGGTTTTGCCGCGGATCTGCTGCACATTAAAAATAAAAATAGAAAGCCCCCGGCTGCCGGTTATTTTGGCGTCCTTCTGACGCAGGGAACCGGCAGCAGCATTGCGCGGATTTTTGAAAGGCGCAGCGCCCTGCAGCTCCTGCTCTGCGCAGAGCTTCTGGAACGCTCCGTGCGGCATATACACTTCACCGCGCACTTCCAGAAACTCTGGTGCATTCTTCAATTTTTTGGGAATGCTGCGAATGGCACGGACATTGGCTGTAACGTCTTCGCCTACTACGCCATCGCCGCGGGTGGAGGCACGGACCAGCTCACCATTCTCATATTCCAAGCTGCAGGAAAGGCCATCGATCTTGATCTCGACCACATACTCCGGCTCTGCGCCTGCTTCGCGCACACGGCGGTCAAAGTCGCGCAGTTCATCATACGAAAAAGCATCCAGAAGGCTCTCCATTTTGACCGTGTGGGTCACCTTTGGCAGTTTGCTGCTGGCGGTACCGCCCACCTTCTGCGTAGGAGACGACGCCGTTACCAGCTGTGGAAACTGTTCTTCCAGCGCTTTCAGCTCCCGGGTCAGGGCATCATACTCAAAATCTTCCAGTTCCGGCGCATCCTGATCATAATAAAGACGATTATTTTTTTCAATGATCGTTCGCAGCTCTTCCACGCGCTGCTTTGCCTGTTCCAACTCCAAAAAATCCACTCTCCCGCTCTCCGACTTTTCCTGCACTGCATTCCAGACTTGTTGGCTGGACGATGCTGCAGCACAGGCTTCATTTTTGTTAGTATACCACATTTTTCCGTCCTCTGCAAAAGAATACGGTTTGTATAGATCATTTATCCACCACAGTTGAAATCGGTTTCGTTTTGCTCTTTTGGTTGATTTATAATCAATTCAGAAGAGATACTCTTTGTCGAATAGCGTAAATTTAATACGTATTATCGCATTATTTTTGCTGCATCTTTCATTGGATTTCCAGCAATTGCAAGAGGCTTTCTCAGTCAAATCTGCAATGGAGAATGTGAGCACGCTCCTCCGTTCACGCCATAAAAAAGAGCCGTCCTCCCGATTCCTCGAGAGAACAGCTCCATGGTATTGACTTTATGCACATTTCTTTGCATTCCGCTTGATGTCAATTCCAAGCTTTTGTTGCAGCACCAGCATGGCTGCCCTTGCTCCTCCGGTACGAAGCATACTCTTCTGCCGAGTAAAAGTAGCAGTAAACGTTCTTTCCGCCCCTGTTACCCACCAGCTCGCGGGCATAGTACCGGTGGTCGTCCCGCTCGGCGCCTTTCTGGCCGTGCGCAAGGTATTCCCAGTAATCCATTTTGAAAAACTCCTCCTTTTCTTTTTGCGTCTTATGGCTTTGAACTGATTTCTTTCAGAGCCTGTTGCTTTTATCCCCGTTTCCGTGCTATACTGGCTTTAACAGCCATCTTATTAGGAAAGGGAATCGTGTATGTGGAGTGCTAAATGCCCCAAATGCGGAGCAAAGATCCTGCTTGAAGATGCCAATACAAAAGTCGTTCAGTGTGCGTCCTGCGGAGCACAGGTCCGCGTTAATATCAACGTGAACTATAACTACTCCAAATCAGAGCACACCGAGCATATCGTCGATGATGCAAAGATCAAGCAGGCCCAGAATGTCGATCGTGTCATCAACCTTTTTGCCTCTCCAATCGAGGAGCGCCGCACCAAAAAGAAGGCGGAAGAAGAGCGTATCCAGCGCGAAGCAGACCAAGCCGAGCGTATCCGCAAAGAGCAGGAGGCAAAAGACGCTGAAGAACAGCGTGTTTACGAAGAATGGGCATCTGCTCAGCACGAAAAACACGCCCGTCAGGCCGGGCGCGCGATCGCCAAGGCGATCAACTACTATCGTGCCAATGAACGGAAAATCCTCATCAGTGTCGTTCTCATTGTTGCTCTTCTCGCCTGCCGCGGCGTTTACGATTCCATCAACCAGAAGCGGGAGCAGGAACTTGCTGCCCATCAGGCCGAGCTTGCCCGCCTGAAGGATGAAGAGATAGCCGCATCGCACCTTGCTATGGGCGAAGTCCGCATGCCAAACATTTCCATGAGTGAAGATGCCCGCGATGTCATGAAAAAGCTGCGCGATGCCGGTTTCATCAATATCATCGATCAGCCAAAGCATGATCTCGTTCTTGGCAAAAATCACGTTCAGTACGACATCATAGAGATCACTGTAGACGGCGCACCTTCCTTTAAGACAGGCGATTGGTACCCCCTCGATACCGAGATTGTTGTGTCCTATCATACCTATATTTTCGAGTAACGACGAAAGGAGTGCTCTGCATGACAGTCACTTGTCCGAACTGCGGTAGTGAGATTCCAATACCCAACCGAAAGAAAAAGTCCATAAAGTGTCCTTACTGCGATATGGGTGGGCTTGAACTCGACCTTGATTATTTTGATGAAGAAAACGGTCAACCGGTTACCGGATGGAAAAGTTTTGAATTTCAGCATCCACGTGCCGCCAAAGCCGTCAAAGCAACCGGATATGCCGCTGTGGCAGCAATGCTTGCTGTCGGAGGCATTGAACTTGCAAAAGATAAAATTGCCGAATTAACAACTAGTCCGGAAACCAAATCTGCCGACGAGCCTCTAATTCCAGAATCTCCTACGGACAACAGCTTATCAGATTCATGCGTGCCTGAAGAAACAAATTCATATATAAGCCCTGATGAGTATGACTCCGTTCTTCGTAAGCATGGCTTGAGCATGAGAAATTTAGGTGAAAAACGTTTTCACTCTCCCGAAAAAGCCAAACAGGCAGCTGATCTCGGCCTGCCGCCCCTCGACCCGCACCAAACGATTGTAAATGGGTTTGAACAGCACCATAGAGTAAAAAAGCAAGAATCTTAATCACTCAAACGCATCCCGGTTCACCTTGTAACTTACATACGCATCCATCATAGCGGCAACCGCATCGATCTTCTGGTCATACCTCTGTTTCAGAAGCTTGCGGTTGCCGTTTGTGTCTTCCAGCGTAATGCAGTTGCCCATGGCAAATTGCATCAGCGCTTCGTCAAACAACAGTTTCCTCTGTTCACTCAGCTTCTTCAGCTCACCCAGCGTCATGCTCTCGGTCTTTGCGCCCTGTATCACCTTTTTCAATGCCGTACTCGCCGTTCTCTCTGGCCCACCGCTCCACAAAGTCCTTTGCATTGTAGGGATCGTAGCCAAAGCACCGCACATCGTACCGGCTCTGTTCAATAAAGGCGTCATGGTCGTCGTAAGCCTCCATCATGTCAAGCACGGTGCCTTCCATCACGGCCAGCGTCCCCTCCCTCATGAACTCGTCATATTTCTGGCGCATGGACTGCGGCAGCTTCGAGAGGGTGTAGCCAAGAAAGCGGAGATGGACGAATATGCTCTCAAGCGAATCGTTGGTCGTAAAATTGATGACCTTACCGAGCGTGTTTACACTAGGCGTACCGTCGAATGGCTCATCAGCGAGCTTGATAAGATTCCCTGATGTTCTAGCACCAATCCAGCACCGGGTCGAAATATTACAATTCGAGCTACGTTTTCTTCCATATATTTCCATTTACGGTCATGCACTTTTCATTCACGATTTTTCTTTTTTTAAAATGCAGAAAGCTCCAGTCAGTTCATGTATTTTTGCGTCAAAACGTAAAAAAAGAGCCGTCCTCCCGATTTCTCGAGAGAACAGCTCCATGGTATTGACTTTATAAATATCAGATAGAAATGGTGTTGCACACGTCCATCAGCACCGGGTCAAGCGTCTTGGTCATTTCAAGGGCTTCATCCACCGGATAGTCCACCAGCTTTTCGCCTTTCATACCAACGATACGGTTATACTTGCCCTGCTCCAGCAGACAGACAGCGTGATAGCCCATTGCAGACGCATTCACGCGGTCACGCAGGGTGGGAGAACCACCGCGCTGGACATGACCCAGAATCGTTGCACGGGAATCAATGCCGGTACGGGCCTGGATCTCGTTTGCGATCTCCTGCGCATGGCCGACACCCTCGGCCACGATGATGATGAAATGACGCTTGCCGGTCTTCTGGGTCTCTGCGATCTTATCCAGAATATCGCGCTGCATGTCGAACTCTTTCTCCGGCAGCAGAACAGCCATAGCACCGGAAGCGATGGCCACGTTCAGTGCAATGTAACCGGCATTGCGGCCCATGACCTCGACCACACTGCAGCGGTCATGGCTCTGGGTGGTGTCGCGCAGCTTATCGATCATTTCCAGCGCGGTATTCATCGCAGTATCGTAGCCGATGGTATAATCCGTGCAGGAAATATCGTTATCGATGGTGCCGGGCAGGCCGATCATCGGGATGCCGCGGTGGGCCAGCTCACGAGCGCCGCGGTAAGAACCATCACCGCCAATGACCACCAGTGCATCGATCCCCAGCTCGCGGCATTTCTCGGCACCCTTGTCCTGACCTTCCTTGGTCTTGAACTCCAGGCAGCGGGCAGTGTAAAGGATCGTACCGCCTGCAGAAATGATGTTCGAGACACTGCGCAGGTTCATTTCAAAGCATTCGCCGTTCAGCAGGCCGTTATAGCCGCGCTGAATGCCGATCATACGGTAACCCTTATGCAGGCCGGTACGGACTACGGCGCGCACAGCAGCGTTCATGCCGGGAGCATCACCGCCGCTTGTCAACACACCAATCGTTTTGATCTGCTTTTCCATACGAGAGATTCCCTCCAATTTTGTCTTCATTTACCCAGTAATATCACAGCGCTCTCCATTTCAACGCTGCTCAGAGCACTTCACTTGCCTTGAATCATTATAACACAAACGCTCCGTTTTGAAAACATTCTGCCTGTTAAGATTCGTGCACAGAAATGTCATTTTGTTGCAATATTGTCTGTGCCGACCAGTCTTTCCAGTTCTTTAAACAGCAGCGGATGGCCGGAAGTGTAAAGATGACGCGGCACCTGCAGATACTGCTTGGTGTCCATCAGGTACAGAAGCACCGGCATATCCCCATCGAAAATATGCAGAAGATTTACCACCTTTGCATATTCCCTGCTGCTGCGGGACGGCACACGGATATAGAGTTTTTTTGCAGCCTTCCGCATCGGGTCCGGGCGGCCCTTATCCGGCCGGGAAGGATCATAGCTTTCAATGGGGACAATACTCTCTGCCAGCAGCTTGGAGGCTTCGTCCTCTCGCACAGAAAGCTTGCCATCAATCACGACGACCGCGTTTTCGTGCAGCGAATCGCGGAAGGTGTCCAGCACTCTGGGGAACACGATCACCTCCATCGTACCGGTCAGGTCTTCCACACTGGTAAAGGCCATCATGCTGTTGGACTTAGTGGTCATCATGCGGCTTTTTACCACTGCACACACGATGCGCACCCTTTCGCCGTCCTTCACATGGGCATCCTCGCCGGTCAGATCCTTGATGGAGTGGGACGCGATCCGCGCCGACTGCTCACGGTAGGCATCCAGCGGATGGCCGGACAGGTACAGGCCGCTGACATCCTTTTCCTGCTGCAGCAGTTCCTTGTGACTGTATTCCGACAGCTGTTTGATCTCATAGCTGTCCGCAGATGCTTCGTCCTGCGCTTCCCCGCTCATGACCGAGAACAGATCCAACTGGCCGTCCAGATTGCGCCGGGAGTCTGTTTCGATGCTTTTCAGAATGCCTTCCACCGCCTCCACCTGACTGTGGCGGTTGCTGCCCATATGGTCAAAGGCACCGGCCTTGATCAGGCTTTCGACCGCCCGGCGGTTCAATTCTGTACCATGCATCCGCTTGCAGAAATCGTACAAGCTGGTGTAGGGCTTATTCTGCCGCTCTCTGACCACATTCTCAATAAGGTTGCGGCCCACGTTCTTGACCGCGTTCAGTCCAAAACGAATCTGACCGTTGTCATCTGCCGTAAATCCGCCGTTTGAAACATTCACGTCCGGCGGCAGCACCTTAATTCCAAGCCGTGCGCACTCACCGGAGTACTCGATGACTTTATCGGTGTTGTCCAGCACGCTGGTCAGCAATGCAGCCATGAATTCGCTGGGGTAATGGCACTTGAGATAAGCTGTCTGAAATGCCACATAGGCATAGCAGGCAGCGTGGCTTTTGTTGAATGCATAGGAGGCAAAGCTGGACATTTCGTCGTAGATCTCGTTTGCCACTTTTTCCGAAATGCCGTTTGCCACACAGCCCGGGCATTCGTTGCCGGGGTCGGTGCAGCCGTGCACAAAGTGCTCACGCTCTGCCTCCATGACAGCATGCTTCTTTTTGCTCATGGCACGGCGGACATTGTCTGCCTGCCCGAATGAAAAGCCTGCCAGCTCACGGAAGATCTGCATCACCTGTTCCTGATACACGATGCATCCGTTGGTCACGTCCAGAATGTGCGCCAGCTGCGGGGTCTTGTAGCTGATCTTATCCGGCTCGTGGCGGTTGCGCAGATAGGTCGGGATGGAGTCCATGGGGCCGGGACGGTACAGGCTGATGAGAGCGATGACATCTTCAAGGTTCTGCGGCTGCAGGCCCACCAGGACCTGCTTCATGCCGGAAGATTCCAGCTGGAACACGCCCTCGGTATCGCCCTGCCCCAGCATCCTGTAGGTGTCCGGGTCGTCATAGTCCAGCTTCTGGACGGAAAACTCCGGGTCGTGCTTCTGCACGGCAATTTCCGCATCGCGGATGACCGTCAGGGTGCGCAGACCAAGGAAGTCCATCTTCAGAAGTCCAAGCTCCTCGATCTCGGTCATGTTGAACTGGGTCACGGGCAGACCATCATTGGTGGCCAGCGGCAGATAGTAGTCCGTAGGCTCCGGAGTAATGACGACGCCCGCCGCATGCGTAGATGCATGGCGGGGCATTCCCTCCACCTTCAGGGCCGTGTCGATCAGCTCCGTGACCTGCGGGTCGGTGTCGTACATCCGCTTCAGCTCTGTCGAGACCTCCAGCGCACGCTTCAGGGTCATTTTCAGTTCCATGGGGACCTGTTTTGCCACCGCATCCACCTGCTGATACGGGATCCCCATTACACGGCCGACATCGCGGATGGCGTTGCGGGCTGCCATGGTGCCGAAGGTGACGATCTGCGCCACATGGTCAGCACCATATTTGCGGTTGACGTAATCAATGACTTCCTGTCGGCGTTCGTAGCAGAAATCCACATCGAAGTCCGGCATGCTGACACGCTCCGGGTTCAAAAAGCGTTCAAAGATCAGATTATAGCGGATGGGGTCGATATCCGTGATGCCCACACTGTAAGCCGCAATGCTGCCTGCGCCGGAGCCGCGGCCCGGGCCCACCGGGATGCCCTGACTCTTGGCGTAGTTGACGTAGTCCCACACGATGAGGTAGTAGTTTGTGTAGCCCATCTTTTTGACCACGCCGATCTCGTAGCTCAGACGGTCTTTGTTGGCCTGCGGTACATCAGGCCCATAGCGGCGTTCCAGACCCTCCCAGCAGAGCTTTTCAAAAAACGCCTGATTATCCATCCCGTTCGGTGCTTTATAATAGGGGATCTTGGTGTGCCCGAAATCAAAATCAAAGCTGCACCGCTCCGCAATTTTGGCCGTGTTTTCGCAGGCTTCCGGCACCATGGAGAACAGATCATACATTTCGTCTGTCGTTTTGACATAGAACTCGTCGGTCTGGAACTCCATTTTATCCGCATCCTGAATGGTCTTGCCGGTCTGGATGCACAGCAGGATGCCCTGCATCTTGGCATCCTCCCTGCGCAGATAGTGGGAGTCATTGGTGGCTGCCATGGGGATGCCTGTTTCTCGCGCAAGCTTGATGAGCTGCGGCAGAACGATGTTATCCTCTTTCAGTCCGTGATCCTGCAGCTCAATGTAATAGTTCCCCTCGCCGAACAGGTCGCGGTACCACAACGCGCTGGTTTTGGCGCGCTCATAGTCGCCTGCCAGAATGGCCTGCGGGATCTCACCGGCCAGACAGGCAGACAGGCAGATCAGTCCCTCGTGATACTGCTCCAGCAGCTGCTTATCGATGCGTGGCTTGGAGTAAAAGCCCTCCACAAAAGAGGCCGATACCATTTTGATAAGGTTTTTGTAACCGGTCTCATCTTTGCACAGCAGGATCAGATGGTTATTGCCATCGATCTTGTTCACCTTATCAAAGCGGGTGCGGGTGGCAACATAGACTTCGCAGCCGATAATAGGCTTGATGCCCGCCTTTTTAGCCGCCTTGTAAAACTGCACACAGCCGTACATAACGCCATGGTCCGTGCAGGCAATGGCGGTCTGTCCGCACTCTTTTACGCGCTCCATCAGCTGGTCGATGCGGCAGGCACCGTCCAGAAGGCTGTATTCCGTATGGATGTGCAGATGAACGAAGTCCCTTCCAAGACGGTTGTTCTCACTGATCTCGCTCACGCTGTGCCTCCTGTTCCAGATTCTTCCGCAGATTTTCGGCCAACGCCTCCAGTTTCTTCATCCGGTGTGACAGGCCGGATTTGCTCACCGCAGGCTCAAAGCAGCCGCACAGTGCCGTGAGCGAAAGGTCCGGGTACTGCATCCGTTTGGCGGCAGCTTGCTGCAGCACCTCCGGCAAGGTGGAAAGGGCATCCTGCTCTTCCAGAAAGCGGATTGCCTTCAGCGTCTGTGCATTGGCGCGGGCCGTTTTGCCGAGGTTTGCGGTGTCGCAGTTGGTCTGACGGTTCGTCTGGTTGCGCACCTGCTTGAACGCCTTCTGCGCGTGCATCTCCTCAGCGGCATTCACTGCCCCCATAAAGCTGAGCAGCCGTTCTACATTGGCTCCCGTTTTAACGTAGATCAGGTTCACACCGTTGCGCCGGGTGCGGTGCGGTGCAAACTCATGCTCTGCC
>ERZ1027221.1467-NODE-1467-length-11374-cov-7.855641_pt1 | contig 11374 bp, 6 predicted proteins | sample MGYA00519267_ERZ1027221 | MGnify/ENA primary metagenome ERZ1027221 (study PRJEB26926, sample SAMN06164533) | human gut metagenome | biome: ENVO:00009003; feature: ENVO:2100002; material: ENVO:00002003 | host: Homo sapiens | place: USA | collected 2012 ...
CGAGATTTCTGCCTGTCTCGTGGGCTCGGAGATGTGTATAAGAGACAGTGCTTATGCAGGTGGATATAGCTTTTCGAAGTATTATCGTAAGAAAGGTTCATATACAGTAGAATGTAAGGTGAAGAATGCCAATGGCTTCAGCGATGGTTCTGTCACGAAGACTTTTGATATCGAAAAGACAAAGATGACGGGGTTTGGTGGTTTTGTTGAAGACAGTAACTTCAATATGTTCAAGGGAGTCACTTTCGACGTGGCATCATTCTGGTATGCTCCGGGTTGGAATCAGATTGCAGACCCGAAATATACCTATCAAAAGGGTGCGTTTGTAGTTACTTTGCCGGAGGCTACTACTGACCAATGGCAGGCTCAGATGCACCTCGAACTTGACCCGGCAATTGCTTTGGCGGCAGATAAGACCTATGACTTTTCGGTGATACTTACTTCTACTACCAAACATCCGGGTGTGACCATTAAATTGCAACAGAACGGTAACGATGATCTGATTCTTGATATGCAACGTGTAGCCCTCGATGCCAATGAACCGAAGTGTGTGTGGTTCAGCAATGTAAAGGGTGTGGATATCTCCAACCTGAAGTTTGCGCTCGACTTTGGTGGCAATGCAGCCAATACGGAAATTACATTGGAAAGCTTTGTGCTGAAAGACCATGCCAATGATGACGGCACCAAGGTTCCTGAAATACAAGAACCTGAGCCAACTTGGGTGGATGTGAATAGCGAAGCCAACCTGTGGAGCACTGCAAAGTTTACCAATTCATTCTATTATGCTCCGGGATGGTCGCCTATAGAGAACCCGGCATTGACGATTAACGGTACTTCTTATTCGCTATCGTTCCCGGTGGCAACTACTGATGCATGGCAAAACCAGGTTTTATTCAATACCAACATAGCGGCTGATACTGAAACGGCTTATGACTTCTGTGTGAAGTTGGTTTCTACCAAGACAATAGGAAGTGTAACTGTGAAGTTGGTACAGTCGGATGAGGTTGGTGGAGATGGAGAACCGATTAAACATGATAATAACTTCTTCTTCACAAAGCAAATTAAGCTGGAGGCTGATATGGATGTGAAGTTCTGGATTTCGGATGTAAAAGCACCAGAGGATATGCACGCCGTAACATTGGTACTTGACTTTGGTGGTAATCCTGAAGACACGAAGGTGACCATAGAAGACGTGATACTCCAGAAGCATTAAAGATTAACTAATCATTGATAACGTGGGAGGGGTTAAATCCTTTCCACGTTATCTAACTAATCAATACAATAAATATATGAAACCTTTTCATTTATTTGCGTTAACAACATTCTTATTCTCATTAATCGCTTGCGGAAGTAGTGATGATGACTTTAATCCGCAACCTGATGATATAATATTGGTCTGCTCACCGGAAAAGGTGGAAGCTGGTGCAATAGAGGGAGAATATACGCTCAATGTTACTTGCAGTGGTGGAGAATGGACTGCTTTTGCCAGTGATGATTGTAGTTCTTGGGTAACAGCTAAAGTGGTGGATTCTTCTCTGGATAAGGGAAGGGTTACCGTTACTGTGAAAGCAAATACGGGAACAACTTCCCGAAACGGTTCAGTTGTCGTTAAGTCGGGAGTGAAACGCGTTACAATACCTGTGACGCAAGCAGTTCCAATGTCTGTTTCACAACGTGATATCTATTCTACTTCTCGTGGCGAGAGCTTTACATTATCTGTTGTGGCGGCTGGTGATTGGAGTGTTAAATCTAATGATAGCTGGATAAAGGCTGAAAAGGTAGATGACAAAACAGTGAGTGTCATGACGGAACCCAATGAGAAGAAGACTTCTCGGAATGGGACTCTGGATATTACTTTAGGCGCAGAGAAAATTTCCGTAACTGTGTATCAGGAATCGGTCGAGGATCGTGATGTCGTTACTCCCGAAGGATATCGCCTGGTTTGGCATGACGAGTTTAGTGAAGGTATCACTCTTGGCACCGATTGGACACACGAAGTGCAAAAGTCCGGTTGGGTGAATAATGAACTTCAGGAATATGTGAATGGTTCAGCAAGTGGTAAGCGTGTGACGGAATTAGTAGATGGTAAATTAAATATCAACTGCTTTAAAGGTTCTGATGGAAAGATATATTCGGGACGTGTGTATGCTAAAGTAAATACTGGATGGCTTTATGGCTATTTTGAGGCTCGCATCATGCTTCCTAAAGGTAAAGGTACTTGGCCTGCTTTTTGGATGATGCCGGTGAACAATAATTATTCTACTAATCCCTGGCCGGGGTGTGGCGAGATTGACATCATGGAAGAAGTGGGTGTTGATGCGAATATCGTGTCTTCTTCTATTCATTGTGCAGCTTATAATCATACCATAAACACTCAGAAGACTGCATCTCGCAATATTGGTACGGCAGAGTCAGAGTTTCATGTCTATGCTTGTGAGTGGACACCCGACTATCTGAAATTCTTTGTAGATGGAACAGAATTGATGACATTCAAGAATGAAGGTTCCGGCAAAAATGTGTGGCCGTTCACTTATGCTTTCTATCCCATTCTCAACCTTGCATGGGGCGGTGATTGGGGAGGATACAAAGGTGTAGATGAGAGCGCCTTGCCTATAACGATGAAGGTGGATTATGTACGCGTGTTTCAAAAAAAATAAACTGAGCAGTTAGTGATGTAGACAATCAATTTATAATGATAGGTAATAATATACATAATTAGGTTAATTCATGAAGACACTGAAAATCTTCTCCGCTTGCTTGCTTCTTCTGCCTTTTGTCTCTTGTACGCAAGTGGCAAATAAAGGCAGTGATGCGGCAACCGAGAAAAAAGTAGAATCTCTCTTGTCCAAGATGACCCTTGAAGAGAAAATCGGTCAGATGAACCAGATTTCCTCTTACGGTAATATTGAGGATATGAGTGCTTTGATTAAGAAAGGTGAAATCGGTTCCATCTTGAATGAGGTGGATCCGGTGCGTATTAATGCGCTACAGCGCGTGGCAATGGAAGAATCCCGGTTGGGTATTCCTTTATTGATAGCACGTGATGTCATTCACGGGTTTAAAACAATTTTCCCTATTCCCTTGGGACAAGCGGCTTCGTTCAATCCGCAGGTAGCAAAAGACGGTGCGCGGGTAGCGGCTATTGAAGCTTCGTCTGTAGGTATCCGGTGGACTTTTGCGCCAATGATTGACATTGCCCGCGATCCTCGCTGGGGACGTATTGCCGAAGGGTGCGGTGAAGATACGTACCTTACTTCCGTAATGGGAGCTGCTATGGTAGAAGGTTTTCAGGGAGATTCACTGAATAGCCCTACTTCAATTGCTGCTTGCCCTAAACATTTTGTAGGTTACGGTGCAGCCGAAGGAGGACGTGACTATAATTCTACGTTCATTCCCGAACGCCGTTTGCGCAATGTTTATTTGCCACCTTTTGAAGCTGCCACCAAAGCTGGCGCAGCCACGTTTATGACTTCATTCAATGATAATGATGGGGTTCCATCTACCGGGAATGCTTTCATTTTGAAAGACGTACTCCGTGATGAGTGGGGATTCGATGGTTTTGTTGTGACGGACTGGGCTTCTGCCAGCGAAATGATAAGCCATGGTTTTGCAGCCGGTCCAAAAGAAGCGGCAATGAAATCAGTGAATGCAGGAGTAGATATGGAAATGGTGAGTTACACTTTTGTGAAGGAATTGCCGGAATTGGTGAAAGAAGGAAAGGTGAAAGAAAGCACTATTGATGAGGCCGTTCGCAATATTTTACGTATCAAGTATCGTTTGGGACTGTTTGATGCTCCTTATGTAGATGAAAAACAACCATCTGTCATGTATGCTCCTTCTCATTTGGAAGCAGCTAAACAAGCGGCTGTCGAATCGGCTATTTTGCTGAAGAATGATAGGGAAGTGCTGCCGTTACAGCCATCCGTGAAAACTGTTGCAGTGGTAGGACCTATGGCTAATGCACCTTATGAACAGTTGGGTACTTGGATATTTGATGGTGAGAAAGCTCGTACTCAGACTCCGTTGAACGCTATTAAGGAAATGGTTGGCGATAAAGTACAGGTGATTTATGAACCGGGACTGGCATATAGTCGTGAGAAAAATCCGGCAAGTGTGGCTAAAGCTGCTGCCGCCGCTGCGCGTGCAGATGTCATTCTTGCTTTTGTGGGTGAAGAATCTATTCTTTCGGGTGAAGCTCACTGCCTGGCTGATCTGGACCTGCAAGGCGATCAGGGAGCTTTGATTACAGCTTTGGCTAAGACGGGTAAACCTGTAGTGACTATTGTGATGGCGGGTCGTCCGTTGACTATAGGTGAGGAAGTCGAAGAATCGACTGCTGTTCTCTATTCATTCCATCCGGGCACGATGGGCGGTCCTGCATTGGCTGATCTGCTTTGGGGGAAGGCTGTTCCGAGCGGAAAGACACCGGTTACTTTCCCGAAGATGGTGGGGCAAATTCCTGTGTACTATGCTCATAACAATACCGGACGTCCGGCTACACGGAATGAAGTGTTGCTGAATGATATTGCTGTTGAGGCTGGACAGACTTCACTGGGATGTACTTCATTCTATATGGATGCAGGTTTTGATCCCTTGTTCCCGTTTGGCTATGGTCTGTCGTATACCACGTTTAAGTATAGCAACATCAAACTGGCATCTGATGTACTGAAAAAAGATGATGTGCTGACAGTGACATTCGATCTGGAAAATACCGGGAAATATGAAGGAACAGAAGTAGCTCAGCTGTATATACAGGATAAGGTTGGTTCCGTGACCCGTCCGGTGAAAGAACTGAAACGTTTCACTCGTGTGACATTGAAGCCGGGTGAGAAGAAAAGCGTTTCGTTTGAACTCCCTATTAGTGAACTTGCATTTTGGAACATAGATATGGCTAAAGTTGTGGAGCCCGGAGACTTTGGGCTCTGGGTGGCAACGGATAGTCAGTCCGGAGAAGAAGTTTTCTTCAAGGTAGTAGACTGATTGGTGATTTTAAGGTTAAAGTAGGAGAGGGGCGGTCCGTGATGGTTCGCCCCTCTTGATTATTTTATGACACTTAAATAGAATTCATAGTTATTTGATGCGTCTATAACCGTAAACAGCATTAGCGCCCAGTTCTTCTTCGATGCGAAGCAGCTGATTATATTTTGCCATACGGTCGGAACGACTCAATGAACCGGTTTTGATTTGTCCGCTATTGGTGGCAACGGCGATGTCGGCAATCGTGGCGTCTTCCGTTTCACCGGAGCGATGGGAGGTCACGGTAGTGTATCCGTGGCGGTGAGCCATTTCGATGGCATTCAATGTTTCGGTCAGGGAGCCGATTTGGTTTACTTTAATTAGAATAGAGTTGGCACAACCTTTTTCAATACCCATGGCCAGGAAATCAACGTTAGTAACAAAGAGGTCGTCACCTACCAACTGGCAACGGTCGCCGATGCGGTCGGTAAGTTTCTTCCAGCCTTCCCAGTCATTTTCGCTCATGCCGTCTTCGATAGAATCGATAGGGAATTGGTTGATAAGTTGTTCCAGATAGTCAATCTGTTCGTCGGCTGTGCGTTTCTTGCCTTTCTCGCCTTCGAACTTGGTATAATCGTAGATTCCGTCTTTATAGAATTCAGAAGAGGCGCAGTCCATGGCAATCATTACATCCTTGCCCGGTTCGTATCCGGCAGCTTTGATGGCGGCAATAATACTGTTCAGGGCATCTTCTGTACCTTCCAGATTTGGTGCAAAACCGCCTTCGTCACCTACAGCAGTGCTCAGACCACGATCTTTCAGTACTTTCTTTAAAGCGTGGAATACTTCGGCACCCATGCGCAAACCTTCACGGAAGGAAGTTGCACCTACAGGGCGTATCATGAATTCCTGGAAGGCAATAGGAGCGTCACTGTGTGAACCACCGTTGATGATATTCATCATCGGTACGGGCATTACGTATGTATTGGTACCACCGATGTAGCGGTACAGGGGTATATCGAGATAAGCGGCGGCAGCTTTAGCTACGGCGAGGGATACGCCGAGAATAGCATTTGCGCCCAGATTTGATTTCGTTTTTGTTCCATCCAATGCCAGCATGGTATGATCGATGCCCATCTGGTCGAGGGCTGACATTCCGACAAGTTTCGGAGCGATAATATCATTGATGTTTTCTACAGCTTTTAATACGCCTTTGCCTCCATAACGTCCTTTGTCGCCATCACGGAGTTCCAATGCTTCGTGTTCTCCCGTAGAAGCGCCGGAAGGAACGGAAGCACGGCCCATAAAGCCTGATTCCAACATTACATCTACTTCCACTGTGGGATTTCCTCTTGAATCGAGGATTTCACGTCCGATAATCTTTTCTATTTTCATAATTATGATATTTAATGATGTACTTAATTTATAATGAGTAAAAATAAAACAAATGATATTGAGATTTGTTCATGAAAGTCTTTTTAGTTTGATCGTTGCTGATTTGCAATCGTTTGCATATAAAATACATCTAATTATAGACGATGTTTATCGCAATCTCATCTTTAATTAATCATATTTGTGCGATTTATTGTTAACTTACTTATTTCTAGCTAGTATGAAAAAGGATTATTATGCGTATAAAAGGATTTCTTTCCTTTTATTATTTACCTTTCTTCTGGGCATAAACTTATGCCATGCGCAAATTCCGCGTCAGTTAATTACAACTATTCCGGAAACTCTGGAGGATGATGATCAGCCTGTGACTATTATTTATGATGCTTCACAGGGAAACAAAGCTTTCAATATGTATGATGGCGATATGTATGCCCATACAGGGGTGACGACTGGAGGGGTAGCATGGCAACATATACCGGATTATAAGAATTGCCCGATGACAAAAATGGGAGATAATAAGTGGAGGATAACAATGCCTCAAGGTATCCGGAAGTTCTATGGCGTACCGGACAATGAAAGTATTTCCCAAATCGTGATAATATTTCGTAATGAGGTCGGAGATATATGGGGCAAAGGTGAAATTGGAGATGGAAATCTTTTCATAAATGTAGGTACTAAAATAGCTGTTAATCCGACTAATACATCTATTAATGATCCTGTTGTCATAACATTTAATGCGATGCATTCTACATATAATCCAAGTTTGGAAGGGTATACGGGAGATGTGTATGCTCACACAGGTGTTATAACGAAAGAAAGTACAAGTGATAGTGACTGGAAACATGCAACAGACTGGGGAAATAACTCGGAAAAATATAAATTGCATTCCGTTGGTCATAACAAATGGCAATTGGTTATGGAAAATGGGATAAAAGATTTTTATAACTTATCTTCTACGGAAGAGGTCTTGAAAATGGCTTTTGTATTTCGCGCTAATGATGGAAGTGGCAAACAAAGTGAGAATATATATGTATCTGTCCAGCCGGATCTTGTTCTGCCCAGTTCTGACTTTCCAACAGAAACAGAAAGCTTCGGCCTAATTTTTGATACTTCTGCCGGAGATGAAGGATTGAAAGATACGGAAGGTCCACTTTATGCCCATACAGGAGTTAGTATAAATGGGGTAGATTGGAAGTATGCTACGGACTGGGATACTCCTGTTGATAAGCATAAACTGACTTCGCTTGGAAACAATAAATGGAAATTAGAAATGCCCGCTGGTATTCGTGCTTTCTATGGTGTGCCGGAAGGGGAGAATATACAGCGGATTTCTTTTGTTTTGCGTAATGCTGACGGTAGTAAGCAATGTAAAAGTGCTGATGGTACTGATATTTTCCTTGATGTTTATCAGCCTGGACTAGCTATTCGTATAGAGGCGCCTAAACAGACCATCACATTGGAACCCAATGAAGAATTTCGTTATAAAATAATAACTTCAGCTGAGGCTCGGATTAGTTTGAGTACAAAAGTCGGAGAGATTAAGAACGAAAACAATGTACAATCATTATCAGGCAGTTATTCTTTTGCAGATCCCGGTACGTATACTTTAATAGCAGAAGCCAAGAGTGGTATTGAGACAGTCCAAGATATATTAACTGTTAATGTGCAAGCTTCTACGCAGGAAGTAGCAATGCCGGAAGGACTACAACCCGGAATCAATTACAATTCTACGGACCCGACAACGGTTACTTTAGTTCTGCAAGCTCCCTATAAGCAAAATGTATATGTCATTGGCGATTTTAATGACTGGACTTATTCTCCCGAATACCAGATGAAACGAGATGGAGAAATATTCTGGATAACTCTGACCGGACTGACTGCCGGTGAAGAATATGCTTATCAATATGTGGTGGATGGAAGCATCTATATCGCAGACCCTTATACTGATAAAGTGCTTGATCCATGGAATGACTCTTATATCACGACTGATGTTTATCCGGATCTGAAACTCTATCCTTCCGGCGCTTCGGGCATTGTCTCCGTTTTTCAAACTGGCCAGACGGACTATCAATGGAAAACATTGGATTTCAGGCGTCCGGACACACAGGATCTGATTGTTTATGAATTGCATCTGCGCGATTTTACAACCGAAGGAACCTATAAGGCGGCTTTGGCAAAATTACCATATCTGAAGGATTTAGGCATCAATGCCATCGAGCTGATGCCTGTTAATGAATTTGAAGGAAATGATAGTTGGGGATATAATCCGTCTTTCTATTTTGCTGTGGATAAAGCATATGGTACGAAGGATGATTTGAAAGCTTTCATTGATGAGTGTCATGCCGATGGAATTGCTGTAATTATTGACATGGTCTTGAATCATAGTTTCGGGCAATCTCCTTTATTGCAGCTTTATCAAGATGAAAAAGGGATTCCTTTGAGTATAAGTCCTTGGTATAATGTGAAGTCTAATATAGAAAATTCAGGATTACAGTGGGGAGCCGACTTTAATCACGAAAGTTCTTATACTCGCAGCTTTGTAGATAGGGTAAATACTTATTGGCTGACGGAGTATAAAGTAGATGGAATACGATATGATTTTACGAAAGGTTTCTCAAATACTACTTATTATGAAAAAGACGATTTATATGCCAATGCATATGATGCAGGTCGTATTTATAATCTGACTCGTATGAAGCAAGTCATTGATCAGGTGAGTCCGGGCGCTTATGTGATTTGTGAGCATTTGACAAATCAACCGGAAGAAAAAGAATTGGGTAACAATGGGCTTATGCTATGGCGCAATATGAATCCTCAGTATAAACAGGCAGCTATGGGGTATAGTAGTGAGAGTGATTTTAATCGTTTGTATGATTGGAATGTAAGTGATATGCCTACGAACAGCCTGGTAGGTTATATGGAGAGTCATGATGAGGAACGGCTTGGGTATGAGGCATTGACCTATGGAACAGATGTCATTAAAGGTGAAGCCAGCGCACCTACTCGCATGAAGCAGCTTGCCACATGCACTGCATTCTTTCTTACCGTTCCCGGACCTAAAATGATCTGGCAATTTGGAGAATTGGGATATGATATTTCTATCAATGAAGGTGGTCGTACCGGCAAGAAACCCATAAAGTGGGAGTTTTATGAGAATGCGGATCGTAAGTTTCTCTATGATACATATAGTAAATTGCTTTATTTGCGGAACCAATATCCTGAATTGTTCCGTGCACGTGGAGATTTTAGTAATCAATATGGATTTAAGTGGAATGTGGATGTGAGCAGTTGGGATGGCGGACGTATGATACATAGTCAGGCTTTGGATAAGTCGATGGTTATTGTCGGTAATTTTAGTGGATTGGATGCTGATTGTTATGCCGAATTTACCAATACCGGTACTTGGTATGATTATATGAATGGTGGAATACTTGACGTAAATTCTAATATTCAGAATGTTCGTGTACCTGCTCATGAATTCCGTCTTTATTTGAACTTTAATCCGGGATATAGAGTAGTGCATTCTTCGGATGTTTCGTCAGAACTTTCCAAGGAAGAAACTTTGAAATTGCGTTCCGGTGGATGGAATACCGATGCGGTACAGGCATTGAATGCAACTTTGAAAGGTGGGCAGACTGAAAATGTGGTTCTGGAAGAGGCTGATCTGACAGAGGTTGCATTCGACGGAGATGTCACAAGTATGTTTGATGGTTGCTCTTCTCTTACCGCGCTTCACATGCCACACCTGAACTATACAGGTAATCCTTTGGAGGGGGCTAACCCTAATTGTCTGATGTATGTACCGGCAGATGTCACTACTACCAGATCTTTGTCACGAGCCAATGTGATTAGCGGCAATGTGGCCATTGGTGATATATCCATTGATGATGCCCACCCATTCAAGATAGCCAAACCTTTTACGGTGTCCGGTCATACAGTATCTTATACCCGTACGTTTGCGGGAGCTACTAAGGAAAAGGGATGGGAAACAATTAGCCTGCCCTTCACACCGACCACTATAAGTGAAAGCTATGTTTCGTCAGACTTATTGCCGGTTACCGATACACAATCCGGAGATTTCTGGTTGAAAAAGTATTCAGGAAGTGTTGAGCCGGGAATTGTTAGTTTTGAAAACGTCGCTAAGTTAGAAGCGAATAACCCTTATCTGATAGCCTTTCCGGGTAAGGAATGGGGTGCTGATTATCCCGATCAATGGGAGGTTACTTTTACAGCTGCAAGTGCTGATTTTGATGTAGCGAAGGCTGGAAAGGTTACCGCTGATAATTATCATTTCCAGAGCAGTTTTGAGCAGAAGACAGATGCCGAGACTCCCATGCTCTATATGCTTGATACGGATCAGAATCTTTTTACGAAAGTAGCCGGACAGTCATCGAAAGCTTTTCGCGGTTATTTCGTGGATGCTCCTTCTGCCACAGGAAACACTCGCAGCCTGAGTATAGGCGGTGGCAGTGGTGAAATAACCGGTATAAACGAGGTTGAAACGGATAATGATCATTTCTGGACTGCCCGGGGTGGTAAGGGAGAAGTCATCATTCAGGTCATGCAGTCCTCGGAAATAGCAGTTTATGACATGACAGGGCAGCAAATCTATCGGCAGATCCTGCCCGAAGGCGTTGTGAATTTGACTTTGCCGCAAGGCATTTATATTGTGAATAAGAAGAAAGTAGTGGTTTATTAATATTCAGATGATTATGAAAGAAAAATATGTTAGTCCCAGTATTGAAGTTATAAAGATGGAAGTAGAAGGATCTATTATGGCATTGTCCGGAGGTGGTCCGCCGACTCCCGGTATGCGTAGTTCTTCTTATCGTTCACGTTCTCGTTCCACCCGCTCCGGCGGCAACGGTATGTTGAGTGATTTGGAAGATATGATCAGTGACATTCTGCAATACGAAAAGTAAAAGTGGAATAGCGGAAATGCCGCGAAGGGAATCTTTTCCTTTTGCGGCATTTTTAGTTCGCCCAGCATGGGTATATTCTAATGGGTGCAAGTCCCTAACACGCC
>ERZ1027221.1471-NODE-1471-length-11341-cov-4.903243_pt1 | contig 11341 bp, 8 predicted proteins | sample MGYA00519267_ERZ1027221 | MGnify/ENA primary metagenome ERZ1027221 (study PRJEB26926, sample SAMN06164533) | human gut metagenome | biome: ENVO:00009003; feature: ENVO:2100002; material: ENVO:00002003 | host: Homo sapiens | place: USA | collected 2012 ...
GATTTCTGCCTGTCTCGTGGGCTCGGAGATGTGTATAAGAGACAGATTCAATATCGATGCCCGCGACCAACTGAAGAAAGGTATCGATACACTGGCAAATGCAGTAAAAGTAACGCTCGGCCCGAAAGGACGTAACGTAATCATCGAAAAGAAGTTCGGCGCTCCCCACATCACAAAGGACGGTGTAACAGTAGCCAAAGAAGTGGAACTGGCCGATGCTTACCAGAATACCGGTGCACAACTGGTTAAGGAAGTTGCTTCCAAGACTGGTGACGATGCTGGTGACGGTACAACTACCGCTACCGTATTGGCTCAGGCTATCGTAGCCGAAGGCTTGAAGAACGTAACTGCCGGTGCAAGCCCTATGGATATCAAACGCGGTATCGACAAGGCTGTTGCCAAAGTGGTTGAGTCTATCAAGAGCCAGGCCGAGATGGTAGGTGACAACTATGATAAGATTGAACAGGTAGGTACGGTATCTGCCAACAACGACCCGGTTATCGGTAAGCTGATTGCAGACGCTATGCGTAAGGTTTCCAAAGATGGTGTTATCACTATCGAAGAGGCTAAGGGTACGGATACCACTATCGGTGTAGTAGAAGGTATGCAGTTCGATCGCGGTTATCTTTCCGCTTATTTCGTAACCAACACTGAAAAGATGGAATGCGAAATGGAGAAACCGTACATCCTGATTTACGATAAGAAGATTTCCAACCTGAAAGATTTCCTGCCTATCCTCGAACCGGCTGTACAGACTGGCCGTCCTCTGTTGGTAATTGCAGAAGATGTGGATAGCGAGGCTCTGACTACCTTGGTTGTGAACCGTCTGCGCTCTCAGTTGAAGATATGTGCTGTGAAGGCTCCGGGCTTCGGCGACCGCCGCAAGGAAATGCTGGAAGACATTGCCGTATTGACAGGCGGTGTTGTAATCAGCGAAGAAAAAGGCTTGAAACTGGAACAGGCTACTATCGAAATGTTGGGTACTGCCGACAAGGTAACTGTTTCTAAAGACAATACGACTATCGTGAACGGTGCCGGTGCAAAAGAAAACATCAAGGAGCGTTGCGAACAAATCAAGGCTCAGATTGCTTCTACCAAGTCCGACTATGACAAGGAGAAATTGCAGGAACGTCTTGCCAAGTTGTCAGGCGGTGTGGCTGTTCTTTACGTAGGTGCTGCTTCCGAAGTGGAAATGAAAGAGAAGAAAGACCGTGTAGACGATGCTCTCCGCGCTACTCGTGCCGCTATCGAAGAAGGTATCGTAGCAGGTGGTGGTGTGGCTTACATCCGTGCGCTCGAAGCATTGGAAGGTTTGAAGGGTGACAATGCCGACGAAACTACCGGTATCGACATCATCAAACGTGCCATCGAAGAGCCTTTGCGCCAGATTGTAGCCAACGCCGGTAAGGAAGGCGCTGTTGTAGTACAGAAAGTTCGTGAAGGCAAAGCCGACTTCGGTTACAATGCACGTACCGATGTTTACGAAAACCTGCACGCTGCCGGTGTGGTAGACCCTGCAAAGGTTACTCGTGTGGCTTTGGAAAATGCCGCTTCTATCGCAGGTATGTTCCTTACTACCGAATGTGTGATTGTCGAGAAGAAAGAAGATAAGCCCGAAATGCCGATGGGTGCTCCCGGAATGGGCGGTATGGGCGGAATGATGTAATATCGTTTTCCCTTGATTTCTTAATCATATAAATTGACCGCGATGTCTTGCATAAAGGCGTCGCGGTTTTTTTATGTTGGATAATATTGTTTCCTTTGCATATTCATTTCGATAATAAAACAGAAAAGACCATGAGAAGTTTTGCTTCAGATAATAATTCGGGGGTGCATCCTTTGGTAATGGAAGCGCTGAATAGGGCCAATCGGGACCATGCAGTGGGATATGGTGATGATGTATGGACGGAAGAGGCTGTCCGCAAAATCAGGGAAGCTTTTACTCCGGATTGCGAACCGTTGTTTGTATTCAATGGAACCGGCAGCAATACTGTTGCCTTACAGTTATGCACGCGTCCTTATAATTCGATAATATGTGCGGAAACTGCGCATATTTATGTAGATGAGTGCGGCGCTCCTGCCCGCATGACAGGCTGTCAGATTCGTCCGGTTGCCACTCCCGACGGAAAGCTGACTCCTGAGTTGGTACGTCCTTATCTTTGTCATTTCGGCGAGCAGCATCATTCCCAGCCGGGAGCTTTTTATATCTCGCAATGTACGGAGCTGGGCACTGTCTACCGGCCCGATGAAATCCGTGCGTTGACGGAACTGGCGCACCGGCACGGCATGTACGTCCATATGGACGGCGCCCGTCTGGCAAATGCCTGTGCGGCCCTTAACCTTAGCTTCAGGCAGTTGACGGTAGATTGCGGCATTGATATTCTTAGTTTTGGCGGAACGAAAAACGGGTTGATGCTTGGAGAAAGTGTAATTATCTTTAATCCGGCTTTAAAGAAAGAGGCTTGTTTTGTACGCAAGCAGTCGGCACAGCTCGCATCGAAACTCCGTTACCTGTCCTGTCAGTTTACTGCTTATCTCACGGACGACCTTTGGTTGAAGAACGCTTCACATGCCAATCGTATGGCGCAGCTTTTATATGCCGGATTGAAAGAGTTGCCCGGAGTACGTTTTACGCAGAAAGTGGAAAGTAACCAACTGTTCCTGACAATGCCCCGTCCGGTAATTGACAACTTGTTGAAAGACTACTTCTTCTACTTCTGGAATGAAGAAGAGAATGAGATACGTTTCGTTACCTCTTTTGACACTACGGAACAGGATATAGAAGAACTGCTACGCGCCATTAGACGTTATTGTCATTAAGCGGTATTCATGTTTTGCCATATAAAAAAGCCCCCGAACCTTCACAGGCAAGGGGCTTGATTTAGACCTTTCCCTCTTTTTAGGGGGTGAGGGAAAGGCTTACTGAAAACAAACAGATTTACTTTACCTTAAAATACCTTTGATTGATAACCTTTTAACTAACCTTCTTTATAATGCTGAATTTGTCTTAATACCTATTGCTTCGAGTATGGGGGTAAAGGTATAACCTTTACGTTTCAATGTTTTTATCAATTTGTCCAAATAGCTGTTGTAAAATTTATCCGTACGGCGGTTGTCTGTTCCGAAGTGTATCAGCATCAAATGTCCGTTCAGGCCCTCTTTCTTCTCTACTTCCATGATTTTGTTGTAGATGAACTTGCTGCTCCGGTATTTCTGTCCCATATCGGGGGTGGTATAATCTGCATTGCTCATGGTTCCGGGAGTATAGTTGACGACTTGTATTCCCATATTTTTTGCCCAGGCGGCTATCTCCTTGTTATAATATTCATAGGGCGGAATGTATATCGGGGCGTCTTTATATTCAATACCGGCCTTGCGCATGGTTTCGTAGCTTTTCAGCATATCCTTTTCAAATTCCTCGCGGGTAACCAATAAGGAATCGCGGTTCTCCCACGGCATATAGAGCAGATGTCCGTAGCTATGGCTGCCTACCAGATGTCCTTCGTTGAGCAGTCGTTTTACTATTTCGAGGTAAAGCTCGTAGAATTCGCCGGTAAAGAAGAAGCTTCCTTTGATACCGTGCCTTTTCAGGGTACTGATAATGGCATCCGCGCCGTCAGCCTTGTCGGCTGCTGTGAATACGAGGCTAATTTGTTTTTTAGACGGGTCGGTACGCACGATACCGCCATTGACGTATACATTTTTGTCTGCCGATGTACCTGCCTGTTTCATGCCTTCTTTCTGCATGGCAGAGAGATAATAGGTGAGGCAGGCGGTTCCGTCCATGGTCGGTTCATTGGTGGAATAGTCGTGGAGTGCATCGTGGTACACCATCAGCTCCGGTTGAAAGCGTTCGTAATCCTGTCCGGGCGTACCGGGAATGCCGGTCATGTTTACCCCTCGCAGCCCCTCGAATATGCTGCGGTATACGGGGCCGTCTACCAGTCCGCCTGTCGTATTGCCTACGCCTGCATTGAGCAGGGAGGAGTGGGGTTGCGAAGGATAATCGCCGTAAAGCGGCAGTTCTACAATCATGCTTGTTCCCCACGGATTGCAGCCGAACAGCCAGTCGCGGAGGGAGGCTTCCATTTCGGCATAAGTCTCATCGTCGGTTGTCTCGCGGTAGAGACGGCATTGCGTCAACATGGCAGTAGTCAGGTTGTTGGAACACCAGATGTAGGGAATACCGTGCAGGAAAGGACTTTCGACTGCTTTCTCGTATGTGCGCTCAATACCGGTGCGCATGTTGCGGATGAACTCTTTGCTGATGCGCGGGTTGTTTACAGTGGCCAGGTGGTAGTGTCCCATGTTCATGAACGGATACCATTGGTAATGGCGGGCGCTGTCGGCACCCATCCACGGAGTGACGGGCTCGCGGCGTCCGTATTCGAGGGCTTGCGACAGGTATTCCGGCTTGCCGGTAGCGTTGTATAGCTCCATGGCTCCGAGTTCCATATCGTCCGTCCAGTTGTCTTCTTCATAGATGTAGGGTGATTTTACGGAGGCGGTCTGGCATGTTCCCGGCTTCTTTACACCTTCCTGATAGGCGGCATCGGCTTTTTCACCGATTTCAGCGGCAAATTCGGGGTAAAACTCTTTCAGTATCCTGGCTCCCAATGCAAAACAAGCGGCAAATTTGCCGGCTGTACTTGCTACGCCGGTGGTGGCATTGGTGAATTTTCCGCGCACTTGCGGCTCTCCGCTGCAAAAGTAAACGGGGCGTCCTTTGCCCGGTCCGTAGCCATAATCCACCTCATCTTTATTGGGCAGGCGCATGCCGGCGTGGTCGCGGTCGTCGGCAATCTGGTTGTACAGTTCGCCCGGAGCGGGATTCATGCGGTTCAGCCAGTCCAGCCCCCATTTTATTTCGTCTACTATATCGGGGATACCGTTTGCTTCCGGCAGTCCGGCTGCATTGTAGGCATCGCCGAATGCCTCGGGGTTTTCCTGGTAGGCAAACATCATTTGGTATATGGCATTGGCGGAAGTCGTGGTATATTGCAGGTAGTCGGTAGCATCGTGCCAGCCACCGCGCACATCGATGTGTTGTCCGGTTTTTGTGGGGTGGTACACTATGTAGCCGTCGTGTACGTGGCAGCTGTCTTTCAAGAACGGGTTGTAACCGCAACGTTGCTGGCGCATGTAGTTCAGCAGGAAGTCGGCTGTGCCGTTATATACCTGCGCATTGATAGGGAAGCGTGGAGAAACGGCTTTTCCCGCTTTCAGGTAATATGTGCCCGGTTCTTGAAAATTACTGAAATCCAACCGGTAAGTACTGCTCATGCTGCCTGATTGGCCGGTGGCTTTGGGCGAAGTAAAAGTGCGTACCGTTTTTCCGGTAAAAGCATCGACCAGTGCGTATTCTTGTACGTCGGTTTTTGTTTCGCTCATGAATACCGCTACTTTAATGGATTGCGGCAGATAGCCCAGTTGGTTGATTCTAATCCATTCGTCTGCCTTACACGGGAATGCGGCAAATGCAAAAATCAGTGTTAAGAGCCGATAATAACGTTTCATAAAATGCTTTTCATTTAAGGTTGTGGGGGTACTATGTAACAAAAGGTTTTACCTAAATGCAAATAAAGCGGTTTCTATCAATTTTAGGAAGATTTGGTGTAAATTATTAGATGATATTATTTGTTATTTACAATATTTTAGAATGATGCAAAAAGTATGGTATTGGTAGTTTTGGCAATAAACTCTTGCTTGTCATATATTTATGTGATATTGAATATCTTTTTAGCTTTCGTTTACGCATTTTAATTTCTTAAAAACAATGTTGGTGTGTTATTTGTTCTATCCATTTTAGAATACAAAACTTATAAACTATGGCTTACATTGATTATTATCAAGTCCTTGGAGTAGACAAAACGGCATCTCAGGATGACATCAAGAAGGCGTTCCGTAAGTTGGCGCGCAAATATCATCCCGACCTGAATCCGAATGACGCTACTGCCAAAGACAAGTTTCAGGCTATCAACGAGGCCAATGAGGTGCTTAGTGATCCTGAGAAAAGAAAGAAGTATGATGAATATGGCGAACACTGGAAGCATGCCGATGAATTTGAGGCTCAGAAGCGGGCACGGCAACAGGCCGGTGCAGGAGGTTTCGGCGGCTTCGGCGGTGCAGGCTTCGGTGGTCAGGGCGGTGCCGGTTTCGGTACGGACGGGAGCGGTACATACTGGTACTCTTCCGACGGGCAGGAGTTTTCCGGAAGCAGTGCAGGCGGCTTCTCCGATTTCTTTGAACAGATGTTCGGACACCGTACACGCGGTGGTGGCGGGGCGAATGCAGGTTTTCGCGGACAGGATTTCCATGCCGATTTGAACCTGTCGCTTCGGGATGCCGCCCGGACTCATAAGCAGATATTGACGGTGAACGGCAAGAATGTCCGCATCACCATTCCCGCCGGTGTGGCGAACGGCCAGGTCATTAAACTGAAAGGCTATGGCGGCGAGGGTATCAACGGCGGGCCTGCGGGCGACCTGTACATTACTTTCGTGATAGCGGAAGATCCCGTCTTCAAACGCTTGGGCGATGATTTGTATGTAGATGTGGACATCGACCTCTATATGGCGTTGCTGGGTGGCGAGAAGTTGGTGGACACATTGGAAGGTCAGGTGAAACTGAAAGTAAAACCCGAAACGCAGAACGGTACGAAAGTCCGTCTGAAAGGGAAGGGTTTTCCGGTATACAAGAAAGAAGGCCAGTCCGGTGACTTGATTGTGACTTATTCCGTAAAGTTACCGGTGAATCTGACGGAACAGCAGAAAGAAATGTTCCGTAAAATTCAAAGTATGAACTAAAAAGGAGAACGAGTTATGCAGAACGAATTAATTATAGTCAGTGAGTATTGCGACAAGTGTCACATAGAGCCCTCGTTCATTGAGATGTTACAGGAAATCGGTCTGATAGATATCCGGACGGAAGGCGGGGAGCGTTGTTTGCAGTTTGCCCAGTTGCCGGATGTGGAACGTTACAGCCGTATGTATTACGACCTGTCCATCAACATCGAAGGTATTGATGCCATTCATCATTTGCTGGAGCGTATGGAAAGTATGCAGCAGGAGATTTATTCTTTACATAGCAGGTTGAGGCTGTTTGAGGATGTGTCAAGATGATTTAGTATTTTCTTTCAGGCATAGATTATACGGATTTCATTATTTCTGTTTATAAAATACATGAAATCCGTATAGTTTGTGCCTGAAGATTTATTATCATGTAAACACTCGCGTACATTTATCAAGTTGTATATTATGTTGGATGATTACTGCTAAACAGCCAGTGTATATTCCAGCATATATTTGCATTTGGACGGCATTTTCGGTTGTTCTCAGAATCCTTTGTATGATCTTTACATATAAGGATTTTACTTGTTTTTGTCGGAAAAATATCAAATTATAATAGTAGTATGTTTAGTTTGTTCAAAAAATAATATATATTAGCCTGATAAAATATCTTTTACGTGGTATTATAGGCAAGAACATTCTCAAAGCAATAATTTAAAGTAATGGATTTGTGGTTCTGCTTGCAAAGTTTAGTCTTTTTTGTCTATATATCCAAAACGGACTAAACTTGTTTCTATTGACGGCAATTTATATATGTGCTGGCGAAAAGAAAAACAGTATTCTTCTTTTCGCCAGCATTACTTTTATGATAGGTTAGTAATTTGAGGAAGCAATGAACTCCTTTATCTCTTCCTCGCTTGGAAGTTCTATCATGTACTTCTGTACGAAGATATTCGGGTCTAATCCGGCAGTGGCATACTTAACCAATGTATCTCCCTTTTCTGTGCAAAGCAGAATACCGATAGGCGGATTATCATCCGGCTGCATCACTTCCGCCTTGAAATAGTTTAGATACATATTGAGTTGTGAAGCATACTCATGGCGGAACTTGTCTATCTTCAATTCCACAATAACGTGGCACTTCAAGATGCGGTGATAGAATACGAGGTCGGCAAAATAGTAATCTTCATCAATCAAGATGCGTTTTTGCCGGGCTTCAAAGCAGAAACCATGTCCCATTTCCAACAAGAAGCGTTGTAGGTTGTCAAGAATGGATTGTTCCAAATCGTTTTCTGTTACTAATGCACACTCGTTTAATCCTAAGAACTCTAAAGAAATAGGGGTGTTGATAACATCTTTAGGCTGTAATAAGGTCACTTGTTGCTGGACTAAAGCGGAGAGGGCTTCTTTGTTTTTGGAGAGTCCACTACGTTCATAATACAAAGATGATATTTGCCGTTCCAGTTCTCTTGCAGACCAACAGCCACGTATTGCTTCCATTTCATAGAAAGCACGCTTTGTCGGATTTTCGATTTTGGATATGAATTTTAAATGAGAATAAGGTAATTTATTGAACAACCTTTCAGCAGGAATACTCCACTTATTATATTGTATTTCTGATGTTTGTAATTCGGCACACACTGAGTGCCGAATTGGTTCCGTGAATTCGGCGGACAGCGTGTGCCGAATTTCATTTCCTGCCATGATGTAGTGTAATACTTGTTCTTTCAGTTGTGGATAAACAAGGTACAGCCGCCTAAATTCACGGAATCTACGTTCATTCAGACCTTTTGTTCTCAGCCGTTGTTCCAGCTTTTTCAACAGTTGTTCACCGTATGCGGCACGGTCTTCTCCGTTCTGCTCAAACTCTACGATATAGCAACCCATAAGCCAGTTACGGGAAGTAAGGGCAAGGTTTACAGCGTGTGCAGCTTGTACCTGCAACGTGTTCTGTATCGTATTGATATGTTTTACTAATGCTTCAAAGTTCATAGTTACAAAGATAAGTCTTTTATGGTTAAAACTTTAGTTCGGGCAAGCTGTTTATTGCTTCCTCTTTCAATTTATCCACCGCACGGGTGTATTTCTCCGTATGCTTCAATCCGCTGTGCCCTAAAAGACTGGCTACAGTCTTGATATTTGCCCCATTGTTTAGAATGTTCACGGCAAAAGAATGGCGGGCGCAATGCCAGCTTATATGTTTGTCTATTCCGGCTCTCTTTACCCAACGCTTGACCGATTTGCAGCAGCTTTCGTATGTAGGCAAATCGAATATCAAGCAGTTTTTATCTGCCGGAGCTTCACCAATGATAGACAATAGCCCGTCATTTAAAGGAATAACCACACCACTGCTGGCAGAATGTCCTTTGGTCTTGCTTTGTTCAAACTTCAATAACCGATTTGCGTAATCCACATTCCTATAGGTAAGGTCTTTTACATCGCAGAAGCGCAGTCCGCAATATAGGCAAAAGATAAACGCTCGTCTGATTGTGGGGTTTTCGTTGTCATAATGACAAGCCATCAGCTTTTGTATTTCTTCGGGCGAAAGCACATCTTTCCGAAGCATCTGACTATCCACTTTGCAGGTAACATCTTTACAAGGGTCTTTCAGCATTACATCATGCTCTATTGCATAGCGAATAACTTTCTTGAAACGCTGGTAAATGCTTTTAGCACCTTCACCAACGCTTCGGGATTGCAGATAAGCTACAAACTGTTCCATCATTTCTTTGGTGATGAGTTCCGGTTTAATGCTACATTCATTCATGGGGTACTTTTCTTTCAAGAAGTCTTTGAAACGGCTAAGCGCAATTTGCACCATGCGAATATCTTTCTTGGTATAGCTGTTGATATAGGCTTGAAAGTAGTCCAAGAAATTAACAGTCCTGTCTTTCTTTAAGCGGTAACCCAACATGCTTTCTTTAAACTCCTGTTCACGCTCTGCACGTATGCGCATGGCGAGTTCCAAAGTTTCCTTGTTCTGCTGCCGTTCCGCAGGGGTACGGGGTTTGTCTATCAGATACAGGCTAAGGTTTTCTTTTCGCCTGTTATGCTTTACTGCAAACTTGGGCTTGCCTTGCATTTTCCCACTATCGTAATACACCTAATTACCGTTTTCATCCAATATGGGCTTTTCCTCTCTACCTAAATAATACTCTAAGTAAAGGCTTATTCTACCGTCCGAGAGCTTATTTTGCTCCAACTTGGGGTTCTCTTTCGTTTTATTTTCTAACTTTGCCATTGTTTAGAGGTTTTATCCCGATTTAGGTACCATAACCGGGTGATTACGCTAAATAGTTGATTTTCTTTTGTTTTCCAATATTGCAAAGGTACAAAAGAAAATGATATTTCAAAGTGTACTAAAAGTGTACTGAATAACGGAAAATGGGCAAAATATGGCAAAAATAGAGAAAATAGGAAATATTCAAATAGTTGATAATAAGGAAGATAAATTCTTTTATTTTCCTATGATTTCTATGGCTTGTACCGGGTCTGGGTACAAGGAATCCTGACAATATTGATTGTCAGGATTTTCTCTTTTATAGAGCGTACAAATCCTTTAATAGTTTGATAAAGCAATGAAAGCTTTTCTGGTTCCGTTTGCACGGCGGGCGGTTCTTAGCTTGGAATATAAACTTAGTAAGATGCTAATATTATGATGAAGAGTCAGAATTCGGCAATTGGCCGATCGCATGTTGTTTGGCTGGATGTGGTACGTTTTGTTGCCATGTTTACCGTGGTTTGTTGCCATAGTGCAGATCCGTTTAACTTTTATCCAGGTGAACCACCAGCTAATATCGATCAGATTAAGTTCTGGGGGGCAGCCTATGGATCGTTTCTCCGTCCTTGTGTTCCTCTGTTTGTGATGATTACGGGAGCTTTGCTGTTGCCATTGAAGGACGATACTTCCGTCTTTTATAAAAAAAGGATCAGTCGTGTCTTTTGGCCTTTCCTGATTTGGTCTGTGCTTTATAACCTGTTCCCTTGGATAACCGGACTGCTTGGCTTGTCACCGGAGGTAATTTTGGACTTTTTCCCCTATTCTGGCGAAGAAGTTGCCCGCCAGTCGTTGGGTATTTCCTTGAGATATATTGCGGAAATTCCGCTGAATTTCTCGATTGTGGATGTGCATATGTGGTATATCTATCTATTGATCGGTCTGTATCTGTACTTGCCTGTTTTCTCTGCCTGGGTGGAAAAAGCCTCTGAAAAGGCCAAGCTATGGTTTTTGCTGGCCTGGGGCGTGTCGACGTTGCTACCGTATTACTATCAGTTCGTTTCACCTTATGTCTGGGGAGGCTGTTCCTGGAACTCCTTCAATATGTTGTATTATTTTGCCGGGTTCAACGGCTATTTGCTTTTAGGACATTACCTGCGCAATCACGACTGGAGTCTGAATAAAATCTTGTTGGTCGGGATCCCGATGTTTTTGATCGGCTATGTCGTAACTTTCTTCGGTTTCCGCTATACGACCGCTTTGCCTGCTTACACGGAGGAACAGTTAGAGTCTGTCTCTTATACACATCTGACGCTGCCGACGATCGCATAAGTGT
>ERZ1027221.1477-NODE-1477-length-11306-cov-5.145676_pt1 | contig 11306 bp, 5 predicted proteins | sample MGYA00519267_ERZ1027221 | MGnify/ENA primary metagenome ERZ1027221 (study PRJEB26926, sample SAMN06164533) | human gut metagenome | biome: ENVO:00009003; feature: ENVO:2100002; material: ENVO:00002003 | host: Homo sapiens | place: USA | collected 2012 ...
TACGAGATTTCTGCCTGTCTCGTGGGCTCGGAGATGTGTATAAGAGACAGATAACGCTGTCTGCGGTGTCCACTTCTCCGTCAACGTTGCAGTCGCCGGCACGCCGCTGCTGGTCGTTCCCTGTCACTGCACCGGCAGCCATCTTATTCAGCAACACGGCATCAGTCACATCGATTCGACCGTCCAGATTAACATCGCCGTACATGACAGATGGTGTGACATCAGAACCGCTTTCCGAGGTTTTTGTAGTGGTTGCAGTGGTTTCGGTTGTATCTGTGGAAGGTGCAGCGGATGATGTCTGCTCCGTTGTGGTAGCCGCAGAGGCACTGGTAGCTTTGGTCGTTGCAGTTGTTTTTACTGTTGTTGTTACAGTAGTAGTTTTAGTGGTAGTGATCGTGGTTTCCGCAGGTGTTGTGGTGGTGGTAACTGCCGGCTTGTTGCCGTTCGGTTCAATGCCGCCTACCAGTTCTCCATTGGAGTATACACAAATGTAATCGGTTCTGGTTTCGGAGCCGTCCTGATAGGTATCCTTGCACTTGGTAATGCCCTGATAACTCCAGTCGTTGGTGGGATCCCACTTATCGCCGTAGTACAAGCCCACGGTGAACTGATATTTCTTGTTGGAGTTGGCAATTTTATAGCCGTCCCACTTTACTTCTACATAGTAAATATCCGGATCGTAAGAAGCATCGTACTGGTACGGACCAGAGATCACACCGTCTGCCGGAGCAGCTTCTACGCTTGCCTGATCGTATAACTCATTGCCGGTAACTTTGCTGATATTGGATTTGTTTTCCATTTCTGCGATACTGAAATAATACCGCATGGACAGGTCGGTTTTGGGTGTGATAGAATTGGTACGCATCTGAATGGCAAGCTTTGTCACGCCGGCACCGGAAGTCTGTACGTCGTCTACCGCATAAGCATCTACCCAGAAATCGTTGCCGCCGTTATCACTGCCGCTGTTCTTATCTTCCGGCGGGAAATCCGGTGTGATCTCCATTGCATCTGTGCCGTAGTAATCATACAGACCGGCACACGCTCCTACAAAAGCAGCGTTATAGTCAATGGTAACTTCGTTATAGATCCAGTCTGCGGTAATGTCGTTATGCTTATCCTGTGCATCCGGACCGCCGACCAGTGCACCATAGAGCACATGCTTCTGCTCGTCGGTGTCCTCACACTTTGTCAGACCAGAAGATGCACGGTGGTGCGGGAATTTCGCTGCGGTTTCATCGTAGCCAACTTCATAGGCACGGTTCATGGGGTTATCCCCCAGCAGATATTCCATCTGTCCCTTTGCCCATTCGCTGTATTCGCCGGGCTTTCCGTTGTTGTTATATTTATCGTATACCAACGCCATCATCTGAGCCGCCGCATTGTATCGTGCGGAGCCCCATGTGTTCAGCCAGAAATAACCAGCCGGTGTAATGGTTCCCACGCCGCCAGTCATGTATTTGTTCAGGGCTTCTGCTACGGAACCCCAGCAGTTCATTTCCTCGTAGGGGCTCTTTCCGGCAGCTTTCTTGTATTCGTCAATGAAGTTCGGGTACTGCTCGCTGGTGATCTCGCCCAGAATACACTGCACGCCGCCCCAGACATCGTTCCAGCAGTAGACATAGCAGGGTGCTGCATAGTAGTCGTAGTACGGGAAGATCTGTTCCAGATAGTGGTGATCGCCGGTGATCTTGTACATCCATGCAGAAGCCCAGCAGTAATCGTCTTCCCACTTGGACGAATTGTAATAGGCCTTTGGACCGTCACCGTTGTCGCTCAGCTGCTTTTCGTGAGTTTCTGCGAATTTATACAGTGCCGTTGCATAGTCCAGCGACTTCTGTGCATATTCCGGATCGGTGTCCTTGAAGTTCAGATAGTTGATCGCCAGCGAAGCAGCGGCAGAAGCAACATAGTCTGTCTGCGGCTTATCGCCGGTGAGGAAAAATGCCGGACGATCCATTTCGTCCAGTTCCGGTGCATTCCAGTAAGCGTGGTCGATGTCGCCGTCGCCTACCTGATAGCAATGTGCGATCACATCGCCGTTGGAATCCAAGAAGGTACACTTCATCAGATAGTCGTTAAAGTACCGCAGAATAGTTTCGATATGGTCGTCCTGACCAGTTTTCTGGTAAGCATCACGGAATTCGTAATAGCCCCAGCCCAGCGTTGCCGCAGAGTAGTTCTCCGGCATACCGAATTTTACATGGTCACCGGCATCATGGAAACCGCCGGCAACATCGATATAGCCGTCCCCATCCGGATCCAGTATATCTTTATATTTGGTGAGAAAATCGGCACTTAAATTGGTGGCGGTGGAATTCATGGCAACCTGAGCATCATAGGTATGGCAGTTGCCACGCCAAGTGTAGCGGTTGTTGTCCTGTACTTCTGTGCCGCACATATTGCCGTCGTAAAAATAGATGGAATATTGCAGTGCCCGTGCAAAATTCGCTTCTTTTTCGTCCGCAGCTCCCACGGCTACAGAACTGCATGTCCCTGCCAGCATAGCACCGCTGAGCAGGACGGAAAGCAGTCGTTTGCTTCCTTTGGAAAATCGTTTCATTTAATCTAATCCCTTTCCTTTCCGAAATGATTTGATCGGAATGCCTTTATTCGATTATCTTCATTATACGCGATTTTCAAGAAAAAGTCAACAGTTTTTTTCTCGTTTCATTGCACAATTTGTGAAAAATGCAAGTTGCCCTGTCGTTAATGATTTTCTCGCTTTATAAGCTTTATAAATAGATGTTATATGCAAAATATCAGCACTCGGTCGTGAAATACGAAAATGCGTGCACAATATCGCAAACAAAACTAAAAAGCCACGCAATTTCAAACAAAATCGAAACTGCGTGGCTTTTTGAAAAAACATGGCGGAGAGTGTGGGATTCGAACCCACGTGCCCTTTCGGACAACTGCATTTCGAGTGCAGCTCGTTATGACCACTTCGATAACTCTCCAAATCGGTGCATAAGAACCGTCAGATTCAACGGCGATACAACACTTTGTATTATATCACATTTTACAAAGAAAAGCAAGCTTTTTTTAAAAATTGTATTTGTGCACAAATTTCATCTCAATGTTTTGTTGAAAATTATCTCATTTGTTGTATTTTCACTAGTATTGCAGAAAGGCTTGACTTTTCCGGAAAAATCCATTATAATAAAGTGAAATGTCTTTGCGTAAAAACAGTAAAATTTTCTTTTTCAGAAAGGTTTTGGAATATGAAAAACTTCTTTGCTAACTTGTCACACCCCACCAAAATCACGCTGATCACCTGCTCCAGCTTTGTGATATTGACAATGCTGATCTTGATTTTTTTGATGCTCTGTCCGATTCAAGAAAGCAGTTCTGCCAACAACGTCAATGATTCTCTGGTGGTAACTGTGGCTTCCACAGAAGAAACCCAGATCACCAGCGAAACCACAGCGTCAGCAGTTTCTACTAAATTTGAGCGAAAGACCACCGATGCCAATCGTGTCATTACAGAAACTATTACTACCGCGAAAACCTATGGCACACAGGCAGTCTATGAAGATGATGATACGTATAACAACTACGGTTCATATGATGACGATACAGACAACAGCTATCAGCCGGCAGTGACCACACGGGCATACTACAACAATAATACCAGTAACGCAACAAAACCCCGATACACCACTCCGGCAGCGACACAGCCGCCGGCTCCAAATGCTCCTGTTGTTACACAGGCACCAGTAGTTACTGCGGCACCTTCTGTTCCGGAAGAAACGATTCCGGCTCCAGATGATGGTTTCTATGATTGATTTTCTAGGAACAAAACCATATTGATGAATAAAGAAAAAACCGGACTAGGCAGCACTGCCGGTCCGGTTTTTTGCAATAGGACATGAAAAATGTCTGAACAGAGAGGAATACAGATGAAAAAGAATTCGTTAGGCTTTCGCCTGCTTCGGCTGGTGACATTTTGGGTCACAGGAAATCTGACAGCCATTTTTGCCATATGGCACGCCGCTGTCGGTTGGAAAATTCTTGTCGGCATCTTGTGCGGTATCTTGTTCCTGTTCTTCCAGTTTGCCCATGTGCATACCATAGCAGGAGAAAAGAAGCTGGCTTCATTGGCACACGGCTGTGATCTGCTCCGCACCAGCACTGTCTGGTTTTGTCTGGAACTTCTCACTGCCGGTGCACTTTTTCGGGGCGTGAAATTGTTCTGGGTAATTCTGCTGATCGATCTGGGTGTGTTCTCTCTGCTCTGCTGGTTCACAGTGTTTCAGGGGCTGCTGCATATCGCTCTGCACTCCACACAGGTGAAACTGCCGTGGCATGTTGCCCTCTTTTTTCTCTGGTGGGTGCCGCTGCTAAATTTGTTTCTGGTAGGGCATGTCTATCGTACTGCCAAACGGGAATTGCAGCTGGAGTGTGCCAAAGCCGAATGTAACGTTATGCGAAAAGAATCAGAGATCTGCAAGACCAGATATCCGATTTTGCTGGTGCACGGCATCTTTTTTCGGGACTGGCAATTTTTTAATTACTGGGGACGGATTCCGGTAGAACTGATTCGAAACGGAGCAACTATTTTTTACGGAAAACAGCAGTCAGCACAATCGATTTCCGTCAGTGCCAAGGAACTGGCAGCACAAATTCAGTCTGTTATTGCTGAAACTGGTGCGGAAAAGGTCAACGTCATTGCCCATTCCAAGGGCGGTCTGGACTGCCGCTGTGCCATGCAGGAATATGGTGCGGCAAAGTATGTGGCTTCTCTGACAACGATCAATACGCCGCATCATGGCTGTGCCTTTGTGGACGATCTATTGCAAAAGGTGCCGGCAGGTGTGGCACGATGGATCGCAGCAAAGTATAACCGGCTGTTTACAAAACTGGGAGATCAGAATCCGGATTTTCTGGCTGGTGTGCGGGAATTGACTGCCGAAAACTGTCAAAAATTTCATACAGAACATCCCCCTATTTCCGGTGTCTATTATCAGGCGGTGATGTCCAGGATGCACAGTGCATTTTCCGCCCCGTTCCCGCTGTGGCTGGGATATTTCCTGAACCGGCGAAAAGCTGGAGAGAACGACGGCCTGGTACCGGTTGTATCGGCAAAGCTGGAGTGGGCACCTTTTCTCATGGTGCCTGAAACTAAGCGGCGGGGAGTTTCCCACGGGGATATGATCGACCTGAATCGGGAAAATATTCCGGACTTTGATGTGCGGGAATGGTACAGCCAGCTGGTACAAAAGTTGAAACAAAATGGATTTTGAGGTGACTGCAATGAAAACCACGTATGATGCAAATATCTTTACCTATTGCCAGTGGCGGGATGATCTGACCATGCAACAATCGCCTTTCTGTCACGTGGACAATCTGATTTTCTGCTGCCTGTCTTATCTGAACTGGGACGGCATCGCAGAAGGTTTTACCGCAGCGGAATCGATTTCTCTGCGGGATGCAGCAAGGCTCTGGGAACACCGTCCCACCGCAGAACAGAAAGTGCGGGTAGAAACTGACCGTGACCTGCTTCGGCAGACCGCAGCCAGCCGGCGTTTCGGAGAAGTTCGTTTATTCCGTTATGCAGAACAGTTCAGCGAAACCCAGCAGCAGCAATTTTCCGCCACTGCATTTCTGCTGGACAGTGATACCGTTTATGTGGCATTCCGTGGCACAGACAACACACTGACTGGCTGGCGGGAAGATTTCAACTTGTCTTTTCTGCCCTATGTGCCGTCACAGGCAGCAGCGGCGGCGTATCTGCGGGGGATTTTGTCACTGGGATTTTCCAACGTCTATGTGGGCGGACACTCCAAAGGCGGCAATCTGGCAGTTTATGCAGCTGTTCAGATGCAGCCGGAGGATTTTCCGCGGATTCGTGCAGTCTACAACAATGACGGACCAGGCTTTGTGACAGATCTGTTTGCTGAGCCGCAGTTTCAGCAATTGCAGGAACGAGTGTATACCTTTGTTCCACAAGCTTCTGTAGTAGGCATGCTGCTGGAGCATGACGAGGAATATCAGGTAGTTTACAGCACACAAAAAGGTTTTTTGCAGCACGATCCATACTCGTGGTGTGTGATCCGGAACGACTGGTACTATTCCGAGGATACCACCAACACCAGTAAGCTGCTGGATTCCTCGCTGCGGCAGTGGATCCTGGGCATGAAACCGGAGGAGCGAGAAAAGCTGACCGATGCCATTTTCCACATTCTGCAAAGTGAAACCAATGCCCATACCATACAAGATCTGATCGGTGGCGGTGCAGGAACGCTCTCTGGTGTGCTCCGTGCATGGACAGACATGCAGCCGGAAACCCGCCGATTTATGCAAAAAATGCTGACAGAACTGCTGCACTCCGTAGGACAGACGGCAGCATCTCAGCGACGGCTGGAAATGCGGGACGATTTTCATGGAAAGCATGAGGGAACATGAGTAAGCGAATCTTTTGTCATCGCCGGAAAATTGATATTTTGCTGCATGCCTGTTCGGCAGGTACGAACAGGCATTACTCTGTGCAAAGGAAATACTGCATAAAAGTGTACAGGTAGCTATATCACATTATTTCGCAGCAGGCAAAGATCGAATCCGTTCAGAATTCTATCTGCATTCAGATCCCCTGCCTGCCAGTTGGCAAGTTTTGTTTCAGGAAATCCCAACAACCATTTTTGCAGCAACACCACATCTGCCAGATTCGTTTTGCCGTCTGCATTGATGTCACCGGAAATCACAGGCGGTTCTGTAGAAGTTGCAGTAGTGGTGCTAGTTGCTGCGGCTGTTGTCGTATTTGTGGTTGCTTTGGTCGTTGTCGTTGTTGTTACAGTAGTGGTTTCTGTCTTTGTCTGCCATTTCTGACAACTGCTGCCGGTCGGTTCCCATTGCTGCACATTGGCACCGCTTGCAGTGGATGCATCGGCGACTTCTACATAACAGGAATCACCAGAAGCGTGTGTCAAAATGCTGTAGGATCCGTCCAGATTCTTAGTAAACCGGAACAGCTGAGTGCTATCTTTATTGGACCACGCTGCAATTGCCAGATTTCCGCCGTTTTTGCTGCCCTCTGCCTTCAATGCATAATGACTATCCTGCTGTGAGCGAATCCAATAGTAATTGCCAGAGCCAAAGGCACGAAGTGTCCACTTCTGGCAATTCAACCCGTTGGACGACCACTGCTGTACATTTGTATTGTCTGTCATTTTTCCATCGGTAATATCCATTACCAGACCAGAACCAGCGTTTTCAAAGGTATAGATCACATCGGTGTTCATGGAGCAGCCGGGGTCAGTTGTCGGCTCTAAAATCCAATTCTGACAGTTCGCACCGTTGACTTCCCACTGCTGCACATTGGCACCGGAGGTTTGGGAGGCATTTTCTACTTCTACCACAGAATTTCCATTTGAAATATGGGTTCGAATCTGATAGCTGCCGTCCCCGTTTTTTGTCAGCATAAACTTCTGATTGTCACCGCCGTTATAGGTGTAAATATCTATATTGGTTCCATTTGCGGCCTTTTTTCCGGCAACGTCCAGCACATATGTTCCGCCGTCCCCTACTGCAGAAACCAGATAGTAGTACCCTTCACCGGCACTGCACAATTTCCAGATGTCGTGAACTGCGATTCCATCTGATCCCCACTGCTGCACATTGGTGCCATTTTTTGCGGCAACACCTGCTACCTGCAAATACAAGCCGGAGTTGACATTGCGAATACGGTAAGCAGAACCCTCGGCAAAAAGTTCTGCCAATGGTGCACTGGGTGATTCTGTATAGCTTGCACTTGGCACACCAGCAACTGCATATCGCAGATACATCATATGATTTCTGTCATTTTGACAGCCACTGTAGTTCTCACAATAAAACTTTGCCTCATCTGCAGTGCGAGAAATGGTTTTGTAATTGGAAGTTGGTCGCCATGTACAGTCCTGTGCATATCCCTCGATCGTTGTTCGCTTGCAGTTCACCGATTTTGAACCTGTTTCTGCATAAGAGCCGGGATAGGTTACTGTGTTCCAGTCACAGATAACGTTTCCGCCGTCTTCATAATAACAGTTTTCTGCAAAAATCTTAGATGCTGTGTGCACAGTATATGCCATGCTGAATGTTTTCACATAGTTATTCAGCGAATGAAAATAACCGTAACGCATCAGCCCAGGGCCGCGGGTCAGAGTTTTTTCAAAGCGATTGCTGATAATGGACATGCGGGGATAATTATTATAGGTTTTATAAGAGTTTTCATCATCTGCCGGATACCCCAATATCACATCGTATTCGTGAAGTCCGAAAGAGCAGTCTGAAACTGTTGTGTAGTCAGCATCATAGCAGCATGCCAGAAACTTATCCCAGTCTGGTAGTCCGGTAGATGCTGTATTATAATCGCTATGGCCTACAAAGGTGCAGTGATCTACCCAGATGTTCTGTCCAGAGCCGAGATAGACAACAATGGAATCATTGCCGTTGGACTCCGCATCGTGCTGTAGCTCAAAGTTTTTCAGGATCAGATTGTTTCCGATTCCGTTATTGGAAGATGTACAGAACTGTACATTATACATAGTATGTGCCGCGTAACTGCCGATGATCGTTTTGTTGCTGTGAACATAAATTCGTCCGTCCGGACAATAGTTGCGTCCGGAGGAATCCTTTTGCAGTGCGGTAACACGAATATTTGCCGTGACAACAATGGTATAAGGTATATCAGCGGTAGCATATTTCTTAAGATCGGCAAAAGTGGAAACCTCTACGATTTCGCCGAACAGACCACCAATGTCCCCTGCCTTGATGTTGCCGGTGTTGTCATCAAAGCAATATCCTGCAAAACCCTGTAATCCGTCAGCATTAAGCAGCCAGAGCTGATTGTCTGTTCCGCTGTATTTGGCTAATGTCATGCCGGAAGTTCCCTGCGTCAAGGCAAGAGAAGTATCAGAATAATTCACAATTTTATAGTATAGATCATTGCCCAGATGATCTTGTTTCACGGGAACAACATACCAATGTTGAGATTGTGCGGATTCACTGCCGTACAAAATCACATCTGTTTTGTCAGATACGTTATAATTTCGCGGCGTCAAAAGCCTTCCGGACTGTGCGTTGACTAGTTTGAAAAAAGTACCGTTCCCATCCGAACCGACACGATCGAACCGCCATGATGCAGATAAATCACTGCCCAGCGTTTGCAGAGAAAGTACCGCTCCGTCAGAAGTTCCATTTGCTGTCAGAACTTTGGTGCTGTCCTTGCTGGCAAGATGCATTAGCTGTGCCGGATAATCTGTAGAGATTGCCGCTACTGACAAAACTGTTCCATTCCATTGAAACAGCGGCAACAGCCAAGCCATCAGCAAAATTAACGACAGGAGCAATGCCTTTTTTACGCGAATCCATTGTTTCATACATTTATACCTCCTTGAAATCGATGCACATCTCAAAAGAGTACATCGTCAATGCAGATGATTCTGTCAACAATATTATACTATATTTTGTGAAACATGTCAACACAAAAATCTGTAAGCAGATTGCGTGCAAAGCAGTTTTTCTCACAAAACACGAGAAGTTTGACCTTGACTACTACAAGAACGAAACAATTTCCTCCACTCCAACTTCCAAAAATTGAACGAAATCTCAAAAAATCTTCCGTTTTTCTTGACAAAGAATACCTGATTGTGTTATAATAGGAATATCAAGGATATGTAATATATCCGACAACAAAGGAGGCATATTATGAAGAAACAATGGAAACGGCTGGCTGCCCTTTCGTCGGCAGCAGTCATGGCGGCGGGAACGCTGTTGTACTTCCCGACCGACACCCTGCAAAATATCTCGTGGGGGATCACGGCGAGTGCGGAGGAAACAGGTGCAGTGACATGGACAAAAATAGAAGATGACGGTCTGACCTGGGCACTGGACGCTGAGGGCACACTGACCATCAGCGGCACAGGGGCGATGAAGGAGTATGGTGCTGGCAGTAGCCCTGCAGCCCAGAAGAAAGACAGCGTAAAAAAAGTTGTGATTGAAGATGGCATTACAAATATCGGAGATTGTGCGTTTTTCGATTGCACTGTCTTAGAAAGCATCGAAATTCCAGGTAGTGTCGCAAGCATCGGAAATTTTGCGTTTTGCAGTTGCAGCCGCTTGACAGACATCACGATTCCAGGTAGTGTCACAAGCATCGGAGATTATGCGTTCCTAAATTGCACCGGCTTAACCAGCATCAACATTCCGGAAGGTGTCACAAGCATCGAAGATTATGCGTTTCAGGGTTGCAGCAGCTTGACAAGTATTACGATTCCAGAGAGTGTTACAAGCATCGGAAATTATGCGTTTAAGTATTGCAGCAGCTTGACGGACATCACGATTCCAGGTAGTGTCACAAGCATCGGAGATTATGCGTTTCAGGATTGCACCAGCTTAACCAGCATCACCATTCCAAAGAGTGTTACCAGTATCGGAAGCGATGTGTTTGACGGCTGCACTGATCTGACTGAAGTGCTTCTTGAAGGCAGCTCTACGCTGACAAGCGAAAGTTTCGGTGAAGTTGCAAACAAAGTTGTAACCCGCTGGAACGAAGACAACCTGACCTGGACACTCACCGCCGACGGCACACTGACCATCAGCGGCGAAGGGGCGATGAAGGATTACGCTTACGATAGCCCTGCAACTCGGAAGAAAGACAAAATAAAAAAAGTTGTGATTGAAGATGGCGTTACAAGCATCGGAGAGAATGTGTTTTCTTGGTGCAGCAATTTGACAAGCATCGAAATTCCGAGTAGTGTCACAAGCATCGGAGATGGTGCGTTTTCTGGCACACCTTGGTTAACAAGCAAACAAAATGAAAATCCGCTTGTGATCGTAAATGGAATCTTGATCGACGGCACAACTTGTTCGGGAGAAGTGACGATTCCGGACGGTGTCACAAACATCGGAGATTCTGCATTTCAGAATTGCACGGGCTTAACCAGTATCAACATTCCAGAAGGTGTCACAAGCATCGGAAATGATGCGTTTTACAATTGCACTGGCTTAACCAGTATCAACATTCCAGAAGGTGTCACAAGCATCGGAAATCGTGCGTTTTACAATTGTACCGGCTTAACCAGTATCGAAATTCCAGAAGGTGTCAAAAGCATCGAAGGATTTGCGTTTTTCAATTGCACCAGTTTAACAAACATCACCATTCCGGAGAGTGTCACAAGCATCGGAGATGCTGCGTTTTTCGGTTGCAGAAGCTTAACAAGCATTGAAATTCCGAGTAATGTCACAAGCATCGGAGCGTATGCGTTTCGGAGTTGCACCGGCTTAACCAGTATCGAAATTCCAGAAGGTGTCACAAGCATCGGAGATGATGC
>ERZ1027221.1479-NODE-1479-length-11280-cov-5.457461_pt1 | contig 11280 bp, 9 predicted proteins | sample MGYA00519267_ERZ1027221 | MGnify/ENA primary metagenome ERZ1027221 (study PRJEB26926, sample SAMN06164533) | human gut metagenome | biome: ENVO:00009003; feature: ENVO:2100002; material: ENVO:00002003 | host: Homo sapiens | place: USA | collected 2012 ...
CGAGATTTCTGCCTGTCTCGTGGGCTCGGAGATGTGTATAAGAGACAGGATCCGGTATCCTCCGAATATCTTCGTGAAAAAGAACACAAAGAGTACATACATACCAATCACTGCCCAGTTACCTCTGTTGAAAAAAGTATTCGCTTTATCCAGCATCGGAATATAGAGCATATACCATACCCATCCGAACATACACGCTTCCACCGCAAGCGATATGATATTCGCCGTAAAATTCAATAAATGCTTGTATTTATCTTTCATTAAAACTTTCCTCTAACATGTAGTTTTCCGGTTGTACCCCGCAAAAATTTTATTCGCCCAGTCCGCTTTCCACATAAGCGACCAGTTCCCGAAGTGCCCCCTGTTCATCTTCTCCGTGTTCCTGTTCCGCTGGTTCGGCAACAAGTACCCGCAGTTCGTCGTTCCTTACGAGATCGACCGCAGCAAGTACACCGAAGCTCAGCTGAAGGTTCTGGATAAGATCGACGCCAAGATCAAGGCCGGCAAAGAGCTGGAAAACGAAGACTTCACCGAGCTGCTCAGCACCGAAAAGCTGCCCAGCGCCGGCCTGTCCTTCACCATCCTGCTGCTCCCCGTCTTCCTGATCCTTGCTAACACCCTCGTCAGCCAGACCGCTTTCAAGGCCACCATCGTTGGCGAAATCATCACCTTCCTCGGCAACCCCGTTATCGCTCTGTTCATCTCCCTGTGCCTGGGCGCATTCCTGCTGGCCAAGGACCTGGATAACAAGACTGTTGTTGGCATGATGAACGACGCTCTGCGCGATGCAGGCCCCATCGTTATGATCACCGCCGGCGGCGGCGCCCTGGGCGCAGTCGTTAAGGCTACCGGCGCTGCCGGCATGATGGCCAACGGCATCGTGGCAATCGGCATCCCCGGCATCCTGGTTCCCCTGCTCATCGGCACCATCATGCGCTTCCCGCAGGGCTCCGGCACCACCGCTATGATCACTGGTTCTGCCATCATCGCTCCCATGCTGGTTACCCTGGGCATCAACCCCTACCTGGCTGGCCTGGCAGTCTGCCTGACCTCCATGTGCCCGTCCTTCCTGAACGATAGCTACTTCCACGTGGTTACCAGCTTCAGCGGCATGGATATCAAGACCAGCTTGAAGACCTGGACCATCGGTTCCATCCTGGTTCCCATTTTCGGTTCCGTCATCATCTGCATCCTGAGCCTCTTCATCCACTAATTCAGCTTTTTGCGGCATGCAGCGTTCCCTGGCTGCTCTGCCGCATGGAATGTGTAGTTACAAGCAAGCAAACAGGCCCGAACCCCGGCACCGCAATGGTGCAGGCAGGTTCGGGCCTGTTTGTTTTGATTTTACTCAGATTTTGCCGTATATGATATGAAATATCTCACAAGCCGTCTCCGCCGGATATTTTGTCTCTTTGGCGGTACAGGAAGCATCATAAAAGCACCGTAAGCTGCCTTATCGGCATCAGCTCACGGTGCTCTGCTGTATCTTCGTGTTATCTTGTTGTTTCCTGTTCCAGCGGGAACTTCTGTTTGTCATGCACGCTGATTTCTTTGCCCAGCTGTACTTCAATCAGCTGCAGTTCGCTGTCTGCCAGAACGGTATGGCGGCAGCCGGCCTGCATCCGCACCACATCGCCCACATGCACGGGGCGCTCCGCGCCGTCCACCACGGTGCGGCCTGTGCCGGAAATCACCACCCACACCTCATCACGGTTCATGTGGCTGTGGTAATTCATGCTGTGGCCGGGGTTCAGCGTCACCTTGATGGTCAGGCTTTCGTCCTCCACATCCAGTACGCGGAAGCTGCCCCAGGATTTTTCGGCAAACATGATCTGCTGGTCGATCTTATCCACATAGGGCTTGATGTAGCTGGACTGCTCTTTATCCGATACCAGAATTCCCTCCGGGCTGGCAGAGATCACCACATCATGCAAGCCCATGGCCAGCACCGGCACGTTCAGCTCGTTCACCACATGCACGTTGGTGCAGGTATCGTTCATCATGGCCTTGCCCACGCTGGGCTCGCCCATCGCTTCGGTCAGGGTGTTCCAGGTGCCAAGGTCCTTCCACTGGCCTGCAAACCGCATAACTTGGATCTTGGGTTCCTTTTCCACCACAGCATAGTCAAAGCTGATTTTGTTCAGCTCGGCATATTTATCAAACAGGTCCTTATAATCGGTAAAGTCGATCAGCTCATGGGCCTTATCCAGCACATAGCGCAGCTTGTAGGCAAACACGCCGCCGTTCCACAGCGCCCCCTGGGCGATGTAAGCCTCTGCCGTTTCGGCGTCCGGTTTTTCCTTAAAGGTTGCAACATCGCTCACGGCGCTGCTGTTTTTGGGGATAATATAGCCGTATTTTTCGCTGGGGTAGGTCGGCTCAATGCCCATCAGCACCAGGTTGGCTTCGCTTTTGGCAGCCTGCTCACTCAAGGCTTTCAGTGCCTCAAAGTAGTCATCCTCCACATAGGGGTCCACCGGGCAGACCACCACCGGCTCCTCCGGGTCCACGCCCTGCACATCGGCCAGATAGGCCGTTGCCAGCGCAATGGCGGGGAAGGTATCGCGGCGGCACGGTTCCACCGAAATGCCCACTTCCTCCCCCAGCTGGTTGTGGATGGCGGAAACCTGGGTCTTGCTGGTGGCAATGGTCACAGTTGCCCCTTTGTCTACCTGTTTGATCTGGCGGTACACCCGCTGCACCATGGATTCATAGCTTCCGTCCGGGCACTTGAAAATTTTAATGAACTGCTTGGAACGGATATCGTTGGATAGCGGCCACAGGCGCTTGCCGGACCCGCCGGAAAGCAGCACAATATTCATCATGGTTTCGCCTTTCTCAGCGCTCAGCACGCATGGGGTTATTCAAAAAGTCCTCATAGGCAAGGCGCAGGCCGTCCTCCAGCTCGGTCTTGTAGGTCCAGCCCAGGCCCGTTGCCTTGGAAACATCCAGCAGCTTGCGCGGTGTTCCGTTGGGTTTGGTGGGATCCCACTTAATCTCACCGGTATAGCCCACAACCTTGGCTACCAGCTCGGTCAGTTCCTTGATGGTCAGCTCCTTGCCGGTGCCTGCGTTCACCGTTTCGTTGCCGGAGTAGTTGTTCATCAAAAATACGCAGAGGTTTGCCAGATCGTCCACATACAAAAACTCGCGCAGCGGGCTGCCATCGCCCCAGCAGGTCACGCTGGTCACCCCGTTGACCTTTGCTTCATGGAAGCGGCGGATCAGCGCGGGCACCACATGGCTGTGGGTGGGATGGTAGTTATCGTTGGGGCCGTACAGGTTGGTGGGCATCACGCTGATGTAGTCGGTGCCATACTGGCGGTTCAGGAACTCGCAGTATTTCAGGCCGCTGATTTTAGCCAGAGCATAAGCTTCGTTGGTTTTTTCCAGCTCGCTGGTCAGCAGGCAGTTTTCCTTCATGGGCTGCGGTGCCATGCGCGGGTAAATGCAGGAGGAGCCCAAAAATTCCAGCTTTTTGCAGCCGTTTTTCCATGCGGAATGAATCACGTTCATTTCCAGCGTCATGTTGTCATACATAAAGTCCGCCAAAGCGTTCTGGTTGGCAACAATGCCGCCCACCTTGGCTGCGGCCAAAAAGACATATTCCGGCTTTTCGGCGGCAAAAAATTCTTCCACGGCATCTTGGCGGCACAGGTCCAGCTCTTTATGGGTCCGGGTAATGATATTGGTATATCCCTGGCGTTCCAGTTCCCGCACAATGGCGGAACCTACCATACCGCGGTGGCCTGCCACATAGATCTTAGCGTTCTTTTCCATCATAACAAATGGCCTTCTTTCTTATTTTACAACGCCTTTTTCCAGGTATTCTTCCAAGTTGCAGCGGATGTTTTCCTCTGCGCGCTCTACAGCTACTTTTTCCATGTCATGCTCCACCATGATCTTGACCAGTTCCTCAAAGCTGGTCTTGGTGGGGTTCCAACCCAGTTCCTGGCGTGCCTTGGTGGGGTCACCCCACAGGTTGACCACATCGGTGGGGCGGTAGAAATCCGGGCTTACCTCAATCAGCACCTTGCCGGTCGCCTTATCAACGCCCTTTTCGTTCATGCCCTCGCCAACAAATTCCAGCTCAATACCGACATAGTGGAACGCCAGCTGGCAGAATTCCCGCACGGAATGCTGCACACCGGTGGCGATGACAAAATCATCCGGCTTATCGTTCTGCAAAATCAGCCACATGCATTCCACATAGTCCTTGGCATAGCCCCAGTCGCGCAGGCTGGACAGGTTGCCCAGGTAGAGCTTGTCCTGCTTGCCCTGCTTGATGCGGGCGGCGGCCAGCGTGATCTTGCGGGTCACAAAAGTTTCGCCGCGGCGCTCGGATTCATGGTTGAACAGAATGCCGGAGCAGCAGAACATGTTATATGCTTCACGGTACTCCTTGGTGATCCAGAAACCGTACTGTTTGGCCACCGCATAGGGGCTGTACGGATGGAACGGCGTTTTTTCGTTCTGGGGCACTTCCTCCACCTTGCCGTACAGCTCCGAGGTCGAAGCCTGGTACACCCGGCAGGTATCCGCCAGCCCGCACAGGCGCACGGCTTCCAGCACGCGCAGCACGCCGGTAGCGTCCACATCGGCCGTGAACTCCGGAACATCAAAGCTGACCTGCACATGGCTCTGGGCCGCCAGGTTATAAATTTCGTCCGGGCGCACCGAGCCGATCACAGCAACCAGGCTCATCGAATCGCCCATATCGCCGTAATGCAGGTGGAAATGCGGGTTGCCCTCCAGATGGGCAATGCGTTCACGGTAGTCAACGGAAGAACGACGGATGATGCCATGTACATCATAGCCCTTCTCGATCAAAAACTCTGAAAGGTAAGAGCCATCCTGGCCGGTAACACCGGTGATCAATGCCTTTTTCATAAAAAATGCAGCCTCAACTTTCCTTTTCTATCATCATGCGCCGCCGGTCTGCCGCAGCATGGGCGGGAATGTAAATTCAGCTTTCAGGGGGCTTTGCGCAGCCTTGCCCTGTATTATATTAGTATACCCTGTTTTGCGTTTCTGCGCAAGTATACGCTGTATCCAACCTGTCGCCTGCTCTTGATTGACCTGCCCCGCACCGCAGATTATAATTATAAGGGTAGTATTTCATCATCCGGGCCGCTGCCCGTTCAAGAAAGCTGGAATCACATGCAGGATCTCAAACACGTTTTTTCTTACTTAAAGCCCTACCGGCGGGATTTATTCCTTGCCGTCGGGCTGGTTTTTGTGGAATGTATTTTTGAAATGGTCATTCCGATGCTGATGTCTGACCTGGTGGACCAGGGCGTGCCCAGCCATGATATGCAGGTCATTATGCTGCAGGGCAGCAAGATGATCATCTGCGCTGTGCTGGCCCTGATCACCGGCCTGCTGTACGCCAGGTTCGCTGCCCGCGCCGCCAACGGCTTTGCCGCTGCTCTGCGCGAAGCTGAGTACCGCAAGCTGCAGCAGTTCGACTTTGCCAACCTGGACCATTTTTCCACCCCGTCCCTCGTTACCCGCATGACCACCGATGTCACGGTCATGCTCAACGCCGTGGCCACCGGCCTGCGGCCTTTGGTGCGCAGCCCGGTCATGCTGTTCATGGGGCTGGGCATGGCGTTCTTGCTCAATGCCAAGCTGACCATCGTTTTCCTTATTACAACGCCCATCCTGGCCGCTATTCTGGCCTGGATCGTAACCAAGGTCGGCCCGCTGTATGACCGCCAGCAGACTGCTGTGGACCATCTGAACGGCCGCGTACAGGAAGCCTTAACCGCCATCCGCGCCATCAAAGCGTTTGTGCGCGGCGATTACGAGAATGAGCAGTTTGAAACCGTCAATGACGAGCTGGCCGCCGCCAGCACCAACACCTTCCGGTATGCCGTGCTCAACCTGCCCGCGTTCCAGGCCGTTATGTACACGGCCATTGTCTGCATCATGTGGTACGGCGGCAATTTTATTCTGACCGACCGGATGACGGTCGGCGAGCTGACCGCCTTTTTGAGCTATGTTCTGCAGGTGCTCAACTCGGTCATGATGTTCTCCGGCGTGTTTTTGCAGCTTACCCGCTCCCTGACCAGCGCCCGGCGCATCCGTGCCGTGCTGGAGGAGCAGCCCGCGCTGGCCACCCCGGCTGACCCCGTTGCCGCCGTTGCCGACGGCAGCATTGATTTTGCGGACGTCAGCTTCAAATACAGCGCCGCTGCGGCCAGGGATGCCCTTTCCCACGTTACGCTGCACATTCCCCGCCGGGGCAACGGTGGGCATTATCGGCGGCACCGGCGCGGCAAAAACAACGCTGGTACAGCTGATCCCCCGCCTGTACGATGCCACCTCCGGCACCGTCAAGGTCGGCGGGCAGGATGTGCGCCGGTATTACCTTGCTGCCCTGCGGGATGCTGTGGGCATTGTGCTGCAGAAGAACCTGCTGTTCTCCGGCACCATCCGTGACAACCTGCGCTGGGGTGATCCCAACGCCGATGACGAAACCCTGTGGGCCGCCTGCCGCGCCGCCTGTGCTGATGAATTTTTGGAGCGGATGCCGGACGGCCTGGATACCGACATGGGCCAGGGCGGCGTGAATGTTTCCGGCGGGCAGAAGCAGCGGCTCTGCATTGCCCGCACCCTGCTCAAGCACCCCAAAGTGCTGATTTTTGACGATTCCACCAGTGCCGTGGATACCGCCACCGAGGGCAAGATTCGCCATGCGCTGGCCGCCCTGACCGATGTAACCAAGCTCATCATTGCCCAGCGCATCACCTCGGTGATGGATGCCGACATGATCGTGATTCTGGATGACGGCAAAGTTCACGCCGTGGGCACCCACAAGGAGCTGCTGGCGAATGACACCATCTACCAGGAAATTTATGCATCCCAGATGAAAGGAGATGACGCGGATGGCAAAGGCATTCAGCGGTAAAAAGCCGCAGCATTTTGGCAACACCATCCGGGTATTTTTGAACTACCTGGGCCGCCACAAGTTCATGCTGGGGCTGGTTGGGGTGCTTACCGCTGTCAGCGCACTCGCCAACCTGCTGGGTACCTACATGATCAAGCCGGTGGTCAACGGTATTCTGGAAACCGGCAGCATTCCCGGCCTTGTCCGCGGTGTTGCCCTGACCGCCGCCATCTACGCGGTGGGCGCGCTTTCTACCCTGGGCTACACCCAGACCATGGTGCGCGCCGCGCAGAAGGTCTTGCATGATATCCGCCGGGATCTGTTTGCCCACCTGCAAACGCTGCCCCTCTCCTTTTTTGACTCCCGCCGCAACGGCGAACTGATGAGCCTGTTCACCAACGATGTGGACACCATCTCGGACGCGCTGAACAACAGCTTTGCTCTGCTGATCCAGAGCTTTATCCAGGTGGTGGGCACGCTGGTTCTGCTGTTTGTGCTCAACTGGCGGCTTTCGCTGCTGGTCGTGGTGGGGTACGCCGTCATGTTCTGGTACATCCGGTTCAGCACCAACCGCAGCCGTTTCTTTTACGCCCGCCAGCAGCAGGCTCTTGGCGATCTGGAAGGCTATGTGGAGGAGATGGCCGCCGGGCAAAAGGTGGTCAAGGTGTTCAACCATGAGCAGACCAACCTGGAAGGTTTTCAGGCATTGAACGCCCGCCTGCAAAGCGCCGGAACCAGCGCCCAGGGGTATTCCGCCACCATGATCCCCGCCGTTGTTTCCATCTCCTACATCAACTATGCGGTCATTGCCGTGCTGGGCGGGCTGATGGTTATGAACGGCCAGTCCAGCCTGGGCAGCCTGGCCAGCTATCTGGTGTTTGTGCGCCAGTCTGCTTTGCCCATCAACCAATTCACCCAGCAGGGCAACTTTCTGCTGGCCGCCCTTGCCGGTGCCGAGCGCATTTTCAATGTGCTTGACGAACAGCCGGAAACCGATGAGGGTACCGTCGAGATCGTTCGTGTGGAAAAGTCTGCGGACGGCACCCTCGTGCCCAGCGCCGGCGGCCGCCGCACCGGCCTGTGGGCCTGGCGCGACAGTGCCGACCCCGCCGCCCCTCTCGTTCCCCTGCGCGGGGATGTACGGTTCCGGGATGTCAGCTTTGGTTACATTCCGGGCCAGACCACCCTGCATGATGTTACGCTGTACGCCAAACCGGGGCAGAAGATCGCCTTTGTCGGTTCCACCGGCGCGGGCAAAACCACGATTACCAACCTCATCAACCGCTTTTATGATATCACCTCCGGCACCATCACCTATGACGGCATTGATGTGCGCAAGATCCGCAAAAGTGATCTGCGCCGTAGCCTTGGCGTGGTGCTGCAGGACACCCATCTGTTCACCGGCACAGTGGCGGATAACATCCGCTTTGGCAAACTGGATGCAACCGACGAAGAGATCATCGCCGCCGCAAAAATTGCCAACGCGCACTCCTTTATCGAGCGCCTGCCCCAGGGGTACAACACCATGGTATCGGGCGATGGTGCCAACCTGAGCCAGGGCCAGCGCCAGCTGCTGGCCATTGCCCGCGCTGCTGTGGCCGACCCGCCGGTGCTGATTTTGGACGAAGCGACCTCCAGCGTCGATACCCGCACCGAAGCTCTGATTGAAAAAGGTATGGACCGCCTGATGGAGGGCCGTACCGTCTTTGTTATCGCCCACCGGCTTTCCACCGTACGCAATTCCAACGCCATTATTGTGCTGGAACACGGCGGCATTGTGGAGCGCGGCAGCCATGATGAACTGCTGGCCCAAAAGGGCGAATACTACCAGCTGTACAACGGCATGTTTGAACTTGCATAAAATTCCTGCCAAGAAAAGTTCACATCCTTGTGGTAGAATAAATATTATCAATATCGCCCATGGAAAGGGGACTCCCCATGTCGCAGATGACAAAGCGCGCACTGGAAGCTTCGCTCAAGGAACTGCTGCGCCACAAACCGCTGGACAAAATCACGGTCAGCGACTTGACCGACCACTGCGGGGTCAACCGCATGACCTTTTATTACCACTTTAAGGATATTTACGACCTTGTGGAATGGTGCTGCGAGGAGGACGCTGCCCGCGCGCTGGCCGGGCAGAAAACCTATGATACCTGGCAGCAGGGCTTTTTGCAGATTCTGGAAGCCCTGCGGAAGGACAAAGCGTTTTTTACCAGCGTCTACCGTTCCATCAGCCGCGAACAGCTGGAAAATTATCTCTACCGCCTGACCTATGACCTGATGATGGGCGTTGTGGAGGAGCGCGCCGCCGGTATGACGGTTCGCCCGGAGGATAAAGAGTTTATCGCCAACTTTTATAAGTTCGCCTTTGTGGGGCTGACACTGGACTGGATCAAAAACGATATGCGTCAGGACCCCGCCCAGCTGGTGGAACAGCTTTCCACCCTGATTCACGGTGATGTGACCAAGGCGTTGGAAAAATGCCGCATTGATAAAAGCTGATGTACATCTTGCGTTAAGGGCCGAACCATGAAATGCACGATCTGCGAAAAACTAATGTAGGCCGCCATGGCCCCCACCATCTTCCGCTGTTTTCTCGCCCCTGTAACAAAAACTTCAAATTTTATACAAAACAGCCGCCGTGATAAAAATTTAATCACAGCGGCTGTTTTGCTGATTGTGAACCCTGCCTCTGCAGGATAGTTCTCGGAGGTGACTTTTCTGACATTGTTACTCGATGGCATCCAATGGGCCGATAAAGCGGTAGAAAATCTGGATTTTCTGGACGTATTCGCCATCGACCTTTTCCGCTTTGGATACCAGAATCTTGTCAATCAGCTGATGCAGAATCTTATAGTTCAGTTCGGTGATGCCAGCGTACTTGCTGACTTCATCAATAAAATCCTGAATCTTGTCCAGCTGATCGTGTTCAGCACGGCCTTCCCGCTCGTACTGCTCAATCTTCTCGGTCAGTTCAGCCTGTTCTTTGTCGTAGCGATCTGCAAGCATTTGAAAACGTTTCTCCGGGAGAAGTCCCTTTGATACGTCCTCATAAAGTTTTGCATACAGGTCTTCGATTTCTGCGATTCGTGCTTTACACTGCTTCAAATCCCGTTTGTGCTGCGCCCGGTCAGAGGACACCCGGAGGTGCATCTGATTTGCAATCTTCTTCACAAGGGCTTCCCGATTGCTCACAGCGGCCTTTGCGTGTGCCTGAATGTCCGCAAAGACAGCTTCATGCAGAACACGGGCTTCCAAATTGTGAGAGTCACAGGCTTTCGCACCATATTTCCGATAAGTGCTGCAACAATAAAAGGTCTGATCCAGAACACTGTTGCGTTTGCGCCTGTGCTCGACCTTGACTAACATCGTTCTGCCGCAGTCTGCACAGCGGACGATGCCCTTGAAGATATTGTCGTAGTCGGTCTTATCACACATAAAACAACCGGAACGGCTGTAAAGGATTCGCTGCACGTTTTCCCAGCGGTCTTGTGGGATGATTGCTTCATGTGTATTCGGAACGATAGCGCGTTCTTCAAACGGAATATAACGCCGCTTTTTGGATTTCATGGACACGGTGGGCTTGGCTTCGTAGATGATGTGTCCGGCGTAGACTGGGCTGTGCAGAACCTGACTGATATAGGCACTGTCCCAATCATACATCTTTTCATCATCAATAAAGCGGCCAAACATCTCTTTCTTGTAGTAACACGGCTTCAAGACTTTTTCATCGTGGAGCCGCTTGGCGATGCGGTGAAGCCCCAGCCCTTCCTCTGCCATTGAATAGATATACTCAACAACGGGGGCGGTGTTCGGGTCGATCACAAGGTGATTGTGGTCGGCAGGGTCTTTCTGGTAGCCAAACGGTGCGCCGCTGGAGATATACTTTCCGCTTTTCTTGCGTGTCCGAAGGGCACTCTTGATTTTTCGGGAAGTGTCTTTGGCGTACATTTCATTGATGATGTTTCGGAACGGGGCAATATCCATCTGGGATTGCTCGTTGGAATCATAACCATCGTTGATTGCAATATAGCGGACACCGTGTTCAGGAAAGAAGATTTCCATATACGTTCCGGTTTCGATGTGGTTGCGTCCAAGTCGGGACTGGTCTTTGGTAATGACTGTTGCCACCTTTCCTTCCCGGATATCATCCAGAAGTTCCTGAAAGGCAGGGCGGTCAGAGTTCGTACCGCTGTAACCATCATCAACATAGTACTGGCAATTCCCGAAACCGTTGCGTGTGGCATACTCCATAAGCATCGCCTTTTGAGTGCGGATGCTCAGGCTTTCGCTGTTTGAACCGTCATCTTTTGACAGCCGGCAGTATAAAGCAGTTACTTTTTTGTCCTTTTCCATGTGTACCTCCATAATGGAAAAGAGACCTCATC
>ERZ1027221.1513-NODE-1513-length-11089-cov-7.507975_pt1 | contig 11089 bp, 9 predicted proteins | sample MGYA00519267_ERZ1027221 | MGnify/ENA primary metagenome ERZ1027221 (study PRJEB26926, sample SAMN06164533) | human gut metagenome | biome: ENVO:00009003; feature: ENVO:2100002; material: ENVO:00002003 | host: Homo sapiens | place: USA | collected 2012 ...
TCCCAGTTCATACACCTGATTCTCATGGATCCAGTCTGCATCGCTCTGGTCAACAACACCGTCACCGTTTACATCTGCCAGCTTTAACTGTTCTGCGGTCATTGCTTCATTGTCCACATACAGTGCATGTGTCACCATAGCCGCATCGTGTCCGGTGATGAAACCGTCCATGTCCACATCGCCCAGTGCATACGCTCCCTCAGCACTTGCACTCATAGCAGATACCGGCAACGCCGCCAGTGCCATAACGCCCGCAAGTACTGCGGAAATACCCTTTCTAATCTTCATAGAAATTCCTCCCTTAAATTTAATTTTCATATACCACTGTTACAGGAAACAGAGTATTGATTTCTTTGTTAGTAAGTGATACACCAGCACCCTTTTCCGCAATATACTTTCCTAAACTATCAGAATCTGCCTTTTCGATTACTGCATTGTGATCAATATCTGCCACCGCTGCACACTTCAAAAACGGATAATTCTTGCTCCACGTACTGTTGCGGTTTTTCAGTTGCTGGTCTAAATAAGTTGTACTCAGATGTCCATTTGAATCCGCCACCATTTTTTCCATATAAAAGAGGTCAATTGTGTCAACGTAATTATCGTTGTCAATATCGCCCAATCGTACATTTACTGATGGAGAAACAGAAATATTAGCATCACAGTCACTAAAATCATCATCAGGTGTATAGCCAAATTTAGCTTCCGGTTCATTAGGACTAAAATAAGAAATAAATCCCACTTTGAAATCATGCATTGCAGTATCATTTTTATCTACATCGTAAATAATGGAAAACTCCATTTCTTTATGAGAGTTTGCATCTACAACACAAGGAATACACGCCAAGTTCGTTTCTTCGTTATATACATATGTTCCACTAACCAAACGATTCGGAAGATCGCATCTTTCTGAATCATTTTTTCCCTTAAATGCGGGATCGCTTTTTACCAAAAGCGTTATAGCACCTATGCCAGGATTATTTGTGATTTTTACAGTCAACTTAATTTGAGTATCTGAAAGTTTGGTCGTATAAACCGTATACCGCATAGCAGAATTCTTGCCCACGCCATAAGACATGTCAATCGCACTTGTCGGAATTGCCCCTGCCATAGAAGACAGTGTCACCGCCGAAGCCAAAGCCGCAACGGTTTTCGTCAAAAACTTTTTCATTTTATCACGTCCCTTTGAAAATCTGTATATCATTGATAAATATGGAAAAGAGCTCTTTCTATCTTTATTATACACCAGCTTTTCTCTGCTGTCAATAGATTTTTAACGATTTTGCAAAAGAAGATTTAGACAAAATTCGACACGATTCGACAATTGGTACTTACTATTCTTATTATAGCAGTAATTCACAAAATTGTCAACCTTGGAATAGTGCACAAATTTTCACAGAAAAATTCAGCAGATCATACAACCAACGCCAAACAAAAAAGCGTTCCGGCAAAAGCCGAAACGCTTCCATTTTCGTTGTAAAAAACAGCTTAGTCGCTGACATACGGCAGCAGTGCGATGTGTCTTGCACGCTTGATTGCAGTTGTCAGTTCACGCTGGTGGAATGCACAAGTGCCGGTGACTCTGCGGGGCAGAATCTTTGCACGTTCAGTCATGCACTTCTTGAGCTTGGCAACGTCCTTGTAGTCGATACGCTCAACGCGATCTATACAGAACATACAAACCTTTTTGCGGGGGCGTTTGCCGCCACGCTGAGATCTTTCTCTCTCCATGATGTTTTTATCCTCCTATCTGCAATGCGGTATTTCTTTGGATTCGATCAGAAGGGAACTTCGCCGTCACTCAGAATTTCTTCAAAGTCACCCAGATCGCCCAGCTGCATCGCACCCGGTGCGTTGTTCGCTGCCGGAGCCTGCGGTGCAGGCTGTGCTGCCGGCTGCTGATATGCCGGTGCGGACTGTGCAGGAGCCGGCTGTGCATACGCCGGTTGCTGATAGGCACCCTGATACCCGCCGCCATTTTCCTGTGCAGAACGCTTGGACTCTCCAAAGGTAACATTGTCTGCCAGAACTTCCATGCTGTAGTGCTTTACACCATTCTGGTCGGTGTAGTCATTGTTTCGCAGACTGCCTTCCACAATGATCATACTGCCCTTGTGGAAATAGCGGCTGACAAACTCTGCCTGCTGCCGCCAGCAGCTGACGTTGATAAAATCAGCTTCCCGTTCGCCGGTCTGCTTATTCGTAAAACGACGATCGATCGCCAGACGAATGCGGCAAACTGCAACACCGCTCGGCGTCTGCCGGAAATCCGGATCCGCACACAGCCGTCCCATCAGAATTACTTTGTTCAGCATGTTGTTCCCCTTTCTGAAATTCGTCTTACTTTACGGTAACGAGAGAACGCAGAACGCCGTCTGTGATGTTCAGAACACGCTCTACTTCTGCCGGAACGTCCGGAGTGGACGTAAAGGTATACAGTGTGTAGTAACCGTCCGGCTCGTCGTTGATCGGATAAGCCAGCTTACGCTTGCCCCACTCGTTTACTTCGTCCAGTGTGGCAGCAGATGCGATCTTCTCGCGGAACTTTTCAACCAGTTCCTTTACAGCTTCTTCACCGTTCTTCAGACTGAAAACCGTCATCAGTTCGTAGGATTCCTGTTTCTTTGCCATACTCAATACACCTCCTTCTGGATTTCGCCCATGCAGGGCATGAGCAAGGATAACACACCTATTATACCAAACCCGACAAAAAAAGTCAAGCCCTTTTGCAAAAAAATTTGCACGGAAATTTTCCGGCTTTTTGTGCGGCTTTGCCGGTGCCGGTTCCTGCCGCGGCTGTGATCTGTGCTTGGATACCTAATATAAAAGGAAAGGACACGGTGTACGTGTCCTTAAAAAACAAATTTGACAATGATTTCGCACGGAAATCTATTTTCAAAAATATGTTGATTTAAATTGTGCCAAATTATGAAGTTTGACAAGTGAGGCTCCCCTGAAAGGGCACCCGCAGGGCGTGCCTTGTGCTGAGCTGGCAGTGCGTAGCACTGACTGAGGGGTTTCCACTTATGCCGAAAACACTATAAAAAGATTTTACGAAAAAACCTCTCCACCGCCTAACGGCGGTCCCCCTCTCCTTTCAGGAGAGGCTATTAAGCAGTGTCCGCATTCCCCAAAGTGGAAAACTTCTCCCACAGCTTTGTGGAAAAGGCACGCCGCGTCAATCAGGCACAGTTTTCAACATTGTGGAAAACCATTTCGGATGACGGCGGAGGTGTTTTCCACAAAAAATCCACCAAAGAGGAAAACTTGTGGAAAACGTTTTTTCGCAAAAAATTCCCGTTTCCGGCGGTCTGCCGGTGCTGATTCCAAAAAACCGCCGGTTTTTGTCGAAAACGCACTGCGTTTCTTGTGGAATACTCTAAAAATGAAGTCTATATTTTGTACAATTCTACTAAAAAATGCGTATCTCTCTTTACATTTTGCGAGTTTTAGAGTATAATTTGAATGAAGGTTTCTGCCTGCCCTGCAGTGCAGGAACATATAAGCAGAAAAGCCGCCAGGATGCGGGAACACCGCCTTGATTTTCCGGTGTCCCCTTGCCCGTATCCGGCAGGTTCTGCCAGCCTGAAACGTGCCATTTTTGTGCGAAACTGCCGGACGCATGGCAAAATGCGAGCCGGCTGGTCTGGCGTATTGGGATATTATACAATTATAGGTTTCCTGATTCGTCGAGTTTACACAAAAACTTTGCGTATCTATTGACTTTTCTGTTGGGATATTCTATAATAAGAATAATTGGAACAGCATGAATCAGAGAAGCGATTCCTGCGGAGATTTCGACCAAGATTTTTTCGACTGCATGCCGCCGGCCTGGAACACCGGCAGGGCGTGCGGACAATCAGAGGAGGATAACACATGAAAGCAAAACACACACTTGCTGGTGCTCTGGCACTTGCAATGCTTGCTTCTACTGCTGTTTCGTTTCAGGTTTCGGCTGCTGACACAGCGGTGACCCTGAAGGGTGCAAAGGTAGAGGCAGAGGCTGGCGGAGAATTTTCTGTAGACGTTTCTCTGGAAGACATTCCGTCTACGAAGGTAAACGTCATGGACTTCGCAGTGACCTATGATCAGACTGTTCTGAACGTAGACAGCGTGAAGATCGGCAAGTCCGCTGCTGTTGATGTTTCCGGCGACAGTACCGCCAGCGATGCTCCGGTATTTGCCACCAACATCAAGGACGGCGAGATCACTGTCAGCTGGACGACCGCACTGGACTCCAATTCCTGGATCTCTGAGGACGGTGTGATCCTGACCATTACCGGTACTGTAAAGGACGGCGTGGCAGACGGCACCGTAACTCCGATCGACTTCGCACCGGTTACCCGTGAAACTTATGACGGCTCCGGCAAGAACAATTCCAGCATGGTGATCGGCTATGTATACGGCGGCGATTCCGCTACCTATACGATCAACGCAGAAGCTGGCTCCGTGACCATCGGCAGCAAGCAGACCACCACTGTGACCACTACTGAAGGCGGCAAGGATACCACTGCTACCGAAGCGACTACTACCGCTACTGAGAGCAAAACAGATGTCACAAAGGCAACTACCACGATCTCCGGCAACATTGTTACCGGTACGGTAGCACCGGGCAGCGTGCTGTACGGTGATGTCAACTGTGATGCCCGCGTGGACATTACCGATGCCGTTATGCTGAACAAGGCAGCAGCCGGCGTGGTTACTCTGAACGACACACAGCGGAAGAACGCAGACTGCAACGGTGATGAAGAAGTTGGCTCGCAGGACGCAACCACACTGCTGATGTTCCTCGTAAACATCATTAAGACCCTGCCGTATTCAGACTAATCTGTTTCACGGCAACCACAAATTTTTCGTATATTTAGGAGAAGTGTTCCGAGGGGGAATGCGGCTCCTGATATAGGCAATATTTCATTTACGTATTTGTCGGCAATACCGGCAAGGAAAGGAAAGGAAAACATGAAGAAACGAACAAAGAAGGTTCTGTCCTTCGGCGTTGCAGCTCTGATGGCAGTTTCTGCACTGCCGTTCAGTGCACTGTCGGTTTCGGCTTCGATTCCCACAAAACAGACCGAAAATGGCGGCACACCGTACAATTTCCTCCTCGAGGAGCAGGGAAGCGGCGTACAGACCATCAGCATCTCTAAGGACGAGATCGCTGCTGGTGATGTTACCAAGACTCTGGACGTTTTCATCGATTCTGAAGAATGGCCTGATGACAACTACCTGAGCTCTGTAAAGCTGAACTGGGTTGCAACCAAGGACGCTACCTTCGCAGATGGCGGTGCAATTGCAAACAGTATCTACTATCAGAACGTTTTCAACGCATCTACCAAGGTCAACCAGCATGATGTCACTATGCCGAACGGTCTGGGCACAATCGTAGGCACTCCGTATAGCGGTGCATTCTGCATGTCCCCGATGTTCGAAGAGGATGAAGACCTGCACACCTGGAGCTACAACGACGCTCAGAGTAACGGCGTAGTCAGAGAAATTGCTTGTGACAAGATCTTTGGTGCCAATCTGATCGCCAACGGCGACAACAAGGTCAAGTTCGAATACGACTACTATGCAAATGCAGACGATTATCTGGCAGACAAGAATGCAGATAAGGCTACTCACAAGTCCCATAAGGTACAGGAATGCGATGTCAAGCAGAAGGAAGACGGTACACCGTACATCGAATATTCCTACATCAATCCGGGCGGGGAAGTTGCTGCAAACTATGTTGAAAAGACTGTTACAGTAGATCTGCCGTGCTATTCCACCACTCGTTTCGTAAAGGACTCTGATGGAAATGACTGCGTTCCGGACATCAACAACTACTATTCCTGGGGCTTCATTGCTGCTTCTTCGGATGACCGTACATACTTTGTTGGTGGAAAGTCTACTGACCTGCGTTTCACTTCCTTCGATGTTGTTGTTCCGAAGGATACCGCAGAAGGCACCTATTATGTACAGATCTGCAGCCGCAATGCAAACAAGGATCTGATCCCGATGCCGTCCGCTGCTGATTTCGACAGCGTAAAGGCAGATCAGGAAAACTATCGTGCAACAGTAGGTCCGCTGGAAGATATGTCCACTGCAATTCAGGGTAAGAAGGATGCATCTACTTACTCTCTGCCGCAGGATCCTTCCAAGGCAATCGTAAAGATCGTAGTTGGCGACGGTACTGTAACAGATACCACCACCACTGCCGCAGAAACTACAACCACTGAAAACAGCACTACTGCTGCAACAACCGCTGCAACTACTGTTACCACCGATGACAAGAGCGATGAATTCGCTTGGAAGATCGGCGAAGTAGCTTGCGAACCGGGCGACAAGAAGGTTAAGCTGGAAGTAACACAGACAAATGGTATCAGCACCACTGGTATCGTTGGTTCTATGATCGTTCCGGAAGCAACCCGCAAGATCCTGTCTGTTCCGAGCTCTTACAAGAAGATCTCCAACTGCTTCAAGATCGGCGATGCATATCCGGCACTGAGCCAGACTATGATGAATACACAGGAATACAGCGAAACTGGCCGTCTGGTATTCTCCATGAGCTCCAACGGCAGCATGGGCATTGTTTCTGGTAACACTCTGGCTGCGTTCACTATGGACGTTGCTGATAAGGACACCGTTACAGCAGCAGCTAAGGAAGCTGGTCTGGAACTGAAGAGCGACAAGAACGGTAAGTACTATCTGTTCCCGGTAACTTGGATGGAAGACGGCGTAGACATCGGCTACAGCGATGACGGTAAGGGCAACCTGACACCGGTTGAAGTTAAGCGTTTTGACTATCGTGACACCGAAGATAACGATGTTCATACACAGGTGAAGTACATCGACGGCGGCTTCAAGGTTTATGTTGACAAGAGCACTGATCCGGTTGAAAAGACCATCAAGTGGGAAATCGACAAGGTTAACTGCAAGCCGAGCGATTCTAAGGTAAAGCTGAACGTAACACAGACCAACGGTATCGACACTCCGGGTGTTGTTGGTTCTCTGCTCGTTCCGGAAGTAACTCGTCAGATCCTGTCTATCCCGAGTTCTTACAAGAAGATCTCCAACTGCTTCAAGGTTGGTAATGTATATCCGGCACTGAGCCAGACTATGCTGAATACACAGGAATACAGCGAAACTGGTCGTCTGGTATTCTCCATGAGCTCCAACGGCAGCATGGGCGTTGTTTCCGGCGAAACACTGGCAACATTCACCATGGACATTGCTGATCTGGCAACTGTAAAGTCTGTTGCAGAAGCAAACAATCTGGAACTGAAGTCTGATGAAAACGGTTCTTACTACGAGTTCCCGGTAAACTGGATGGAAGACGGCGTAGACATCGGCTACAGCGATGATGGTAAGGGCAACCTGACACCGGTTGAGGTTAAGCGTTTTGACTATCGTGATACTGAAAACAACGATATCCACACCAGCGTAGATTACGTAGCAGGTGCATACAAGGTATACGTTGATGCAGAAACCACTACAACTGACGCAACTACCACTACCGAAGAAACCACAACCACTACTACTACCACAACTACAGAAGCTACCACCGCAGCTACCACCGCTGCAACCACAGCTGCTACAACTGCTGCAACTACAGCTGCTACAACTGCTGCAACCACTACAGAAGCTAGCATCGTTGCAACCACAGCTGCTACAACTGCTGCAACCACAGCTGCAACCACTACCACAACAGAAGAGCCTGTAACCCAGAAGATGGTTTGGGCTCTGGATAAACTGACAGTAACTCCGGGTCAGGGCTCCACTGATGGTGACAACCTGAGCTATGCAATTACTGTTCAGAACGCTCTGAAGACCGGTGCCCTGCAGGGTACAATTGATCTGCCGGAAGCAACCAAGAAGCTGCTCCAGTGGCCGTATGGTACAACCGACATGCAGGTCAAGGTATTCAACCGTTACTACAAGGATCTGAGAAATACGGTATATGCAACTATGCCGACATTCCAGATCGACCTGATGAACTTCTGGAAGGAAGAAGCAAACACCAAGATCCACTTCGGTCTGATGTGTGATGCAAACACCGATTTCGTAGAACCGGCTTCTGCAAACGGCACACTGTACAGCATGCCGATCGCAATTCCGGACGAAGCAACCGTACAGGCACTGGCTACTAAGTATGGCATCGAATATGATGAAACACTGGGCGGCTATGTATTCCCTGTAAACTGGGCTGAACTGGGCACCGACATCTCTTACTCCAAGGATGGCAACGGCAACGTTGTTCCGGTTTCTATCGATCGTTTCGCTCTGACAAACAGCAGCAACGTGAAGTATGACTTCGCTGAAACTGTTGACCTGCAGGATGGTTACATCTGTGTAAAGGTTCCGAAGGCAACTACTACCACTACTACAGAAGCAACCACCACAACAACTACTGAGGTTACTACCGCAGCAACTACTGCAGCTACAACCGCAGCAACCACTGCAGCTACAACCGCAGCAACTACTGCAGCTACAACCGCAGCAACTACTGCAGCTACAACCGCAGCAACCACTGCAGCTACAACCGCAGCAACTACTGCAGCTACAACCGCAGCAACTACTGCAGCTACAACCGCAGCAACCACTGCAGCTACAACCGCAACAACAACTGCTGAAGCTGAGCTGAAGATCGAAGCAAATCCGGACGCAAACTTCTACCTGTCTGTTGACGGTCGTGCGTTCAAGGCTGCTGATCTCGTGAAGTCTGCAACTGTAAACGGCGAAAGCGTTATGGACGATCTGACCTTTGGTGCAGAAAGCCCGAAGGCACTGTTCGACAAGGAAGGCAAGGCATATGTAGATACCGAACTCGATATCCTGTATAAGGGCGAGAAGGTTGCTACTGCAAAGGTTTACATCGGTATTAAGGGCGACACCGACCTGTCCGGTAAGGTAGAGGCTACCGATATGTACTACAGCAGCTACTACATTGCAAGACAGGGTGCTGGTACCAAGAGTGCAAAGCTGCTGGATGGCACCGATTATGCAAAGGATGCAAATCTGGAGAAGCTGTCTTACTTCCTGACCGATATCGATACTGAAAGCAAGGCAGGAGAGAATTCTGCAAGCGGCAAGATCGAGGCTACTGACCTGTACTATCAGGCATACTACATTGCTCTGATGGGTGCTGGTCACAAGAGCACTACTTGGGACAATCCGGTTTGCCCGGATCTGAAGAACCTGAAGGGCTCTATGTGGGCTGAATAATCCGGTTCTCTGATTTCAAACGCGTAAGCGTTTCTGACAACAAGGCTATGACAGCATAAGAAAAACCCGATGCGGGAGCGATCCCGTGTCGGGTTTTTTGTATTAGTATGATTTGCCTTGACAAACTGAAATGGCGTGTGCTATACTGATTTGTAATTGCATAAATTATTGTAAAAAGCCATGCCTCAGGCATAAAAAGGAGAACTGTTTTATGGGAATTGTAGAACTGCTGCTGACAGCGATCGGACTGTCAATGGACGCATTTGCAGTGTCGGTCTGTAAGGGGCTGGGCATGCGGAAGATGCGGTACGATCAAGCGTTGGTCATCGGGTTGTATTTCGGCGTGTTTCAGGCACTGATGCCGCTGTTGGGCTGGCTGCTGGGTACATCATTTTCCCGTTATATTCAGGCGTTTGACCACTGGATCGCATTTGTGCTGCTGGCATTCATCGGCGGAAAAATGCTCTGGGACGTGTTCCACGAAAAGGAAGAATCGGCTGCTGAAAAAAGTGATGCCAGGCTGGATCACAAGGAACTGTTTATGCTGGCAATTGCCACCTCTATCGATGCTCTGGCGGTGGGGATCGCGTTTGCCTGTCTGGACGTGCAGATCTGGAGTTCCGTTTCCATTATTGGCTGTGTCACGCTGGTGCTGTCGTTCTGCGGTGTCTGGATCGGCAATCGCTTTGGCAACCGCTTTGAGAAAAAGGCGGAGATCGCCGGCGGCGTGGTGCTGATCCTGATCGGCGTGAAGATTCTGCTGGATCATCTGATTCAGCATCAATGAGGGTGATCTCATTCCGAGTATGGACAAATTATAGAGAATTCCAGAATTTCCCGAATTCTTCTCAGAAATGTGTTTATATTTTTGTACGAATTTGTTACAATATATACATGAATATGTGGGAAACGGGGGCATCTGATGAAACAAAGAAGTGTAAAATCCAAGAAAAAAATTTACAGTCAGATTTTTGGGATCGCAGTGAGCCTGCTTTTGTCGGTGGCGGTGATTTCGTCTGCTGTTTTTCTGCATGAAAGCCATTATTTCAACTCCAGCGAGAGCCATGTACTGGAAGTGCTCCGCGGAATGGACGGCAAGAGCGAGGTGCGGTCGTGGGACGATGACCGGAATCTGAAACGGCGGGAAACGCTGCTGCAAAAAGGCTGTGCCGACAATCCGGACATGATCGGCTGGCTGGTGCTGCCGCAGACGATGATCGACTATCCGCTCATGGGCGGCACAGACAGCGATAGATACACCGACCACAACTATGAGGGCGGCTACGACTTGTACGGCACCCCGTTTCTGGACAGCCGGAATGCGGTGGATTTCAGCGACTTTTTTTCGCTGGTGTTCGGACATGATATGAACAATAGTGCCATGTTCGGGAGTCTGGACGATTTTTTGCAGGAGTCGGCATTTGCGGACTTGTCAGACGGTGTACTGCTGCTGCCTGATGAACGGTATCGTCTGGAGGTGACTGCCAGCATTGCGGCAACCTGCCCTGCACAGGAACTGATAGACCAGATCATGACGGCAGATGCCGCAGAGCAGCCGCAGCTGCTGGAACAGCTGCTGGAAATGGCGGCGGTGAAAAAGGACGATGTTACAGTGTCCGAAGAAGACCACTGGGTCATGCTGTCCACGTTGGACTATGCCGATGAAAAGAACGACAACGGCACACCGTCTATGCTGTTGCTGAAGCTGAGAACCAGTACGACATAAGACACACGGGCAGGGAAACCTGCCCTGTTTTTGTGGAATTGCAGGGGAGAATTTTCTCCCATTTTGCACGATTGACTTTTTCGCAGAAGTGTGATATAATATCGTTAAGGAAACACTGAATAAAGCTTGTGCGTAAGATGCGTAGTCAGATTTTTCGGC
>ERZ1027221.1520-NODE-1520-length-11059-cov-4.140313_pt1 | contig 11059 bp, 9 predicted proteins | sample MGYA00519267_ERZ1027221 | MGnify/ENA primary metagenome ERZ1027221 (study PRJEB26926, sample SAMN06164533) | human gut metagenome | biome: ENVO:00009003; feature: ENVO:2100002; material: ENVO:00002003 | host: Homo sapiens | place: USA | collected 2012 ...
TCCCAAAACGGAGCATCCGGAGAATCCCAAAAATTATTTTTGCCGGTAATCCTGTATTCAATTGCTGCTGGACCGCTGATATCATAACGTAGCCAAAATTGTCCGGAAGCCGGCACAACAAGCTGTGCATTAAGATAAAAGGCATTATACTGCTCACGCCAGAAAGCCCAATCAGGTTGTACCCAAAATTCGCATTCAGGATAGCCCCAGAAGTAAGACGATTGTGGAGCATGGATATATCCATCATCCAAAATAACGCCATTAGTAACAACTTTGCTCCATTGATCAGATGCAAAGTCCTCTTTGTAAAGCACGTTATCTTCAAGCGGATCTCCCAGATTCAAAACACAGTAAGACATACCCTGGCTTTCCTGCCCGGCGTTATCTACAGCTTTTATCATCACTGTATGTACGCCTTGGCGCAGCGCTTGCGTTTCAAAAGGCTGCAGAGTAATAAAACCACTATGCAATTCGTAGGCAGCATTCCAATTTAAACTATTGCCCTGAATATACTTGATCTTAAAGCCAGCAATATCATTCGGGTTCGGATACTCAAACGTCCACCAAAAACGACGGGTGCCGCTCGAAAGTTCTTCGTGATCTAAAGTCGTGACATCCGGCGGTAACTCATCGATGCCTGCGGCCACCGGGCCAACGATAGTACCGGTAGACTGCCGGAGTTTAAGGACAGTAATAACCTTGACCATATACTCGGTAAATGGTTGCGTGTCGAGTTCGCACTCCATACCATATACCGACGCCGCAACCTTCCATGTACTGCCGTAATTATCAGAAAGTAAGACGGTAAAATAATCTGCCTTAGCTCCGTCCGGGAGTTGCCATGAAACAAACATCCTGCAGCATAACGTTCCCTGCTTATTTTTATAAGCAACCTGCCGAGCCTGAAGGTTGATAACGTTTTGAGCATCGTTATCTGTATCCAGTGAATAGTCCGGCATCGGGATCTCGTAATTCTCGTCGAAGATGGCTGCATTATATTCGAGCGCTGTAATCTGGCGCTGATACTCTCCATTACGTGAAATGCTTGTCACGATAAAAGGCTTGCACGTACGTTCTACCGGCCCAAGAGCAAAAATATCATGCACCTGCGGTGGATCAGCTGCATCAAAACCAGTTTCCACAGTGACAGAAACCATACGCCCAACAACATCAATACTGCTTACTTTCCTGCTGTGCAGATTGTCATTGATACTGCGATACTGGAATTGATAATCCAACGTCATATCAACGGTATCCGGATCAATAGCCAAAGTCACAACATAAAGGCCGTTATTTTGATAAATGCGGCCACTGTGGCTCCACTGTGGCACATCATGAGCAACAAGTATCTGATCGCCAACCATACAGCCAATAGCATCAATCTCAGCCGAAAATTCAACACTCTGCAGCAGCAGCTCATTGCACTTCAACTGATATTTTGCTTCACGGTACGCCTGATCCCAGCTGGTAATTCCATTGATCTGTATCTGCGTAGTTTTAGGGATTATACCTGGCTCGTCATAATTGTCGCCGTAGCAGGTCATAGTATCACGTTCATAATCCTTAGCCGCATTATTGAAAGTCAATTCGATAGCATTAGCGCGATCCTTCGTTCCGAGCCAGGTTTGTTTAAAACTACCAGTAACTATATTACCCATCGTAAACATCTGCACCGGCTGCGAAACATGATCCCAAATACAACCAAACCTGGTACCGAATTGCACAATTTTTCCACGACCAACAGGAGCAATGTCTGTATTTACCTGCTGCCAAAATTCGCCGACAGTCGCCATCTCAATGTTGATTTTTAAATTCATCTTATCGCAATGCTCTGCCCATTCCTCGAAACGGTCATACATCATCAGCTCTGCAGGTACACCACGAACGTCTATAACGTTTTGACCAGTACGAGGATCTTCTAATAACCTGGCACCGTGGCAATAGTCATAAGCAGCCCAGGCCGGATTATTAGCTTCTTTTTCCTGGTACCCAACAGACGGATTATAGACCAGGACTGTCGCGCGTTCTTTGATAAACGTCAAATTCGGCGCACTCCCAGAAAGTTGATTTGTGGCCAGTGCTTTAAGACCGATAAGAGCCTTGTTTGGATAAATAAAATCGTCATAAATAACGCTTGATACTGTAGTCCACCAGCACTTCACACCATCCCTGGTACTATTGGTAGCCGCGCTGCGTCCGATCACCGTTACACGAACTTCATATTCGCCAGCTGGGATATTATCGATACGAAAACTACGCCTAACCGCAGTGCTTTGTGCAGCGCTGACACGGCCATTCTTGGTTACTTCGGCAGTTGTGCTGTAACCATCACCTTTAGCCTGCATTGTTTGTTTATCAAACCTAAATGGTCCGACATTGATGCTTCCTGTTTCACCCGGTGAAAATGATCCGGAATACCAACCGAAAGTACCAGCAAAAATCCAAACGTCTTTAGCACTTGGCTTCCCGACACGAATTCGCCAATAAATTTGTTTAATAGTATCCCCATCGCTGTCTGTAGTTTCTGATTTCACCCGCTGCACTCTGATTTTCCAATTTCCAAGCTCCGCAGAACCATCAATCAACTCAGCATTAACTGGGTTAGGTTTTACTATGGTATAGCTAGTGACCAACGGCTTCCATTCACCACTACCGCGAAGCGCATAATCAGCATTGATATCTACCCAAGCGGTACTGAGATTGCCATCGTCATTGGCGTGATACAAGCCTTGGCTAAATTCCACATCAATTATGATGCCCTCGGTAGTATTGCCCGGAATAACATCTGTACGGTATTCATTGTTCAGAATTTCGTACCCAAGTGCACGCGGTGTGATAACATCGTTGAAATTATTTATTATTTCCTGATTGTTGGTACCTGGCCGAATATCAACAGTGACATCCTTATAATTTTCAATTGGGTTATCATTGAGACTGACATTGCTGATCGTCAGCGGTCCTTCACCGGCACAAACCATCCAATTCAATACCTGATCGTTATTATTATTGGTTATGAACTTAGCAATACTCTGTCCACCAGATTTTACCTTGCCGTAGGTTATAGCAACAGCATTGCCTTGACCGTCCATGGTCGTAATACCATTCCAGCTGTACGTTGGATCCTCTGTAGAATTGTTAAACTTTCCAAGAGATACCTTTGGACTCATAAATCTGGATAGCAATGTACCACCGATAAGCATCATCCCTGCCGCGGCCAAATAACCAGCTGTCGTCCACCCTGCTGTTGTTCCAATAGCAGTCCAGCCAACATTACTTGCTAATCCGCCCACACCAAATGAAACAACACTTAGTGCAACCATGGCTACAATACCAAAAATGCTTTTGCCGCCCTTACCGACGACCGGATGAACGGTTATAAAAGCTCCGTCCATAACCAGCCATTGATCTGGATGCTCGACGATCGTACCGTCAACCTGAATGTGCAGTTCCTGATCCGGCAGCAGGGTGCGATATTCGGCGATATAGCTTTCAAGCACCTCACCGCTACATTCAACTTGCTTTATTGACCTGTCTTTATCCGGTTCAAACGGATTTTTTACAAAAACAATAGTAATCAAGGGCGATCACCCCACAAATTCATAGAATCCCTCAATCTGCTTCTGCCATGCGATAGACGTAATACTATCAACGCAGCAGCCGATTTTTTCACGTGTATGGATAAAGCGGCCGTTACCGATATAAACCCCAGTATGATTTACTACTCCTGGCGGCGAATTAAATCGCAGAGCAACCAGGCATGGTACCGGTAAAGTTTCTCCTTCTGCAATCCGGCGCCATTTCGTAGTAGCAACTTCGCGCCTCAGTATCGCATTGATCCTAGCTTTATCTGAACAGTCCGAATAATACTCACCGATTTCTTTTCCACAACGACGATAAATCTCAACAACCAAACCATAACAGTCAAGGCCAGACTTAACATCGCGACCTAAGTTTTTAAAAGGCACGCCTATCAGGTCGGCGTATTGAATTTCTTTAGCCATATAAGCCTCCTTGATCTATACCCGGGAACCCGCCAAAGCGTTTACTGTTCCCGCGGGCCCGGCAATCTGCCAATGTATGATTACAGCCCTCAAGGTCAGACGTGCAGGCGCACTCTGGTCCTTTGTACCGAAAAGCACAATTATTTTTCTTGTAGGTATCCCACGGCCGCCGAGCCTGCGAAGGGTAGCTGTTGCCGAGTGAAAACGTTACCCACTGTTCAGATGCCGTAGCATCGGTTACGGAATAAACTTCCTGCAGCTCTGGTACCGGATTATCCAAAGCTGTCGACAATACGACATATAATGTTACCTTGGCATTTACACCACCACCGCCATGATTTAGCCAATACTCCATATCACGTGTTGTATTATCTACCTTCAGCTCAACGCTTGGTATAGATCCTGACCCATCCTCTTTGACTGTACCAATCTGAAACGGGAATGCCTGGTATAACTGATCGCACCAGTAAATATCCTCAGTATTTGCAACAACGTGAATATTATCTTCAGCTTCCAATCCCGGCAATTCTATCTTCAGCAAAATCAAAAAAGCGGTCCCACTGCATAATTCGTTCTTAGCAAGCTTGGCCAATGTTGATAATTTAATCGCCATGACCTACACCTCATTCAGTGTTATAGACACTGTATAATAATGCAGCATCTTTGCTTTGATCTTCGGTGCCGATCCAAAACGTACAGCGTACAGTTTGCCTGATACCGGATCAGTCCAGTCAAAAGCTTCAGCACCAGCTTTTACAGTATTACAGTAAAAGTCGACAAGCAGCTCTTTTTCCGTGTCCGGCAGCGAATTCCACTCGACAGTAAAAATCTTGCGAATACGTGTAAATTTAGGGCGTGTCTGCTGGGATCCATCTTCATATTCTGACCTCAACGTTGGATCGGCCAGTTGTTCGTCCAGCGGATAATCAGGATTTCTAATTCCAGCTGGGAAAATATATTTTGATGCCATATTATCCCCCCTAATAAGTTGTGACAGCTGAACGCATCACATCACGGAATCCACCTTCATTGTTTTGTACCGCCTTCAGTACGATTCCAAGCACAAGGCGTTCTCCATCAAAAGTTGCACTACCCTTGGCAGCTTGTACTGGTTGCCCACTTTCATTAGTGATGTTCACTTCGATATTTTGAATACCAGCATTACCGCCATTTAAAGCAGCTCTGGTTTGCTCCGCAGTATAAACACGTCCTGGCGTATTTAAGTCAAGAAGCTCTGGACCTTTTTCGCCAACAAGATACATTCCCCTAGGTGCATAGCCACCAGAAGCAAGTCCGCCCATAAAAGAGCTACCAGAATATTTTGTTCCACCAATACTAAAATTGGACGAATGAGAGAGAATACCGCCAAGATCAACATTGCCGCCACCCATACCGAACATGCTTGTAACCATGTTCATGACCAGCCCCTGCATAATGACTTTCATCATCGTATTCATAATACTGTTGGCCAAGTCTTTAAAAAGCTGGTCAGACATTTCAGAAAGCGATTTCTGTTCAGTCAACATATTCTGGCCAAAGTTGGTAAAAGTTCCCAAAACGTCATCTAACCCTTGCCGCATTGTACCCAATTGGTCATATTGCAGGTTTTTGATCTCATCCATTGCCGTACGCCAAGAAGCTGTTAAATCTGCCGATTGAGCATCCTGAAGCTCTTTTGTTGCGGCAGCATACTCCTGTTTAAGACGCAACTTTTCTTTTTCAGTAAGTTCAGTATCTTCAAGTTGCTTCTGCAGGCTGTTTCGATATTCTTCAAGTTCAGAAATACGCAAATCATTAATTTGGCTGATATGCATAGAATGGGTATCTTCCAGTGTCTGGTAATAATCCATGTCCATACCATGTTTTTCTGACAGATAATCCCGATAATTCTGAGCAGACTGCAAATCTTTGTACTTTTCAATCTGACCTTCTACTTTAGCTATTTCAGCAGGATCCACACCGGCAAGCTGAGCCTTGCTGATTGTAGAATTCATTTTTTCTATTTCTTCAGCAAGCGAAGCATTTGCAACATCAAAAGATGTTCCAGTCTGTTCAATAATCTTGCGGTTTACTTCCTGTGACAGTTCAGCGATTTTCCCTTGATATTTAGTCAGTTCTTTCAGTGCTTTTTCTGCATCGCGTTCAGCCTGAGACTTTCCAGTTTTACCCTTCTTAGTCTTTCCACTGCTACCACCAAAATCAATAAGACTCAAGTCTTTTGAATTGGCAGTCTTTTGAATAGCATAAGGGTTAAAATTTTCGCTTGTTCTATCCCAATAATCGCTATTTTCAGTATCACTTTCATTACTATTGCTAAAATATCTTCTTTTTAATTCATTAGAACTGATATCATTCGCTGCACCATAAATCCCTACGGCAGCAGCACCAACACCCAAACCTATACCAATCGCGCCTGCGCCAACAACACCAGCCGTAGTTAGCAAGCCAGCACCAACACCAGCTATTTTTACTGCGTTATAAGCATCAACCAATTTTCCTAATTGACCAATCAATGTTCCGATTGCGCTTATAGCAATACCTGCCTGAAAAGCTGTACTTCCAAGACTTTGGGCCATATTATCGCTTTCATCTGAAACCATAGAAATAGTTCCACCTAAGACAGCGAGTGTGCTGCCCAAACCAATCGCCTTGTTATACAGACTCACATAACGCTCTGCCTGAGTCTTTGCCACCCTGGCAGCAAGCAAGTGTTTTTCCTGTGCTTCTATAGTCCGTACAGCAAGTTCCCGTTGCCCTTTAGCCGCCATCTGTGCTGCTTGATATTGCATCTTACCAGCTTGTTCTGCTGTAGCACCCATCAGTTTGTATCGTTCATTCAAGGATTGAATTCTTACTGCCAACCCGTTATAACCATCAGTAGTAAGCTTGGCTACAGCATTTTCAACAATTTGTCGATCTCTCGCAGCAGCAGCAACTCTATTATGAGCCTGCTGCATCGCATTTGCAGCCTGATTTGCCATCTGCATTTCTACTTGATACCGTTCCATGATGGTTGCCTGTCCAGATCTGTAAAAACCTAATGTTCTTTGAACGGCTCCACCTAGCAAACTTTGGGCTTGATAAGCTCCATTAGTATTCGCCGTCACCTGGTATATATCAGTTGCAATAGATCCAAACTTCCAAAGAGCAATGCCCCCAGCAATTAAAGGTATATTGTCAGCAACAAAGGCAAGCCCTGTTCCTAATGTTTTTACTGCCGGTACAGCAACATTACCAGCAACTTCTCCAACTTCCCCTATCCCTTTCGCAGCATTTACAACATGCTCACTAAAGGCAGCCATGCTACTCACAGCATCTGGATTGAGTTCAAAACTTTTTTGATCCAAAAATAAATCTGCGACCTTCGCCAAAGTTTCTTTATAGTAGTTATAAAGTTCTTCTGTTCCTGTCGCTGCACTGCGCGTATACCCTTCACTTATCTGATCCATTAAGCCAGCCATAGTCTTTGGTGTTTCAAGGCTTGAACGTTCAAAGCCTTTCATTCGTTTCATCAAGAAATCAAAAAGACCCTCACTGCTGGCTTTAGCAGCGGCAATATCAGCATCAGTCAACCCCAAAGCTACGGCCAACGTACTTGATTGCGGACGAATACCACCCTGCACCAAATCCCGAAGTTCCTGCACAATCTGGTTTCGTGGCAAACCTAAAGATTTAACTGCATTTACACCAACTGTTGTAAACTCCTTCAACTGGTCAATATCCATACCAGCAGCAAGCCCTGGTCCTAACAAAGCTCTAAATGCTTCAACTAGATCTTCACTTGTTGCTGCAGTTCGCAACGCCGCATCATTCAAGTCGCGAAGAATCCCCTGAGAAATACTCATTGCCTGGTTCCATTCCAGCTGCTTGCCGTTAAGTTCAGTCATCGACTGTAAAATACCAGCAATACCCAAGCTATTTGTTTCCATTCCTTTAGCGAATTCAAAAGGACGTTTAATGAGTTCTGCACTCATATCAGCCAAGCCGTACAAACCGGTTAGGGCAGTTACCAATCCCGCCGCCTGTCCAGCTGCAGATGCAAATGCCGGCCCCAATGCACGGCTCGAACTATCAATTCCATCAATAGATCTTTTGGCCCTATTGAGTCCGGGGCTCATAGCATCAACTAATGATATTTTTACTTTGGTTTCAGCTAACATCTTATTCGGCCCCTTTCTCCAGTGCAGCTTCGATTACTACTTTTTCAATTATCTGTAGCTTAGACAGAAGTAACCCCGACATCTCAATTCCATAAGTCTTGGTCAAAAAATCGACCTCTAACCAATCAAGTCCAATAGGATATATTCCTGCCATCGTTGATGCATACTTAATACAACGCTGTACAACACTCCATACATCCAAAACCTGCCTATTGCCAGGCAAAATATTTGGTGGAGCATACTGACATTCGTCACAGGGCAATTTTATTTTTCTGTATTCGTAGATTCTTCGGCAATCGCTGCAGTATTCTCCACGCTCCCGTTGCCAAGCGAGGATAGCTTTAAGTTTTTTATTTCATCCAAACGAATCTCTCCACTTAACCCAAGCGTTCTGTAAGCTACAGCAATTACCTCGCCGTACGTAAAGTCATCAATATTAACATCCGGATAAATATTTTTAAATATCCATTCCGCAACGATAGCATCACTTTCAGATCCTTCTAGGTCCTTCGTCAGCGGTGTAGTCTCTTTCTCAAATCGACGATGTTCCGACCATTTCATGCCTCGAACCTCTAACAATGTTTTTTTAGCCATTTTTCAACATCTCCTTATTCATAACTTGCTACTTTGTTTTGCATTGTAACCACGATAGCAGCATTCTCATCACTATCCTGATAATATGCACTGTATTGCAGTTCCTGCTTGATACCAGACGGACCATCGACCGCCGGAGAATTTCTGCTAAATTTAATCTCAGGAAGCAGCAAAGACATTTTCAGTTCTCCTACTTCGAGTGTCAGCTCCGCGCTGGTTTCCGTATTATTCTCGGCTAATTCAAGATAAGTATTATCGTTAAAGAAAGCCGTCATACTACCAGAAATATTGATAAGTCCCTCATTGACAGCTGTACGGTATCCTTTGCCGCCGAGCGCATAAGTATCGCCGTCCAAACCAAAATCAATATCCATTGCGAACGCTGTAACTGTAGCGGTTTTATTTCCACCGAGAATCAGATTAGCCATAAAATTATTAAGCCTGTTCATGACCGGTTCACTCGGGCTGGCACATATCGTTGCTGTGCTGATTTTTTCATCGCAGCCCATGATTGAGATAGTTGCAGTCAGCTCTCCATCGCCGCCTGCGGATATAGATATTTTTGATACCTTGCAGCCATTATATTTTGCGTAGGAATTGATTTTTGAAAAACCCTTTTCCAAAACTAATGACGGCTGGTCATCAGCTGGTTTAAATACATGCTTGAAAAATCCGTCCTTACCTTCTACCGCGGCAGTAACCGGTGCGCCCATGGCAGCCTTCCACCAATACCCAAATGCTGTAGCGTCCATTGGTACCGCTAAGTCACCGCTTACATCAATATTGCCCATAATAGGCTCCACTGGATCACGACGGCCACGAATAGTAGCAGGATCAGTTTTATTTTGACTCGCCGCTAAACCGCAGGTATTGAATGGCATTTGTACTGCCTTAGTTGCAAGATCTGCTGGATCCTTGCCAAATTCAGTTTCAAAACCCATTTTCAATGTCGTATATACACCAATAGCCTGGCGTGCATGCAGCTGTAAATTCAGTTTCAACAATGTCATAACCCCCTTTAAAACTCTTCTTCATAAGATGTGCTGAGCGTCTGCTCCATCGTCCACTCACATTCGATATCAGTAACCCAGTGAGTACCTGCAGAATCCAACGCACCCAACTGAATCACTTTAATACTTGCTACTGGCCGCATACCGTCTTTATAAGCGTCCAGTTCCTTCTGTATAAGAATGGCAAAGTCCGCCACCTCTTTGCTCCCAGCAAAGACCTTTACCCCAGCCTCTGTTTCAAACGGCTCCTGGTCATCGACAGAGATCCCAACACTGAGATTGCAGTGATAACTACACTCCAATTTTCCAATACCTTCTTCTTTCCAAAGCGCATAAAAGAAAATATATGGCGCATCTGCCTTTGTAGGCGAAAACTCTTCTGTCGCGTCACCAACAGCGATCAGCGGTTTTTTTTGATAACGTTCTTGGCAAAATGCCTGTAACTTCTCTGATTTACCTAAATGATTCGCCAGAACAACTGCGAGATCAGTTAAATTTTTTTGTAGCTTGCCCATCTATTAACCCCCAAAAACTTGATACTTGCGGCCCTTACCAGATGTTTTTCTAAAACTACCGCCGTTATCTAAAAATTCCTGAGCCTTAGCTGTCACATATGCTGGCAACTTCGGTTCCAGCTTATTCATGATCGGTTCAAAAAACGGTCTCGCTGGTACCTTTAAGTGAGTAGTATCACCGCGTAAAGGATGCCCAGCTTTACCCCACCGCTTTCTAACCCAAGCCGTTACCGGGTAAGTAGCACCCTCTTCCTGAATACGCCCATACTTAGCAGATGCCGCTGACGTCCAGCCGACCTTCACAAGCCCGCCTGATACATACTGATATCCGATTGCATTTATTAAGCGCCCATACCATCTTTGCGGTGCTCCTGGGCGAAGATCATTACGAACTCGCCAGGGAATACGTTTTGGCCAACTGGATTTAAAGTCCCCGCCACCTTTGCGCAGTTCGCTTTTGATCTCACGCTGTACAAAATAACCCATACTTTTACTACAACCACGTACAAAATCAGGAGAATTTCGGATAAGTGACTGTAAATACTTAGATATACCGTTCTGGACGCTTATCTCAATCATCATCGCAAACCACTCCTTTCGGCTTTTGATGCCGATAGTGTAGTATTTCCAGCAAGACTGTCCTTCAGATACACAGCATTTACATTCCAACGTTGCCCGTTGTATATAATTGAGTCGCCTGGTTTAGGATTCGGGACATCGGCATCGCAAACAGTGAAATTGGCTTTATCGCTAACCTTAACGGCGCGATCCAACTCTTT
>ERZ1027221.1531-NODE-1531-length-10978-cov-8.603497_pt1 | contig 10978 bp, 9 predicted proteins | sample MGYA00519267_ERZ1027221 | MGnify/ENA primary metagenome ERZ1027221 (study PRJEB26926, sample SAMN06164533) | human gut metagenome | biome: ENVO:00009003; feature: ENVO:2100002; material: ENVO:00002003 | host: Homo sapiens | place: USA | collected 2012 ...
CTTATTGAGGGACAGAAGAAAGAACGCCATGAAGAATATTCCGACCACGACTAGGCTACACCCTTTGGTTGGAATGGCTACACTCTTTCCGATAAAAGGTGTAGCCCTTTTTGGGAAAGGGTGTAGCCTTGGAGTGGATAATATTTCGCTTTAGAAATGGTGGTAATTATTTTATATGATTGAGTGCTTTTTCCCTTGTTTTTGTATGTTATTAAACTACATATTCGTATCTTTGGTTGTCAGGAATGAGAACTCTGTTCTGAATGCTATGAATAAACAGTCTTTTGGTTACTATCAGAAGCCTATTTATTATATAAAAAAGCGGATAATACATTAATAAGAAAATGTTGGATTCTCTGTTGCGAATAGTCCAAAAAGAAACTATGCGAAATAAAGTTCTGTAAGTGCAGAGAAAGAATGTTTGCCCTTTCTCCCTTTTTATGTTAAATGTTTAATATTCATATATGAAGATAATTATATTCTTGTTTCTTATAATAACTTGTTCCCTGCCGATGAAATCTCAATCACAGGGATATGTCATAGATGGAAAAGACAATAGTCCATTATCCGGAGTAAATATATATCTGCAAAAAGATTCTGTAGGAATAGGTGTGACTGATAAAAATGGGTATTTCAATATTGAGGATGTGGAGAATATTGCAGGAAGTGATACGATTGTTTTCTCGTATGTGGGATATCTTTCTCTTAAACTTACCCTTAAGGATTTGAGATATTCGGCCTATCGCGTAACAATGTATACTTATTCTCAGCAATTGCCGGAAGTAAGTGTGAAGGGGGAACGAGGACGCATTTTTCTCAATTATGAACCTTTGAAGGATTTGCCTGTAGCTGTTGTTTCTTCTGGCTCCTTCATCCAAAATGGCAAGATATATATCGTATCAGGAGATGAAAAGACTCTGGCACCCGGCAGTAGTCTTTCTGATAAAATGTATGTTTATGACATTGCTACAGATACTTGGACAGAAAGTCTGCAAAAGTTTGCCCGACGTAATGGGCATAGAGCGCATTATTATAAAGGAAAGGTATTCATCGTGGGGGGAAAGTATTTATCCATCAACCGTAAGTTGGAATATACGGCACCTCAGATTGAAATTTACGATTTAGATAGAGATACTCTGTATGTGGATTGGGTGAATCCTCATCAGGCGGTAGATCCAGCTACATTCATTTATGATGATTGTCTGTATATGATGGGTGGCACCATAAAAAAGAACGTGTACTCTGATAAAGTGCATATACTCGATCTTAATACCGGTGTTTGGTATGATGCCGGAATCGTTATTCCAAAAGAAAGAAGGGATTTTATGAAATGTGTTTTGGTGGGACATGTTGCTTATTTCTTTGGTGGTCAATATACGGCTTCAATGTGGAAAGTCAGAAGTTATGATTTGGAGACAGGTGTCTGGAACGACTTATGTAATTTAAAGGAAGGAGTCTGTTGCCCGGGAGTTACAACCAATGGAAATCTGATTTATATTTATGAAAATATGAGCTTGCAGATATATAATATCAGAACGAATACTGTGAATGCCTATTATTTTACGGACGGTTCGGAGAACTCTGGATTGTTCTATGCTGACGGAAAGCTTTATGTCGTAGGTGGTCGTCAACAACCTTCATTTTCTGACGACCTGGAGCCTAGAATCGAACCTGAAAATGTTTTTTCTGTTGATGTAAGCCATATAAGTCCGGAATGAGAAAAATGATTGATTTTGAACGTACAGACAATCTTTTCAACAATTAAGAAGCTGCTCTTTGAAATTATTTGCCTAATATTGCAGCTACAAACCTTTAAACAAATATGCCATGAAAAGGAAAGTGACACTTCTGTTGCTATTATTCTGTATGTTAACCCTGCATGCGCAGGAAGTATATAAAACCGTAAAAGACCTGCCGTATATTGCCAAGTCCGAGACTGACGCTTACCGAAAGGAACGTTGCAAACTGGATGTCTACTATCCGGTGGACAAAAAAGATTTTCCCACTATCGTATGGTTTCATGGCGGTGGTCTGGAAGGCGGTGGAAAGCATATCCCCCAAGAACTGATGAACAGAGGCTTTGCAGTGGTGGCGGTGAACTACCGTCTGAGTCCCAAGGCCAAGAATCCCGCTTATATTGAAGATGCTGCGGCAGCTGTGGCATGGACATTCAACCATATAGAAGAATACGGCAGCAGTAAAGACAAGATATTTGTTTCCGGACATTCCGCAGGCGGCTACCTTGCACTGATATTGGCTATGGATAAGAAGTACATGGAAGCTTATGGTGCGGATGCCGATAAAGTGGCTGCTTATCTTCCCGTCAGCGGACAGACGGTGACTCATTTCACGATTCGTAAAGAACGCGGGTTGCCGAACGGTATTCCTATTATAGATGAATATGCCCCGGTGAACCGTGTGCGTAAAGATACTCCTCCTGTCATACTGATTACCGGAGACCGCAATCTGGAAATGGCGGATCGATGGGAAGAGAACGCTTTATTCGCTTCCGTAGCGAAGAATATCGGCAATAAGAAGGTGGCTCTGTATGAGTTGCAAGGCTTCAATCACGGCACAGTACTCGAACCTGCCTGTTTCCTGATTATAAACTATATCCGTGAACATTGATATATACATACTTATGAAAAGATTAACAGCTTTGATCGTCGCCTTGCTGATTGGCGTGACGATGTTTGCACAACAAGCCCTTTGGGGAAGTGCTCCCGTGGTATCTCCCGAGATTCATGGCAACAATACCGTAACCTTCCGCTTTAAAGCACCAAAAGCGGTGAGAGTACAGCTTACAGGAGACTTCCTGCCTGTACAAAAGAATGCTAAGTTTGAGGCTCCCGGAATTGTGGACCTGAAGGAAGGGCAGGAGGGTGTATGGGAATATACTACTCCCGAACCTCTGAAACCGGAGCTTTACAGCTACTCTTTCATAGTAGATGGCTTGCGGGTGAACGATCCCTCCAATGTCTACCTGATCCGTGATGTGTCCACCTTAACCAACGTATTTATCATTGGCGGCGACCGTGCCGATTTTTATAAAGTCAATCCGGTGCCTCACGGAACTGTCTCCCGAGTATGGTATGATAGTCCGGCACTTGGCCTGGAACGTCGCATGACGGTCTATACTCCTGCCGGTTATGAAACCGGCGGCAAACGCTATCCCGTGCTTTACCTCCTTCACGGAATGGGTGGCGATGAAGAAGCATGGATTTCTCTGGGCCGTACTGCACAGATATTGGACAACCTGATTGCACAGGGTAAAGCAAAGCCCATGATTGTAGTAATGCCGAACGGTAATGCTTCACAGGAAGCTGCTCCCGGAGAGTCATCCCGTGGAATGGTTCCCCCGACAATGCAGTTGCCCAAGACGATGGAGGGATCTTATGAACAGGCGTTTCCCGAGATCGTGAAGTTCATCGATAAAAACTATCGTACGGTAAAGAGTAAATCCGGTCGTGCCATAGCCGGTTTGTCTATGGGTGGCTTCCATTCTTTGCATATTTCCAAGCAATATCCCGATATGTTCAATTATGTCGGACTGTTTTCCGCTGCCATTATGCCTAATAAAGAGGCGTCTTCACCGATATACGAGAACATGGAAGGAAAACTGAAAGTGCAGTTTGACAAGAACCCCGCCCTTTACTGGATTGCCATCGGTAAGACGGATTTCCTCTATAAAGCCAATGAGGAGTACCGTAAACTGCTGGATAAAAAGGGATATAAATATACCTATTACGAATCGGATGAAGGACATATCTGGAGGAACTGGCGTATTTATCTGACGGAGTTCGTTCCGATGTTGTTCAGGTAAGAGAAATACAGGAAATAACAAAACAATACCTAAAAAGCATCCTGTTATACCCTTGAGGATAACAGGATGTTCTTACCTTTGCCTGCTGAAACCCAAAAACAATACCATGAATAGAAAATTAATCTTATCCGCAGCCCTCTCCGGGCTGATGTTAACCGCTACGGCGCAAACTACAGTGGCTCCTGCCATCCCAAGAGACGGGAAAATAGAAAAGAAGGTGGAAGCCTTGCTCAAGAAGATGACCCTTGAGGAGAAGATTGGGCAGATGACAGAGCTTACCATTGACGTCATTACCAAACGTGATAATTCGACCCAAGAATTTCAGATAGACGATGCTTTGCTGGATACCGTTATCGGCAAGTACAAAGTCGGCTCTATTCTGAATGTACCCCAGGGCGTTGCACAATCCAAAGAGAAGTGGGAAGAAATCATCCGGAAGATACAGGACAAATCGATGAAAGTAATGGGTATTCCTTGTATTTATGGTGTAGACCAGATACACGGGACAACTTATACATTGGGCGGAACTTTCTTTCCCCAGGGCATCAATATGGCAGCTACCTTCAACCGCGAACTGGTGCGTGAAGGCGCCCGCATCTCCGCTTATGAAACCAAGGCCGGAAGTATCCCCTGGACCTATGCTCCGGTGCTCGACCTGGCACGTGATGCCCGCTGGCCCCGTCATTGGGAGAACTACGGTGAAGATTGCTACGTGAATGCCGAAATGGGGCGCGAAGCTGTATTCGGTTTTCAGGGCAGTGATCCTAACCATATAGGAAAGCAACAAGTAGCCGCCTGCATCAAGCATTATATGGGTTACGGTGTCCCTGTTTCCGGTAAAGACCGTACCCCTTCGTCCATCACCGTGCAGGATATGCGCGAGAAACATTTCGCTCCGTTCCTCGAAGGTATCAAGGCTGGTGCTTTGTCTGTTATGGTGAACTCTGCCATGAACAACGGGCTTCCTTTTCATGCCAACTACGAGCTGCTGACCGAGTGGCTGAAAGAGGACTTGAACTGGGATGGCATGATTGTGACCGACTGGGCGGATATCAATAACCTCTACACCCGCGATAAGATTGCAGGCAGCAAGAAAGAGGCTATCAAGATAGCTATCAATGCCGGTATCGATATGTCGATGGTGCCTTATGAATGGAGTTTCTGTACATACCTGAAAGAGTTGGTGGAAGAAGGCGAAGTGCCGATGAGCCGCATTGACGATGCTGTACGCCGCGTGCTGCGCATGAAGTATCGCTTGGGCTTGTTCGAAACACCTGCTTATAATCACAAGGATTTCCCCCTGTTCGGAGGTAAAGAGCATGCCGCCGCCGCTTTGCAGGCTGCCGAAGAGTCTCTGGTCTTATTGAAGAATACCGATCATATCTTGCCGTTGCCTAAAGATAAAAAACTGCTGATTACAGGCCCTAATGCCAACTCCATGCGTACGCTCAACGGTGGCTGGTCTTACACTTGGCAAGGACACAGGGCGGATGAATTAGCGGCGGATTATAACACCATTCTTGAATCGTTCACTCAGAAGTTCGGTGCTTCCAATATCATCTATGAGCCGGGTGTCACTTATAAGGAAGGTGGCGCATGGTGGGAAGAAAATGCTCCGGAAATAGATAAAGCCGTAGCTGCTGCCGCCAATGTGGATTATATCATCGCTTGTGTGGGTGAGAACTCCTATTGCGAAACTCCGGGTAACCTGAACAACCTCTTCCTCTCCGAAAGCCAACTCAATCTGGTGAAAGCATTGGCTGCCACCGGAAAGCCGGTTATTTTAGTTCTGAACGAAGGCCGTCCGCGCATCGTCAACGAAATAGAACCGTTGGCAAAGGCTGTTATCAACACCATGCTTCCGGGTAACTATGGAGGCGATGCTTTGGCAAACCTCGTGGCAGGAGACGCCAACTTCAGCGGTAAGATGCCCTATACTTATCCGAAGGAAATCAATTCACTGTTCACTTACGACTACAAGCCGTGCGAAGACCTTGAAAAGATGTCAGGTGCTTATGATTACGATGCCGTGATGTCCGTGCAATGGGCATTTGGTTACGGATTGAGCTACAATACCTATGCTTACAGTAATCTCAAAGTGGATAAAACCAACTTTACGGCTGACGATGTACTTACTTTCACCGTTGATGTGAAGAACACCGGTAACCGTATCGGCAAGGAAAGTGTTCTGCTGTTCAGCAGCGATCTGATCGCTTCCCTGACTCCTGATATCCGCCGCCTGCGTGCTTTCGAGAAAGTAGAACTGCAACCGGGAGAAACGAAAACCGTTACGCTGAAAGTGAAAGGTTCCGACCTTGCTTTCGTGGGTTATGATGGCAAATGGATTCTGGAAAAAGGCGACTTCCGCATACAGACGGGTAATCAAACTTTGAATATTACTTGTACGGATACCAGGAAATGGGATACGCCGAATAAGTAGAAAAGATTGAGCCTGCTATGAATAATGCAGGTTAAAGAGGAATATGGCATGTTCTATATTCCCATCAAATAATTTCTTTTATCGGCAGAAACAATTATCTTTGCAGTAACAAATAGGTCGGCTGTATGCATACATCCCATCGGGTGTATGCATACAGCCGATGGGATGTTTATAAGCGTCTGATGGGCTGGTTGTAGCCATCCTTCTGATTTGAAGTAGCGGAGAAAATTGTTTCCGGCGGTTTTGGAACTTATTCTCCGCGGCCTTGGAATTAGTGCTTTGCGGTATAGGGTAATGAACTTAAATACAGATAGATATGGCTTATTATGATTTGAAGAAAAAACCTTCGCTCACCACGAAAGAAGGCGAAACGGAAGTGCTTTATGTGCAAGCTATCACGGCGGGAACTATCCTGTCGGATGAGTTCCTGGATTTGGTGTCCAAACGGATTGGCTTTCGCAAAGGAGAGATTGAAGGAGTGCTGATGAGTGTGTTTGATACGGCAACCGACTGGATAAACAAAGGGTTCAGCGTAGAAGTCGGTGAGTTCGGCTTTTTTACCGGCAAGGTGAAAGGCAATCGGATGGTGGCGAAAAAAACGGATATCCGCTCCCAATCCATCCGCTTCAACAATGTCAATTTTCGTCCTTCCGCCACCTTCAAGAAAGCGCTGAATGGAGATTTGACACGCGTTCCGACGGTACAGTTCCGCCAATCCAGCGACTTGAGCATGGAGGAATTGGAAAAACTGCTGATGAATTACCTGGACAACAACGCCTACATCAACCGGGTGACCTACAGCGAGCTGACCGGCAGGCTGAAGTGGAAAGCCGCCCAGGACTTGAAGCACTTTGTAGAAAAAGGGCTGATTGAGAGCCGTGGAAAAAGGAACCAAAAGCACTATGTGAAGGCGGAACGGACGTGATTCCGGGCTTGTCGGCTTGTCAACTGAATCCTTGTTAATAAATAAGTTGAGTGTATGCGAAACTAAATTGCCTATAGTTTGGGTGATTCATCGAAATGGATTAACTTTACGAGGTGGCAATCAAAAGAAGGGAATGATTATGAAATATCCTATTGGAATACAGACGTTTGAAAAGATTCGTGAAGACGGATACGTGTATGTGGATAAGACGACTTTAGTCTATCAGTTGGCCACTACCGGCGCCGTTTATTTTCTGAGCCGCCCCCGGCGTTTCGGCAAGAGCTTGTTGGTGAGTACCCTAGAGGCTTATTACAGCGGGCGGAAAGAACTTTTTGAGGGACTGGCTCTTGCGGAGCTCGAAAAAGACTGGTTGGAATATCCCATATTTCGTATCGATTTCAACGGTGGGCCTTATATGCAACCGGGCATTTTGGAAGCTACTATCGAAGGATATTTGGGCAATTGGGAAGATATCTACGGCAAGAATCCCCACTATAGTACTGTCGGAGATCGCTTCAGGGAGTTGCTGAGGCGTGCCAGTGAAAAGACAGGCCGTCGTGCGGTGGTTTTGGTAGACGAGTATGACAAGCCCATCCTTGATGCTCTCGATACCCCGCAGGAAGCTGTGAACCGGGAAATTCTGAAAACCTTTTATTCTACCTTCAAGGGAGCCGATGCCTCCTTGCAGTTCGTACTGCTGACCGGTGTGACCAAATTCTCTCAAGTGAGCGTGTTCAGCGGTTTCAACCAGCCAAAGGATATCAGTATGGATTGCCGTTTCGATACTCTTTGTGGCATTACGCAGCAGGAGATGGAACACTACTTTGCCGAACCAATAACAGCATTGGCCGAGAGATACCAATGCTCTGCGGGGGAAATGAAAGATATGCTCAAAAAGCAATATGATGGCTACCACTTCAGCGATGCACTGATTGGTGTATACAATCCGTTCAGCTTGCTCAATGCGTTCGATCAGACAAGGATTTTTGATTACTGGTACGCCACCGGCACGCCTACCTATCTGGAAAAACTGCTGAAGCACAATCATGAGCAGATAAACGAACTGACCGGCAAATATTATGCCCCGGCCATGTTTGTGGACTATAAAGCCGATGTTGAGAAGCCGCTACCGATGATCTACCAAAGCGGTTACCTCACCATCAAAGACTATGACATGCGCAGGAATGCTTATCTGCTGGATTTTCCCAACAACGAAGTGCGGCAAGGCTTTCTCGCCATGATAGCGAACGATTACCTGAAACCGAAGGACGGCAACATCTCCTCGTGGGTAATCGATGCCCTCATCCTGCTGGAAGACGGTGAGACGGCCGAATTCCGTGATTCCTTGACCGCTTTCCTGTCGAGCATAGCGTATGACAGCCACGATTCGCTTGGGACTCCCGAGGCTACCGAAAAATATTTCCAGTACACATTTTATCTCATTCTGCGTCTGATAGGCGAAAGCAATTGCCGTCTCATCAACGAGAAACCCCAGGTCATCGGCCGTGTGGACTGCATCATCGAACTGAAAGATTATGTTTACATCTTCGAATTTAAACTCGACGGCTCGGCCGACGAGGCACTCCGTCAGATTGAAGAAAAAAACTATGCCAAACCTTATCTTACGGACAAGCGCAAGGTGATTTGTATCGGCGTCAACTTCTCGTCCCGGACGAGGACAGTGGAGGAATGGAAAGAGAAAACAGGAAGATAACCCCTTAATTATTCTTTTTTCTTTCTAATATTTTGTAGTCGAATAGATTATTTATATCTTTGCAACCGCAATGGATGAAAGGTGGAGGGGCAATTAAGCTCCTTTTTTTGTTCTTATATAGTTAATCAATGGTAGAAAAGAAAACTGTTTGTCAGATTGTTGACGAGTGGCTGGACGGAAAAGAGTACTTTCTGGTGGAAGTAGCTATCAGCCCGGACGACAAGATTGTGGTGGAAATTGACCACAAAGAAGGGGTTTGGATTGAAGATTGTGTGGAGTTGAGCCGATACATCGAATCCAAGTTGAACCGTGAGGATGAGGATTATGAGTTGGAGGTAGGTTCTGCCGGTATCGGACAGCCATTTAAAGTGTTGCAACAGTACACCAACCACATCGGAAAAGAAGTGGAAGTGCTGAGAAAAGATGGACGCAAGTTGTGCGGCGTGCTGAAGGCAGCCGATGAACAGCATTTCACTGTAACTGTAGAGAAGAAAGTGAAATCCGAAGGAGCCAAGCGCCCCCAGCTGGTGCAGGAAGACGAAATGCTTGCGTATGATGAAATAAAATATACTAAATACTTAATCAGTTTTAAATAAGACTATGGCCAAGAAAGTAGAAACTATCAGCCTGATAGATACATTTTCGGAATTTAAGGAACTGAAAAATATCGATAGAACCACCATGGTGAGCGTGCTCGAAGAGTCGTTCCGTAGTGTGATCGCGAAGATGTTCGGCACCGATGAGAATTACGACGTAATTGTGAACCCGGACAAGGGCGACTTCGAAATATGGCGCAACCGTGAAGTAGTGGCGGATGAAGACCTGGAAAATCCGAACTTGCAGATTGCATTATCGGAAGCACAGAAAATAGATGCTTCTTATGAAGTGGGCGAGGAAGTGACGGATGAAGTAATCTTCGCGAACTTCGGACGACGTGCCATCCTGAACTTGCGTCAGACGTTGGCCTCTAAAATTTTGGAACTGGAAAAAGACAGTATCTATAATAAATATATTGATAAGGTGGGTAATATCATCAATGCGGAAGTATACCAGATATGGAAGAAGGAAATGCTGCTGCTCGATGATGAAGGAAACGAATTGCTGCTGCCCAAGACGGAACAGATTCCGAGCGATTTCTATCGCAAGGGAGAAACGGCGCGTGCCGTGGTGGCCCGTGTGGACAACAAGAATAACAATCCGAAAATTATCCTTTCCCGTACATCGCCTGTATTCCTGCAGCGTCTGTTCGAGATGGAAGTGCCCGAAATCAATGACGGACTGATTACCATTAAGAAGATTGCCCGTATCCCCGGTGAGCGTGCCAAGATTGCCGTTGAGTCGTACGACGACCGTATCGACCCGGTAGGTGCCTGCGTAGGTGTAAAGGGTAGCCGTATTCATGGCATTGTTCGTGAGTTGCGCAATGAGAATATTGACGTAATCAACTATACGTCCAATATCCAGTTGTTTATTCAGCGTGCCCTCAGCCCCGCGAAGATATCTTCTATTCGTCTGAATGAAGAAGAACGTAAGGCAGAAGTATTTCTGAGGCCTGAAGAGGTTTCGCTGGCTATTGGTAAAGGCGGTTTGAATATCAAACTTGCCAGTATGTTGACCGAGTACACCATTGACGTATTCCGTGAGTTGGATCAGGCTGTTGAGGATGAAGATATCTATCTGGATGAGTTCAGAGACGAAATCGACGGTTGGGTGATTGATGCCATCAAGTCGATTGGTATCGATACAGCGAAGGCCGTGCTGAACGCTCCGCGCGAGTTGTTGATTGAAAAGACCGACCTGGAAGAAGAAACGGTGGACGAGGTATTACGCATTTTAAGTTTGGAGTTTGAAGAAGGCGAACCTGAATTGGATCCGGCACCTGAGGTTATGCCTGAGACAGAGCCCGAGGTTGCCCCTGAGGCAGAGCCCGAGGCAGAATAAAGTGTCTGTCGACATCTGTTTCTGTTTGCACTAACTTCTTTCTCCACATTATTCATTAATTTTTTAGTATGACGATAAGGTTAAATCTGTCTCTTATACACATCTCCGAGCCCACGAGACAGGCAGAAATCTCGT
>ERZ1027221.1536-NODE-1536-length-10964-cov-4.186818_pt1 | contig 10964 bp, 13 predicted proteins | sample MGYA00519267_ERZ1027221 | MGnify/ENA primary metagenome ERZ1027221 (study PRJEB26926, sample SAMN06164533) | human gut metagenome | biome: ENVO:00009003; feature: ENVO:2100002; material: ENVO:00002003 | host: Homo sapiens | place: USA | collected 2012 ...
CACTTATGCGATCGTGGCAGCGTCAGATGTGTATAAGAGACAGATGCCTGCATTACGTGCGACCGAACCTCCCTGGTTGGTTTGCGAATACACCTGTATCCGACTGTCTGCCGCAGCCAGTTCTTCTACAACTTGCAGACTGTTATCCGTGGAGCCGTCATTGATGATGATGATTTCCAATTCCCGCAGTGTCTGATTCATAATGCTTTCTACTGCCTCCCGAACATATTTTTCGGTGTTATAGACAGGTATGACAACACTGACTTTTATTTTTTTATTTTCCATAAATTCTGTGTATGGCTACTCTATTGTTGTTTGTTTTTGAGATCGTTTAAAGAGAGAGATTGGCTAGGTTTCTGTAAAGCTCCGCATATTCTTTTCCTATTTTTCCGCTGTTCATGTTTTCGATGGCATATGCATAGTTGTCTTCCCCCTTCCTTCGGGCGGACAGTTGGCGGGCTGCCTCCAGTGCTCGTATGATATCAAATTGGTTGTCGGGGTGGAAGACGGGGTTGCCCGTATCTTGGAGGATTTCTCCTATATTCCCGATATTGGGACCTATGACCACTTTGTGAAAAAGGAAGGCGAGAGGTATACTGGCAGAGTTCAGAATATCTTTTCGTTGGATGAATATTACATCCGAAGCGGCCATGTAGTAAGGCAGGTCGCAGTTGTCTATAGGTTCGTCGCTGGCTCCGGCGTGCATTCTGCGCAGGCGGTTGAGCAAGGGTATAAGCAGGTAATATCCTGCCCGGGATGTCCAGCGCTTGAAGAAGTTGCTGCCATACCTGTTGAATCTCGAAAACGGGTACAGCCGTGGAGCAAGCAGGAACTTCTTTGCTTCATCCCATTTTCGGAACGCTCCGGTCACCATCCGCCTCTCTTCACGATTCCGGAACTTTCCGAACGACGTGACGATAAACGCCTCCTGCGGCAGATTAAGATACTGGCGCGCACGTTCCACGCTGATGTCCTCCTTGTATGTGTACTGATAAATAGGATGAGGAATGATGACATTCCGGCTGTCCGTGTGTTTGGCTGCAAATTCGTCGAGACTGTAACGTCCCATGTGCACCACCACATCGCTTTGTTCTTCGATAATGTCATAAGCACGGCCGATCACCTCGTTCGCATCATGCGGACGGACATTGTGGCGCGTATACACGAACCGGGCCCCACGGGACCGGAAAAAAGCGATACACTCCTTCAGGCGGCAAATCCTGTCCGGATCGTCACAATTCCCTTCCATCACCTCTTCGGGCCATTGGAAGTGGATGATGTCGTAAGGTGTATCCGAGTTCCAGAACTCATTCGTGGAACATCGTACGTCAATCCCCGTCGTCCTGATAGCATCGCATAAAATGGGGACAAAAAGATTGTCCGTATCTCCATTCTCTCTGAAAACGATTAATGCTTTTATCGGTGGATTGCCTATTTCATTGTCGTTCATGCTTGATTCTTTGTTTTTGGTGGGCTTTTGCCACATACAAAGGTAATAAAAGATATGATACTTTTCATCTTTTTTGCTTTTTTTCGGTGTTGTGCCTTTATTCCTTGTGCGTCCGTTTTATCTCTCTGTTACTCTATTAGTTGTCAAGCGTGTTCATATCTATGAGAAACAGGCTCCTGTCGAAGGGGATATGCCGCTTATGGAGGTACTTCTGATAGTGGTAGCATATCGTTATGAAACTTTGTACGCTGCATTTGGTCACTTCGTTTTCGTACCGGCTCAGGGTGGAAATACTGAGATTGGTCACATCTGCCGCCTCTTCAAGGTTCAGATTACATAGGTGGCGCAAATGGATGATTCGTTCTATTTGTGCATGACAGTTCGCTTCAATACGCAGCCGGTCGTAAATTTCTTCCTTGGTCGCTCTTTCGTATCCTTTCATAATTTTTTCTTTTTACTAATTATGCCGCAAAGTTCATAGAAAAATGTCAAACATCGTTTGCAGTTCTGCAAGTAGTTTTTCAAAAAAGTATTCGGACCTTTGCAGAACGAATTCGGGACATCCTGAATCACAGTCAATTAATTGTAAGATATGAAGAAAGATCAGTATTTTAATTTAGAGGTAAATTTTTTGAGTAATGACAATATTGTCAGAATGATGATGGAACTTGACGCTGCGCAATCGCTCGGAATCTATATGATGCTTCTTACGCATTTGCGTAAAGCGGACAATTATGAAGCATCCTGTTGTCCGCTTTGTATGGGGGCTTTCGCGCGGATGTATGACTTGGATGCCGATGTGTTGCAAAGGGTTCTCCGTGAGTTCGACCTTTTTGTGCTTGATGAAGAACGGCAAATGTTCCGGTCGCCTTATCTGGACAGGGTGATGGCAAAGCTCGAAGAAAGGCGGATGATTAATGTGGCAAACGGCAAAAAAGGAGGTCGTCCGAAACGCATGGGAAGCACACCGGAAACACCGATGGATAAAGGCGAAAAACCGAATCAAAACCAGAAGAGTAGAGAAGAGGAGAGAAGAGTTACTACTGTTGTCAAAGACAACAACAGTAGTAACGAAGAAAAGACAGAGAAAGAGCACTCTGCCGCCGCCGCTTCTCACGGACTTCAGATTGTTCCTCCACCGGAGGATAGGGGACAGTTGCCCCTACAGCCGGTTCTTCCGTGGGAGATGCTGGTGGATCAGATGGCCGAATCGGAAAGTTACATGGAGTCGATGGCTATGCACTCCTGTATGGGCAAACTTTTCGTGGAACGGCAGGAGGAGGGGATCGCTGCTTTTAAAGAGCATATCCGACGCTTTGGCAGGGAAGATGGCTTGCTGTTTTTGAGGGATGTGAAACTGTATTTCGGCAATTACCTCTCTCCGGGCGGGCGTCCGGCTCAGGAGCTGAAGAAAAGGCTGCTCGGCAGTTGCCGGCAAGCAGCTGAGGAAGAACTGTATCGCTTTGAACAACTCATTGGCGGGCAACGGACGTATCTTGGGCATCCGATTCCGAAGGATGCGCCTCCAAGACCGGACAGGTCTGCCGTGTGGGATGAAGTGCATTGGAAGTGGGGAAATTAGCTCCGGATTTCTCCGACATCCGGCTACGTGAGCGTTGCCTTTCAGCTTGGTGCTCGTTCGTGCTCGGCTCGCTGCTCGTTCATGCTTGGCTCGGTGCTCGTTCATGCTTGGCTCGGTGCTCGTTCATGCTTGGCTCGCTGCTCATTCATGCTTGGCTCGCTGCTCGTTCGTGCTTAGCTCGGTGCTCGTTCATGCTTGGCTCGCTGCTTATCGGTGTTCAGCTCGCTGCCCATCGGTGTTTAGCTCGGTACCCATTGATGCTTAGCTTTCCGCCTGCATTGGGAACTGATAGAAAAATTATTAACTGAAGTTTCGCAAGTTCTTTATAATATTGACAAACAATAGTATCTCAATTGGGGTTGACTAAAAAGTCGGTTCTACCTTTATTCTCCTCCTTCCTGAAGGAGGGGAATTAAGATAGTTTTGATAACGCAAAGGTAACCTGCGAAACTTGAATTATTGATACAAACTTAAAATCTCCTTTTCGAAAGGGAGGAATAGAAATACAGAAATATGAGAAATTTTGCTAATTATCATGTCGATGTCCGCAGACACACCAGCGGTGTCGTTAAAACCATTTGCGAGCAATGCCTCCCGACGAGGCACAACAAGCGTGACCGTTCGCTGCGAGTCAATATCGACACAGGGCATTGCCATTGCTACCATTGCGGAGCCGACTTCTACGTCCCCGACGATGCCGAAGAGCGTGAGAAAGCCGAGCGACAGGCTGCCCGTAAACGTCGTGCGGCATCTGCCGTTCCCCAGCATTTCCACCGTCCGGTGTTCGACGCTTCGAAGACGACGCTTTCCGAAGCTACGGAGCGTTGGCTGGTAGAGACGCGTTGTATTCCGCAGTCCGTCATCGCCGGTCTGCGCATCACGGAGCAGGAAGAGTTCATGTCGCAATCCGGTGCGAAAGAGCGGTGCGTCTGTTTCAACTATTTTGAGGAGGGGAAACTCGTCAACACCAAATTCCGTAGCGGTGCCAAAAATTTCAAAATGGTGCAGGGAGCCGAACTGATTCCCTACAATATCGATTCCGTGCTGGGACAGGACACCTGTATCATCCACGAAGGCGAACTGGATGCCGCGTCCTCCCTTGCCGCCGGATTCAAAAGCGTGATCTCCGTACCTGCCGGAGCAAATGCGAACCTTTCGTGGCTCGACCGCTTCATGGAGTCGCACTTCGAGAATCTGAAAGACATCATCATAGCCGTTGACACCGACTCTGCCGGGCTCAAACTGCGTGACGAACTGGTCAACCGTCTGGGTGCCGAACGTTGCCGTGTGGCCGTCTACGGACCGGGCTGCAAGGATGCCAATGAACATCTTGTCAAATATGGGATCGACAGCCTTCGTATCGCCATCGAGCAGGCGGAAGAAATCCCTCTTGAAGGCATCTTCACCGCCGCCGATCTGCACGAAGATCTGCGGGCATTGTTCGACAACGGCTTCGGTCCCGGTGCGGAGACGGGCTGGGAGGAGATGGATAAGATTTGTACGTACGAACGTAGGCGGCTGGTCATCGTTACGGGCATACCGGGGGCCGGAAAATCGGAATGGCTGGACGAACTGGTGTTGCGCCTCTGTATGCGCCATCAGTGGAAGATCGCGTTTTTCAGTCCGGAGAATAATCCTATCGTCTACCATCTCCGCAAGTTGATCGAGAAACTGACCGGACGCCGTTTTCAAAACGGTTGCGGCATGACGGAAGGACTTCTGCTCCGTTCGGAAGAGTTTCTTGCCGAAAACGTCTGTCACATCGCCCTCAAAGGCAGCGCCACTCCGGAACGGGTGCTTGCCAAAGCCCGTGAGCTTGTCCTGCGTCGGGGATGCCGCATCTTCGTCTTCGACCCGGTCAACCGTTTCGAGCATACCCCCGCGCCGGGGCAATCGGAAACGCAGTATCTTTCCAATTTTCTGAATCTGTTTACGGAGTTTGCCACGCAATATAATTGTCTGGTGATTCTTGTGGCGCACCCCCGAAAGATGAACCGCAATCCGGTGACGAACCATACTCCGCGTCCGGAAATGTACGACGTAAACGGGTCTGCCGATTTCTTCAACAAGGCGGATTATGGCTTGGTAGTGGAGCGTGACAAGGAGGTCGGAGTGACACGTGTCTATGTCGAAAAAGTGAAGTTCAAACACCTCGGAGCAGGTGGTGTGGCTACTTTTGTCTACGATCCCGTCAGCGGACGTTACCTCCCCTGCGAAGAGTCCCAAGACCCGTCCGTCCCACCGGAACAACGGGTCAGAAACACTGTCAATGACAGCTCGTGCTGGTTGCCGGAGAAGGAGCTGTTTGAATAGGTAATAGGTAACAATGCGAATCAGTAGTTGAAATCACTGGCTGATTCAGTTAGTGATTTCAACTACTGATTCGCATTACTAATATATTTAGAAGATTATAAATAGCGAGCCTTGCCAGATTTTCCGGCAAGGCTCGTCTGCTCAAAGTTATAGTTTGGCAAGCTCACGGTTGATGAATTGCAATTCGTCCGGAGATAGATGAATGTCCATTGCTTTGGCATTGGCGATGGCTTGCTTGGCATCTCTTGCTCCTGCCAGCACGATGGTGATGCCCGGTTGCAACGTAGTCCAGCGCAGGACTAATTGTGAGAGGGTGGCTCCTTTTTCCTCTGCTATTGGGGCGATGGTTTCGAGGAATGTCTGCACTTTGGGTAAATCGAACTGCCGGAAGTAGCTGTTGCGATGGTCATTCCCCTTGAGGTTGCTGCCTTGGAAGTATTTGCCGGTCAGCAGACCTCTTTCCATAGGGCTGTAGGCGATGATTCCCAAATGGTGTTGCAGGGCAAAGGGCACCAGCTCTTGTTCGATTCTACGGTTCAGCATGCTGTAGCCTACTTGGTTGCTCGCCACATTCAAGTACTTTCCGGCTTCTTCCGTCTGCTCCACGCTGTAGTTGCTGACGCCTGCCGCCCGTATCTTGCCTTGCCGAATCAGTACGTCCAAGGCTTCCATTGTCTCCCTGATAGGCGTTGTGCTGTCGGGCCAGTGTATCTGCAACAGGTCGATATAGTCTGTCTCCAAGCGGCGGAGGCTTGCTTCCACCTCCTTGATGATGCTTTCTTTGGCGGCATATTTATAGACGGGGACAGAACTTCCGTCCCGCTCCGCATCGAAGAAGAACTCCCCTTTTCCTTCGTTGCTGCCATTCCACACCAAGCCGAACTTGGTGAGCAGCTGTATTTTACTCCTGTCATACCCCTTGATGGCTTTGCCTATCATCTCCTCGCTCAGTCCGAAGCCGTAGAAAGGAGCGGTGTCCAAGGTCGTTACTCCGTGTTCGATGGAGGCTTGCACGGCATGGATGGAGTCTTTCTCCTCGTTGCCTCCCCACATGTTGCCTCCAATGGCAAAAGCTCCGTATATAATGGCAGACAGCTGCAAGTCTGAAGTGCCTAATGTTCTATATTCCATATATTCAATTGTTTTTAGATGATTACTTGATTGATGTGTGCGACATACCTCTTGTGGTACTCGGCAATGCGCTCGGGTGTCGCGTTCTTCTCCAAATCGTGAAAGTGGAAGCCCTCTATCCGGGTCATGCCCACGAACCGGTTCATCTTGTGAAAGCCGAAGAGCACGCCTTCGTCCACCGTGTGACGATCGAAGAATTCGCCTTCCAGCGTGAACGCCGTCTGCGGGGCATTCCAGGAGGTGGTCACCATGTAGCGTTTGCCCTGCATCAGACCTCCGGTGCCATAGTTCACGTCCGGGTTCTTGCGGCTTCTGCCGTCGTTGCGGTAAATGCCATTATTGTGTCCGGCGGTAAACACCTCGTCGATGTATCGTTTCATCCCATTAGGAAGCTGGAACCACCAGATCGGTGTGTGGTAAATAATGATGTCCGCCCATTTGAAGTTCTCCACTTCCGCCATCGGGTCGAATGCGTCGTTGATGTTGGTCACCCGGTAGGCAAAGCCTTTCTCTTTTATCACTTCGACTGTCCATCCGGTCAAGGTATTGTTGAACATCCCTCCCGAATGGGCAAAAGTCTGTCCGCCGTTGATTATAAATACGTTCATACATTTATTCTTTTAAATTGCGGTTGCAAAGATAATGCGTATCTTTGCCATATAAAAATAGTTTAACTAATAGGAGTGTATCATAAAACTGATAGTTATGAAATGGAATCTGGAATGGCTGCGCACCTTCAAAGCCATATACGAGACCGGTACTTTAACAGCCGCCGCCCAAGAATTGTTCATTTCCCAGCCGGGAGTCAGCCTGCACCTGAACTCCTTGGAGGCCTACACCGGATATAAACTCTTCGAGCGGGCCTCCAAGAAGATGACGCCCACCGAAAAGGGAAAGATACTCTATAATTTCGTTGTCACCCCGCTGGAGAAACTGGAAAGGGGCGAAAAGCATTTCCACAAACGTTCGCAACAGGAGCGGAACACCATCAGCGTAGGCATGTGTTTCGAGACCTTTCAATACACCTTGGAGAAGTATATCCCCACCTTGCCCTTCAACCTGATTATCAAGTTTGGCGAATATCCCCAGATGCTTCAGGACTTGGATAACGGCCTGCTGGATCTCATCATCACCCCGCACAAAGGCACGCAGCAGAACATCGAATACAAGGACTTTGCCAAAGAACGGATCGTGCTGGTCACGGGGATAAATACGGATACTACGCAACTACGGCTTCACTTGGAGAATAACCGGACGAGAGAGGCCGTCCATCTCCTCAAGCAAGGGCTGTGGTACAGTACTTCTGCCGATATGGGGCATTTGCTGAACTTCTGGAAAAAGCATTTCAGAGAGCATCCGGACTTCAGCCCCAATTATATTGTACCCAATATCAGTTCCATCATCCGCTGCTTGAGTGAGGGGGACGGTTTCTCGGTCGTGCCCGATTTCCTGTGTAAGGAGGCCGTCCGCACCGGCAAGATAAAGGTGGTGTGGGAAGGTAACACGCCACTGGAGAATACGCTCTATTTCGGCACAAGGAAAAAGACGATTTACTGGCAAGAAGTGGAGGTATTGGAAAACTTATTGATTAAGGAATGGGGAAGCAAATAAAGCAATATTATGATAAAAAGCCTCACCATATCCGTACAAAAACATGACTGGTAATGCACCTGCCGCAGGTTGTTGCTGCTAACGAAACAGCAACCAGATTATTATTTTCTTGTAACAGCCTTTTCCGCCAAGTCCTTGTAATAGTTGAAAGCGGTCTTGTCGGCGAGGAACAGCGAACGTTTGATGTTGTTTTTGATAGCCCCCTTGCAAAGCCCGTCACCAGTGCGCACAGGCAGGTTTGTTGGAAATATTTAGAAAATAAAGGCATCAAAATCCCCTCCATACATCATCTGTACAGAGGGGATTTTCAGATAAACATCATCGCTTTTAATTCTATCTCATCGGGCGATTCGGAATCACCGCCGGAAGGAGTCGTTTCTCCGCCCGTCGTGTCGACAGCTGCCGCTTTCTGACCGAGTACCTTGCGTTTGTAATGTACTATTTCCGCATTCACGTAGTCGATGAACGGCACGTAATCGGTTTCTCCCTCCACGAGTGTCAGGACGTTCACCATTTTCACCAACATGCGGTAAGCATCGTCCGACGTCTTGCGTGAGGCTTTCAGTGCACCTACCGTGATGTCCATTTTCTCGTGGGTGCGGCTTGCCGTGAGTGTGCGGGCATGTTCGTTTGCCGCTTTCAGGTTGGTGACGGACGAGGTGAGCGAGAGGGTTTCTACTTCCGGCTTGTATTTTCCTTCCAGGTCTGTGATTCGCATTAATAAGTAATAGGTAATAATCGTAGCTGGTGAGGGTGGTGGGTAACAGGTCACGGGGGGATGAGTAACGGTGCGGATCACTGGTTGAATGGTGATTCATTTTGATACCGGTTTACTTTATTTTCGCACAGTTTTGAGGTAAATACGGATTCATGAAACGTCATCCGATAGAATGATTATATTTGCATTTCGATTCTAAGAAACAAATAATAAACCATTAATCTGTAAACAATGAGATTTAGTAACGTAAGATTATTAGTAAAGGACTTCGCCGGATGCTTCAAATTCTACACCGAACAACTCGGATTAGAGCCGGCCTGGGGAGATGAGAATAGCGGATACGCCAGTTTTAAAGTAGCCGACGGAATAGAAGGTCTCGCCCTTTTTGTATCCGACTGGATGGCGCCCTCGGCAGGTAATGCAGATAAGCAGCAGCCTGTTGGGATGCGTGAAAAATTAATGATCTCATTCAGTGTGGATAACGTGGACGAAACCTTTGTCGCACTGAAAGCAAAAGGCGTGACATTTATCAGTGAGCCTACGGATATGCCCGATTGGGGGATGCGTACCCTGTACCTGCGCGATCCCGAAGAAAATCTTATAGAACTCTTTACCCCTTTGGCACCGGAGAAATTTAGCCAGGAACTTATCGAAGAAGATCAGAAATTTCATTAAGAGACACGGCTGAAAAGCAACGTGTTCATCCGAGTGAACCGGAAAATGATATTGAATGGAGCTGTCCGAAAAGAGAACATCTGCTATCGTTTTGCTCTGTCATCTTAAGTCTGCCGAAGAATCAGCTCTTTATATTAGTCAAAGAAGAGATTCTTCTCCGTGTGCTGAATGATAGATTGATAGTATTTATCTTCTTTTCGGACAGCTTTATACATTAATCGGGTATCTTGTCCGGAACTATTCTTATTTTGTTTTAACTGCTGATTGGCAGCAATACTTGTTGCCTGTTTTCATGGCTCCTGCAGCACTTCTACGATCAGTCGTACTTGTGCGGGTGTGTAGTGTCTGCTTCGGGGATTCATGCCGGTGGATAGCAGGCGTTCTTTTAGTCCGGGTGCGGCTTCGATCCATTCGTTGAAGCGGTCTACTGCGCTTTGTTGCTGGATGTTGGGGATATATAGCATGGCGAGTTCTCCTTTTCCGTAGCTGCGGTATTGGAAGGCTTTTTCTTCTTCCTGTTTTTGCAGGGTATCTGTATTTGCTTTCATTCTTGATTTAATTATAGGGTGTTGTAATGGGTATAAAGTTACTGTTTTTTACTGTATTTAGCAAATTTGTTGCTCATGAAAGTGTCGCTTTTATGCTTGTATTGTTTAGTTGTTATTCACGTTGTCTGCTTATCTTTTGGGGGGATGTTTATTCGGGTTGGTTAGGATCTTTTTCAGTTTTTATCTGCTTTATGGTTACTTTGTATTTGCTTTTAGTATGCTTTCAATCTGTTTCTGATTCACTTTATTTTGTTTTATTCTGCTTTATGCTGTTTTAATCCGTCTTAATCCGTTTTATCCCGTCATAGTCCGGCGCAGTCCGTCGTAATCCGGGAAGTCGCCGGTGCACTGCCGTATCTTTGTTTCACCAACAGAAAGGGAGAATGTCCTTCTTTTCTTTAATACAAATTCAGTATGGCAACAGTGTCTGTGGTGCGCTATCAGCGCAAAAAAAAGATTGGTGATGACAAATCGCCGATGGTGTATGTGCTCAAACCCAAGCCGGGGGAATCGAAACTTTATTCTATCGAGTCGCTGGCGCGTGAGATCGAGTCGATCGGTTCGCTTTCGGTGGAAGATGTGGAGCACGTGATGCAATCCTTTGTCCGTTCGATGAAGAAGGTGCTCGTAGCGGGGAATAAGGTAAAAGTTGATGGCTTGGGGATTTTCTATACCACGCTTACTTGTCCCGGTGTGGAACAGGAAAAGGACTGTACGGTGAGGAATATTACTCGTGTCAACCTTCGTTTCAAGGTCGATAATTCTCTGCGGCTTGCCAACGACAGCACGGCTACCACACGTGGCGGGGACAATAACATGGTCTTCGAACTCATCTCCAAGAATGCGCCGGCTTCGGGAGGAAGCGGTGATGGCGGAGGCTCCGGTAGTGGCTGTCTCTTATACACATCTCCGAGCCCACGAGACAGGCAGAAATCT
>ERZ1027221.1538-NODE-1538-length-10960-cov-6.631270_pt1 | contig 10960 bp, 8 predicted proteins | sample MGYA00519267_ERZ1027221 | MGnify/ENA primary metagenome ERZ1027221 (study PRJEB26926, sample SAMN06164533) | human gut metagenome | biome: ENVO:00009003; feature: ENVO:2100002; material: ENVO:00002003 | host: Homo sapiens | place: USA | collected 2012 ...
GGGTAGTGATATCTTAAATGTATCGATATTAGCACTCCAACTTAATGAGTGCTAACAAGATGAAAGGAGAGGATGCCATGGAGACGGATGGACGACTGGATGACCGTAAGGTTAAGATACTTAAAGCTGTTATTCAGAATTATCTTGATACCGGAGAACCGGTTGGCTCAAGAACGATTTCCAAGCTGACTGATTTACAGTTAAGTTCAGCAACTATAAGGAATGAGATGGCAGACTTAGAAGAGCTTGGCTACATTGTACAGCCACATACCTCTGCTGGAAGAATTCCAACTGATAAGGGTTACAGATTATATGTTGACGATTTAATGGCCCAGAAAGAGGAAGAGATATCCTTAAGAGAACAGCAGGTTGGTGATAAAGAGAAAGAACTTGATTCTATGAAGGATGCCTTATCAGAGAAGGTAGACAGAGTAGAGGAACTTCTTCAGAATGTAGCAAAGGTTCTGGCGAATAATACTAATTATGCCACGATGATAACAACTCCTAAGGTAACAGGTAATAAGTTAAGATTTGTTCAGCTTTCACAGCTTGAACCGAATAAGCTTCTTGCTGTTATTGTTATGGAAGGTAATCTTATAAGGAACAAGGTTATAACTATCAGCGAGGATATTTCACCAGAGAATCTTCTGAAGCTTAATCTTCTTCTTAATACAACACTCACAGGTCTTACATTGCAGGAGATGCATCTGGGACTTATATCCAAGATGGAGAGTCAGGCAGGTGAGCATATAGGTATTGTTAAAGAAGTGTTAGACGCGATTGTTGAGACTATAAGTAAGGCTGACGACCTGAAGATATACACAAGCGGCGCAACTAACATATTCAAGTATCCGGAGCTTAGTGATTCCGGGAAAGCAAGTGAGCTTATATATGCTTTGGAGGAAAAGCAGGGCTTGTCTGGACTTGTTAATGACAAGGATGGTTCAGATGAGACTGAAGATGATAACCACGGCATTCAGGTATATATAGGAAATGAAACACCAGTTGAATCCATGAAGGACTGTAGTGTGGTAACAGCCACATATGAATTGCAGGATGGAATGAAGGGAACAATTGGTATTATTGGACCGAAGCGTATGGATTATGAAAAGGTTGTTGATACCTTAAAAGAGATGCAGACGCATTTGGATGATGTATTTAAGAAAACTTAGGAAAGGTTGGTATGGAAGTGTCAAAGGATGTAAAGAAAAAGAAATCAGAAGAGACAGTTCAGGATGAAGTAAAGAATCAGGAGACTGATGCTAAGAAAGAAGAAGCCTGCAACTGCGAATCAGAATGTAAGGCTGATGAAAGTCAGAATGCATGTGAAGCTGATGAATCAGACAAGGCCGAGGCACAGGATGAGAGCACTGAGAGCTCTAAGAAGAAGGATCCTAAGGATGCAGTTATAGAAGAACTTCAGGACAGAGTAAAGAGGCAGATGGCTGAGTTTGATAATTTCAGAAAGAGAACAGAGAAAGAGAAATCTACTATGTTCGAGATGGGAGCCTCAGATATCATTAAGAAGCTTTTACCTATTGTTGATAACTTCGACAGAGGATTTAAGAGTGTGACAGATGAGGAACTTGAAACTCCATTCGCTAAGGGAATGGATATGGTTCACAAGCAGCTTTTAAAGATGCTTGAGGATGCAGATGTTAAGCCTATTGAAGCTTTAGGCGGTGAGTTCAATCCTGATTTTCACAATGCAGTAATGCATGTTGAGGATGATTCAGTTGGAGAGAACATCGTAGTTGAAGAGTTTGAGAAGGGCTACACATACAGAGACCAGGTTATAAGACACAGTATGGTCAAGGTTGCTAACTAGCTGTAAGCCAGAAAGCATATGTAACACAAGGTATTAATCAATTTAATTATAGAAAGGACATTTTATCATGGGAAAGATTATTGGTATTGATTTAGGTACAACTAATTCTTGCGTAGCTGTAATGGAAGGTGGTAAGCCAGTTGTTATCGCTAACGCAGAAGGTTTAAGAACTACTCCTTCAGTAGTTGCATTTTCAAAGACAGGAGAGAGACTTGTAGGTGATCCTGCAAAGCGTCAGGCAGTTACTAATGCTGATAAGACAATCTCTTCTATCAAGAGACATATGGGTACAGATTACAAGGTTGAGATTGATGGAAAGAAATATACTCCACAGGAAATCTCAGCTATGATTTTACAGAAGTTAAAGTCAGATGCAGAGAATTATCTTGGTGAGAAGGTTTCAGAAGCTGTTATTACAGTTCCTGCTTACTTCAACGATGCACAGCGTCAGGCTACTAAGGATGCTGGTAAGATTGCAGGTCTTGATGTAAAGCGTATTATCAACGAGCCTACAGCAGCAGCTTTAGCTTATGGTCTTGATAATGAGCATGAGCAGAAGATTATGGTTTACGATTTAGGTGGTGGTACATTCGATGTGTCTATTATCGAAATCGGTGATGGTGTAATTGAAGTTCTTGCTACAGCTGGTAACAACAAGCTTGGTGGTGATGATTTCGATAATGCTGTTACACAGTATATGTTAAATGATTTCAAGGCTAAGGAAGGTGTTGACCTTTCTAAGGATACAATGGCTCTTCAGAGACTTAAGGAAGCAGCTGAGAAGGCTAAGAAGGAACTTTCAAGCACAACTCAGACAGAAATCAATCTTCCTTACATCACAGCTACAGCTGAAGGACCAAAGCACTTTGAGATGACTCTTACAAGAGCTAAATTTGATGAATTAACACATGACCTTGTAGAAAAGACTGCAGAGCCAGTTAAGAATGCACTTTCAGATGCAGGTCTTACAGCTTCAGAGCTTTCAAAGGTATTATTAGTTGGTGGTTCTACAAGAATCCCTGCTGTACAGGATAAGGTTAAGTCATTAACAGGACATGAGCCAAGCAAGACTCTTAACCCAGATGAGTGCGTAGCTATCGGTGCTTCTATCCAGGGTGGTAAGTTAGCTGGTGATGCAGGTGCTGGTGATATCCTTCTTCTTGATGTAACACCACTTTCACTTTCAATCGAGACAATGGGTGGTATTGCTACAAGACTTATTGAGAGAAATACAACTATTCCTACAAAGAAGAGCCAGATTTTCTCTACAGCTGCTGATAACCAGACAGCCGTTGATATCAACGTTGTACAGGGTGAAAGACAGTTCGCCAGAGATAACAAGTCACTTGGACAGTTCAGACTTGATGGTATCCCTCCAGCAAGAAGAGGTGTTCCACAGATTGAAGTTACATTTGATATCGATGCCAATGGTATTGTAAATGTATCTGCTAAGGACCTTGGAACAGGTAAGGAACAGCACATCACAATTACTGCTGGTTCTAACATGTCTGATGAAGATATCGATAAGGCAGTTAAGGAAGCTGCTGAGTTCGAGGCTCAGGATAAGAAGCGTAAGGATGCTATTGATGCACGTAACGAAGCTGATTCAATGGTATTCCAGACACAGAAGGCTATGGATGAGGCAGGCGACAAGCTTGATGCTTCTGACAAGGCTGCAGTTGAGACTGACCTTAACGCATTAAAGGCACTTGTTGATGGTTCTGACCCAGAAAACATGACAGATGCACAGGTTGATGAAATCAAGGCTGCCAAGGAAAAACTTATGGAAAGCGCTCAGAAGCTTTTCGCTAAGTTATATGAGTCACAGCAGGCTGCTGGTGGTGCAGGCCCAGACATGGGAGCAGGTGCAGGTCCTGATATGGGTGCAGGTGCTTCTAATGGTTCAGCTCCATACGGTGATGATGTAGTTGATGGAGATTACAAAGAGGTTTAATTGTCAGTAATAACTGACTGGAATAAGGACTGCATGGGGTGAGAACTCCGTGCAGTTTCTGTTGATTAAATAAGAAAGAGGAAGCAATCATGGCAGATAAGAGAGATTATTATGAAGTCCTTGGCGTGCCTAAGGATGCCGATGACGCTGCTATTAAGAAAGCATACAGACAACTTGCAAAGAAATATCATCCTGATATGAATCCGGGGGATAAAGAAGCTGAAATAAAATTCAAAGAGGCTTCTGAAGCTTATGCGGTGTTAAGCGATGCTGAAAAGAGAAGACAGTATGACCAGTTTGGCCATGCCGCATTTGAAGGCGGAGCAGGTGGAGCTGGAGCAGGTGGCTTCGATTTCGATTTTGGTGACATGGGAGATATTTTCGGAGATCTTTTTGGAGGTATGTTTGGCGGCGGCGGAAGCAGACGAAACAGCAATGGACCAAGAAGAGGCGCTGATGTAAGAGTTAATGTAAGAATTACATTTGACGAGTCAGTAAGGGGAACAACCAAGAAGATAGATGTTACATTAAAGGATGAGTGCTCAAGCTGTCACGGTACAGGAGCTAAGACTGGTACATCACCAGAGACCTGTAGCAAATGTGGTGGCCGTGGACAGGTAACTTTCACACAGCAGTCATTCCTTGGAATGGTAAGAAGCCAGCAGCCATGTCCTGACTGTCATGGAACTGGTAAGATAATTAAGGAGAAGTGTCCGGATTGTTACGGAACAGGCTATATAAGCAGCAAGAAGACTATTGAAGTCAATATCCCAGCTGGTATCGATAATGGCCAGTGCGTACGTATCCAGGGCAAAGGTGAGCCGGGAGTTAATGGTGGACCAAGAGGTGACCTTTTAGTTGCTGTTATTATCTCAGCAAGCACAGAATTTGAAAGAGACGGATACAATATATTCTCTAATGTTGTAATAAGCTATCCTACCGCAGTACTTGGCGGTGAAATCAAGGTTAAGACTGTTGATGGAGAAGTATTGTATGAAGTTAAGCCGGGAACAGCATCAGGTACAAGAGTAAGACTTAAAGGCAAGGGTATGCCAAGTGTAAGAAATGCAGCACAGAGAGGCGACCATTATATCACTTTAATAGTTGATATTCCTACAAAGCTTAATCAGGAGCAGAAGGATGCACTTATGGCATATGAAAAGGCACTTACAGGTAATGAAAGACACAGTAAGAAGAAAGGTCTTTTCGGCAAATAAATACTATAGCTTACATATGTAATGTAAGTTTACACTCACCCCACAATGTGGTAAAATCCTACATTGTGGGGTATTATATTTATATGTATAATTCCTTATTGTAAAGATTGGAGATTAAAGCAGTAATATGAATTTAGAGACAAGATATAACGAACTTAATAAAGATTACGGTGCATATGAGCTTGTGAACATTGAAAAGCTTAATGACCTTAATTCTGTAGGACTTTTATTAAAGCATAAGAAATCAGGTGCAAGGGTTGCAATTATTTCTAATGATGACGATAACAAAGTGTTTTCTATAGGTTTTAAGACACCACCAGATAATGACACAGGAATGCAGCATATAATTGAACATTCTACCTTGTGTGGTTCAAGAAAATATCCGGTTAAAGACCCATTTGTAGAATTATGCAAGGGTTCACTTAACACATTTCTTAATGCAATGACATATCCGGATAAGACGGTATATCCTGTTGCAAGCTGCAATATGGCAGATTTCAAGAATATTATGGATGTCTATATGGATGCGGTATTCTATCCTGCAATGTATGAGCATGAGGAGATATTCAAGCAGGAAGGCTGGCATTATGAGCTTGAAGATGTAGATGGAGAGCTTGCTTATAACGGAGTTGTATTTAATGAGATGAAGGGTGTGTATTCTTCAGCAGATGATGTGCTTTCAAGATATACATTTGTATCACTCTTCCCTGATTCTGAATACAAGAATGAATCCGGTGGTGACCCTGAGGCTATACCACAGCTTAAGTATGAGGATTTCATTAAGTATCACAAGGAATATTATCATCCTGTGAACAGTTATATCTATCTGTACGGAGATATTGATGTTGATGAGAGGCTTGAATATCTTGATAATGAATATCTCTCAGCTTTTGATAAGAACGATGTTAATATAGATGCTGAGGTAACTTTCCAGAAAGCATTTGATGCACCTAAGTATGAGACAAGAGAGTATGCAATTACAGATGATGAGCCAGAGGAGGATAACACTTATCTTTCTTACAATGTTGTTATCGGAACATCAACAGACCCTGTAAGCTACCTTGCATTACAGATTCTTGATTATGCACTTATCATGGCACCGGGGGCTCCGCTTAAGCAGGCACTTATTGACGCAGGAATTGGAACAGATGTGTACAGTGTGTTAGAGACTTCTGTGTACCAGCCGGTGTATTCAATTATTACTAAGAATGCGAATGAAAGTGACAGAGACAGATTTGTGAGTGTTGTTGAAGACACGCTTTCTGATATTGTTAAGAACGGTCTTAGCAAGAGAATGGTTAAGGCAGGAATCAACTATTACGAATTCAAATACAGAGAAGCTGATTTTGGACCATATCCAAAGGGACTTATGTATTATCTCACAATGATGGACAGCTGGCTTTATGATGAGAACAAGCCATTTGTTCATGTTGAGGCAGGTGAGACATTTGAAATAATCAAGAAGAATTCAGAGAATGGCTTCTTTGAGAAATTCATTGAAGACAATATTATAGGTAATAACCATGAGGTAGTGTTAAGCCTTGTTCCAAAGCATGGACTTGCAGAGGAGAAGGAAGCAAAGGAAGCAGAGCAGCTTGCAAAGTATAAGGCAACACTTTCCAAGGAAGAACTGGAAGAGCTTGTTAAGCAGACAAAGGCATTAAAGGAATATCAGGATACACCTTCAAGCCAGAAGGATCTTGAGAAGATTCCACAGCTCGAGTTAAAGGATATCACAAGAGAGCCGGCTAAGTTATATATTGACCCTAAGAAGACTGGTGGTGTTGATGTAATCCACCACAATATGTTCACTAATGGAATTGCATATATAATGATGTGCTACGACTGTAAGAATGTGCCTGATGAACTGCTTCCATATATCGGACTTTTAAGCTCGGTTCTTGGACTTATGGATACTGAAAAGTACACATATACAGAGTTGACTAATGAAATCAATATTAACTGTGGTGGAATCTCAACTGATGCTGCCATATACACAGATAATAAGGATTTTGACAAATGTACTATCATGTATGAGGTTAAGGGTAAGGTTCTCTATGACAATATCCAGTTCGTCCTTGATATGATGAATGAAATTATATATAAGACAAAGTTCTCAGATTATAAGAGACTTAAGGAGATAATTGCGAAGCTTAAGTCAAGAATGGAAAGCACAATGACAAGTGCAGGACATTCAACAGCAATGCTTGCAGGTATGGCACAGTTCTCAAGAAATGCATATTATTCTAACGAGATGAGAGGATATGGGTTCTATGAGCTTATACAGAAGCTTGACTCACAGTTTGATGAGCTTAAGGAAGATATCGCAGATAAGTTAAGCAAGCTTGTCGATTATATATTCCACAAAGAGAATATTATTGTCAGCTTTACTGCTGATGATAAGGGATATGATGCATTTGCACCTGCTTTCGGAAAGTATGCGGAAGGATTGAAAAAATCGGACATGCCAGTATGCGAAAGAAAGTACACACCTGCAAATGTCAAGACAGGATATACTTCAGCTTCACAGGTCCAGTATGTTGCAAGATGTGGTAACTTCAGAGATGGAGGATATGAATACACAGGAGCATTAAGAGTGCTTAAGGTTATATTCTCGTATGATTATCTCTGGATTAATGTAAGAGTTAAAGGCGGCGCATACGGCTGCATGAGCGGTTCTTACAGAAACGGTGACATGTATATGGTTTCTTACAGAGACCCTAACTTAAGAAAGACTAACGAGATATATGAAAATGCAGCAGACTATCTTGAACATTTTGATGTAAGCGACAGGGATATGGTCAAGTTCATAATAGGAACAATCGGTGATATAGATACACCTATGAATCCGGCAGCAAAGGGAACAAGATCATTTGGCGCATACATCTGTAACACAGATTATGAATCACTTAAGGCAGAAAGGGCACAGGTTCTTGACTGTAATGTGGAAAGAATAAGAGAGCTTGCACCACTTGTAAGATGTGCAATGGATGAGAATTATTTCTGCGTTGTGGGAAGCAGCAAGGAAATCAATAAAGAGAGTGAGCTTTTTGATAAGATACAGCCACTTATCAAGGTACAGGGATAATAGAAAGGAAGAATGTATGAATTTAGATGAGATGCTTGCAGCCAGCGGAATTACCGGCGGCGCTAAGGCAGAGAACACAAGAACTAAGACAGGCTTTGTAACATTTATAGGAAGACCTAATGTTGGTAAGTCAACACTTATGAATCAGATAATCGGACAGAAGATTGCGATTACTTCTAACAAGCCTCAGACCACAAGAAACAGAATACAGACTGTATACACTGATGAGCGTGGACAGATTGTTTTCGTTGATACTCCGGGTATCCACAAGGCTAAGAACAAGCTTGGTGAATACATGGTTGGTGCGGCAGAGAAGACAATCAGTGAGGTTGACCTTATATGCTGGCTTGTTGAGCCTACAACACATCTTGGAGCTGCCGAGGAGCATATCGTCGAGAAGCTTAAAGAATGTAAAACTCCTATAGTTCTTGTTATCAATAAGACTGACACAATCAAGAAAGAGGAGATTCTTCCGGTTATTGACTGTTACAGAAAGGAACTTGATTTCGTTGATATTGTTCCTGTATGCGCAAGAAACGGCAATAATGTTGACGACCTGCTTGATGTTATATTCTCACATCTTGATTATGGTCCGATGTACTATGATGAAGATACAGTAACAGACCAGCCAATGAAGCAGATTGTTGCAGAGCTTATAAGAGAGAAGGCACTTCATGCATTAAATGACGAGATTCCACACGGAATCGCGGTTGTTATTGACAGCTTCAAGGAAAGAAGAAATGCAAGAGGTCCTATTACAGATATCGACGCTACTATCATATGCGAAAGAGATTCCCACAAAGGAATTATTATTGGCAAGGGCGGCGAAATGCTTAAGAAAATCGGAACTAATGCAAGATATGAGATTGAGAAGCAGCTTGACATGAAGGTTAATCTTAAGCTCTGGGTAAAAGTTAAGAAGGAATGGCGCGACAGTGATATTCTTCTTAAGAACTTCGGATATGACAAGAAGAAGGACAAATAATATACATGACAGGAGGGTGCGATGGCGGAGGTTACTACTGTTACAGGCATGATACTTTCCGCCATGCCTGTCGGGGAATATGACAGAAGACTGGTTATACTGACTAAGGAGTATGGCAAGATAACTGTATTTGCGAAAGGTGCGAGAAAGCCTAACAGCGCACTGATTGGTGTTACGAGAAGCTTTATATTCGGAACATTTGAGGTGTACCGTGGACGCGAATCATATACGATGTATAAAGCATCGGCGAAGGAGTACTTTGAAAATGTGGTAAATGACCTTAATGCCGTATGCTACGCATGCTATTTTGCTGAGATTGCAGATTATTATGGCAGGGAGAATCTTGATGCAACAGAAATGATTAATCTGCTTTATATCACTCTTAAGGCATTGGGCAGAGGTGCTGTCAGCCATGAACTTATAAGATTCATATACGAGATAAGAATGATTGCAGTCAACGGTGAATGCCCGGATTTCTTCACATGTCACGAATGCGGAAGAGAAGATAATCTGTATGTATATTCATATTCAAGAAACGGACTATGCTGTAAGAATTGTGCTGCAAATGTATATGATGGAATTACACTTTCGGGCTCAACGGTATATACACTCCAGTATATTGTTACAACACAGCTTAACAGGCTGTATTCATTCACCGTTACCAAAGAAGTCCAGGAAGAATTAAGGCTTGTGGTAAACAGGCTGGAAAGCATTGTATTCGATAAAGAATTTAAGTCGAAGGAAATGCTTAATCTGACCATATAAATATTACACAAACTGGCTATGTTATCATATGCCAGTTTTTTGTATATTAAGGGATAAAGATTTTATGCCACATTCAGACGAAAGGAGAGACAATATGCCAGAGAATAATGTGTCTCATAATAACCAGAAGAAAATAGCAGCAATTAATGATTATTCTGGTTTTGGAAGATGTTCTATTGCGGTTGAGCTGCCTGTTATATCAGCAATGAAGATTCAGTGCTGTCCAATGCCTACATCGATATTTTCTAATCATACAGGCTTTGACAGCTTTTATTTTAAAGATTTCACAGAGAATATGCCGCCTTATATGGCAGAGTGGAAGAAGTTAAACCTTAAATTTGATGGAATTGTAACAGGATTCTTAGGCTCACATAATCAGATTGCTATTGTTGAAGAATTTTTCAAGAATTTCAAGACAGAAGATAATATTGTTGTTATCGACCCGGTTATGGGTGATTACGGAAATCTGTATCCGACATATACTGATGAGACATGCCAGGAGATGAAGAAGCTTGTAAAATATGCAGACATTCTTACACCGAACCTCACAGAAGCATGTATTTTAACTGACGAGCCATACAGACCAGATTATTCTAATGATGAGCTTAAGAAAATTGCAAAGAAACTTGTTGCAATGGGACCATCCAAGATTGTTATTACAGGAATCCAGCGGGGCCATTATATTGGTAATTACTGTTACGAAAAGAACAGGGAAGACTATCTTATTAAGACTATGAAAGTCGGAACACAGCGCTCAGGAACAGGAGATATATTTGCATCTATAATCACTGCAGACGCTGTAAATGGTGTGAATTTCCACGAGTCAGTAAGAAAGGCATCTACATTTATAAAGAAATGCATACTCAAGGCTATAGAGATGGATATTCCACTGACGGACGGTGTGCCGTTTGAGGAACTGCTGAGTACGTTGAAATAAGTGGTTGGAGTGTGAGAATATGTGTCATGCGAGCTGAAGTGTCATGTGAGCTGATACGTCGTGTGAGCTGATGCGCCATATGAGCTGATGCGTCGTAGCTTTTCGCAAATCACGGTGCTGGCGGCGCGGCGGATTGGACGTTGAAGTAGCGGGAAGGGACGAGGCTGTCTCTTATACACATCTGAC
>ERZ1027221.1547-NODE-1547-length-10926-cov-4.859535_pt1 | contig 10926 bp, 7 predicted proteins | sample MGYA00519267_ERZ1027221 | MGnify/ENA primary metagenome ERZ1027221 (study PRJEB26926, sample SAMN06164533) | human gut metagenome | biome: ENVO:00009003; feature: ENVO:2100002; material: ENVO:00002003 | host: Homo sapiens | place: USA | collected 2012 ...
TCCTTGACCAACTTTTCCAATGACTCATTGTCGATGAACTCATCATACGGAATTGATTTTATTTTCGGTTTTTTGGTTATTTCCATTCCAAAGCTCCTTTCCTCCAGGCATAAGCAAGGCCCAGAACCAAAATAATAAAGAAGAAGAGAATACTAACGAGCCCCTGAGGTCCCATGTCATGCATAACTACTGCCCAAGGGAACAGAAAAGCTGTTTCCACGTCGAACATCAGGAACAGGATGGCAAACAGGTAGTAACCTACACGGAACTGCATCCATGATTTACCACGCGTTGGTATACCACATTCATAAGCTTCAAACTTTTGTACATTGTACGAACGTGGTGAAATAGCTCGTGAAAGGGCTATTACTACACCGACAAAAGCGAGCGCTGTCAGTAAAACAACAACTAAAAATGTAAAATTCATAATTTCAATAGCTGTTTAGATTGAATATTATATAGAAATAAACAATTAGTTTCTCCACACCCGGATGAAACCAACTGTAATGAATTGACGAATAAGATAATGGATTGTACCGTCTAAATGACGATCTTCCTTAAACCATATATATAATATGTAATAGGATCGTAAAAGTACTTGGGAATATGGAGTGAATGAGTCTGAGACGTGTTTTGCTGGCTTTTGTATTCACGGAAATAAGTAATCAGCAATTGCACGCTTTTATCTGTAGGGATGTGTGCAACATCCGCATGACTCATATCACAAGACTGGGTAGAATAGAAATAATGAAGACGTTCAAGAGCATTATGAACAGGATGATCCTGAGATACGTAGCACTTCTCCTGGCGATATGTCGGGGGGGATACTCTGCAGTTATCTTCCATTGCTTCATTGGAAACAACATGGATCAGCAAAGCAAGTACCAGAAATAGTCCGTATTTTAAGCTTTGTTTCATCTTTCTCTTTTAACGGCTGCAAATATAGGATTAATATTCATGTTTTTTGCAAAGTCGGGGTTACAAAAAAGTATTTTTTAACTTGCTTTATTTCAAGTCCGTTTTTATTTCAGTGCTACTCTGGAGAATCTTCTTCTTTTATGGTATACATCCGTTCTTATTTGGTTAAAAGATGTAATAAAAAGAACGATTTACGTTCTTTTTGACGAATTACCCAAAGAAAATTCATTTTTTTGCAAATTGTATATAACACATTGATATGAAACACACACTTTGCTTTATAACAATCCTACTGGGGTCTTTGTTGAATCTTTATGCAAATAACGAGAATGATTCTCTATTGAAAGTTTTAGATAAAGTGATTTCTGAGCGTCTTGTGTATACAGAAAAGAAGGAAGCTACTATCAAAGAGCTGAAAGCAAAAAAGAAGGAACAAAAGACCTTGGACGATATGTATCGTCTGAATTCCGAGATTCTCCATCAATACGAAACGTTTGTCTGCGATTCTGCGGAACAGTACATTAATGAGAATATTGAGATCGCTAAGAAACTGGATAATAAAACCTATTTGCTGGAAGGAAGGCTGCAACTGGCTTTTGTTTATTCCTTATCGGGGTTGTTTATTCAAGCTAATGATATTTTCAAATCAATCAATTGTTCGGATTTACCTAGTCATTTACAGGCTTTGTATTGTTGGAATCGTATTCGGTATTATGAAAATTTGATTAAATATACAGATGATGCTCGATTTGCCAGTGAATATTTGGTTGAAAAAGAAGCGTATCGAGATACAGTTATGAGTATCTTGTATGATGCATCGGAAGAATATTCGAAAGAAAGAGCTATAAAGCTTCAGGATCAGGGAAATACAAAAGAAGCACTTAAGATACTGACTAAAATTTATCAAAAGGAAAAACCAGGAACTCATGGGTTTGCAATGATGTCTATGGGGCTATCAAGAGCATATCGGCTGGTCGGAGAGCATGAATTGGAAGAAAAGTATCTTATATTAGCTGCTATGACCGATATAAAACTGGCAGTGAAAGAAAATGAGGCTTTGTTGACTTTAGCCGTGAATTTATACCATAAAGGAGATATCGATAGATCTTATAATTATATTAAAGTAGCACTGAGTGATGCTATCTTCTATAATTCCCGTTTTAAGAATACGGTAATAGCTCGTATTCATCCTATTATAGAAAATACTTATTTATATAGGCTGGAAAAGCAAAAGCAGAATCTTCGTTTTTATATTTTGCTCACTAGTTTGTTTGTTGTGGCTCTTGCTATCACTTTGTATTTTACTTATAAACAGACTAAGATTGTTTCCCGTGCAAAGAAGAATCTCAATGTTATGAATGAAGAGTTAGTTGCATTGAACAAGAATTTGGATGAGGCTAATTTAATAAAAGAAAGATACGTAGGTTATTTCATGAACCAGTGTGCCGTTTACATTAATAAACTGGATGAATATAGGAAAAATGTAAATCGAAAAATAAAAACCGGACAAGTTGATGATTTATACAAATCTTCTTCTCGTCCTTTCGAAAAAGAATTGGAAGGATTATATACCAATTTTGATAAGGCGTTCTTAAAATTGTATCCTAATTTTGTCGAAGAGTTTAATTCATTGTTGAAACCGGAAGATTATTATAAACTGGATAAAGACCAGTTGAATACAGAATTGCGTATTTTTGCTTTGATGCGAATGGGGATTACAGATGTTTCGCAAATTGCTGTTTTTTTGCATTACTCAGTACAAACGATCTATAATTATAAGAGTAAAGTGAAGAGAATGTCTTTATTGGATGGAAATATCTTCGAAGAAGAGGTGAAAAAGCTTGGTTCTTTGTCCCAAAAATGATTCTATTTGGTTTACCAAAACCTTAAAATGGTCGTTTGTTAATGCGTTGAATACTAATGTGTTATCTGAAAAAGATGTTCAAAAACGTCTACTTTATAGCCTACTTCCAATAAGGAGTAGGCTTTTTTCATCTCTATATTTGCATCACAAGATTTTTGATAACTGAATACTAATCTAAAGAAACACAGCTATGGATTTTTCAGAATTGTATCTTACTTATTATTCAAAACTGGTTCGGTTTGCAAAAGAATTTGTAATACTGGAAGAGGATGCAGAAAACATAACACAAGATGTGTTTACCGACTTATGGGCGAAACGTGATTCTATGGATCGCATTGAAAATATGAACGCGTATCTTTTCAGATTAATAAAGAATAGATGCTTGGATCATTTGAAACATAAAATGTTTGAACAGAAATATATTGAATCAGTTCAAACCTCTTTCGAAATAGAAATGTCCTTGAAATTACAATCTTTAAATAGGTTTGATGTGTCTGATATCTCGGAAGGAAATGAAACGGAAATGCTCGTTCGTAACGCAATCAATAGTCTGCCTCGAAAATGTCGTGACATATTTTTATTAAGTCGTGTCGAAGGGTTAAAATATAGAGAAATCTCAGAACGTTTGGGTATTTCAGTAAATACTGTAGAATGTCAGATGGGGATAGCACTCAAAAAGTTAAGGGTAAAACTAAATATTTGCCTTGCAGCATGAGTTTTAATAATTTTATTGATATTTTTTTAGGGGTATTTACTGGGATAATCGTTCTTTTGTAAAAAGGAACGAATAATGGGAACTAATTTAAATAAATATTTTGCAGGTGAATTGACTTCAGAAGAAAAGGAAGTCTTCCTTCTGAATGTGAAGAATAATGGGGAAATGCGCGAAGAATTTATTGAGTATCAGAGTGTTGTTGCTCTTGTGGATTGGTCGTTCCCTAAAGATGATAAAGAACTTGCTAAGCAAAAACTATCTGAATTTATGAGTCGGATAGAGAATAGCGAAAATAAAAAGGCTTAAAAATACCATGAATAGACTTAATAACATCATATTACTAGTCGTCTTTATATGTACGCATGCTCATTCGCAACAAGCTTATTTTGTTGATGGATATCATGGAGGGATATACGGGCATTATCCGGTGAAGTGGAAAACTCAGTTTATTGTCGACCAGTTATCCAAGCATCCGGATTGGCGAATTTGTCTGGAAATAGAGCCTGAAACATGGGATACGGTGCAAATACAGACTCCCGGAGCCTATCGACAATTAAAAAACGTAGTAGTAACTAAGCAGGTAGAGTTTACAAATCCTACTTATGCTCAGCCTTATTGTTATAATATATCGGGCGAAAGCATTATACGTCAGTTTCAATATGGTATTGCTAAGATAAATAAACATTTTCCGGGAGTGACTTTTACCACTTATTCTGTGGAAGAACCCTGTTTCACAAGTTGTTTGCCTCAGATATTGAAGTTATTTGGTTTTAAGTATGCCGTACTCAAATGCCCGAATACTTGTTGGGGAGGATACACTAACGCTTATGGCGGCGAATTGGTCAATTGGGTAGGCCCGGATGGAACTCCCATTCTTACTGTTCCTCGCTATGCTTGCGAGAAATTGGAAGAGAATTCTACTTGGCAGACAACTGCTTGGTGTAATGAAGAATCTTATCTGAATGCTTGTCGTGATGCAGGGATTGAACATCCTGTGGGAATGTGTTTCCAAGATGCCGGATGGAAAAATGGTCCATGGTTAGGAAGTGGAAAGAATACAAAAAGTAATTCAGTTTATGTGACGTGGAAAGATTATTTTGAAAATATTTCCATTGGTAAAACGAATGATGACTGGCATTTCTCGCAGGAAGATATGCGTGTAAACTTAATGTGGGGAAGCCAAGTGTTGCAGAGAATTGCTCAAGAAGTACGTACTTCTGAGAATAAAATAATAATAGCAGAGAAGATGTCTGTTATTGCTCATCTTGCCAATGGGTACACTTGTGTTCAGGAAGATTTGGATGAAGCATGGCGTACTTTGATGCTTGCGCAACATCATGATTCTTGGATCGTACCTTACAATGGCCTAAATAAATTTGGAACCTGGGCGGATCAAATAAAGCGATGGACAGATGAGACAAATACTGTGGCTGATAAAATTACAGCTGCTTCTATATTCAGTTTTGATAACGATACTATTAATACTGAAAAAGCCCAGGGATTTGTACGTGTTTATAATACATTGGGAACAAAAAGAAAAGAACTGGTAACTGTTGAACTCCCTCAGGAATATGCAGACTTTGATTTGGAAGTCAATGATTATAGAAATAAAAAAGTTGATTATTCAATAGGAAAAGAAGGTGGAAAAATAAGATTGTTGTTTGAAGCAGATGTTCCTCCCTTTGGTTACTCCACATATCGTATTAAACAAGTAAAGACAGGTAAAAGAACGGTTTCAGGAAGCGAAAAGATTATAAATGAAGGAGAATATGTGGTTGAAAATGATATGTATAAAATTGTTTTTGACTTGTCGAAGGGAGGAATTATTAAAAGCCTTGTAGCAAAAAAAGAAGAAAACAAAGAATTTGCCAAACAATCGGGTGAATATTCTATAGGTGAATTGAGAGGCTATTTTTATGACGAAGGCAAGTTTCGCTCTTCTACAGAAGCTCCGGCTAAGCTGACGGTTTTGCGAAGTAATATACAAGAGACAAAGGTAAAACTGGAAGGGAAAATAGCTTCACATCCTTTTGTACAGATTATAAGCATTGCTCAAGGGGAGAAGCGTATCGATTTTGACCTTACTATTAATTGGAAGAAAAATGTAGGTATTGGAGAATATAAAGAAAATAGTTGGCGGGATAATCGCAGAGCTTATTGTGATGACAGATTTAAGTTAAGTGTACTTTTCCCTGTAAATCTTCATTCTCCTCGTATTTATAAAAATGCGCCGTTTGATGTTTGTGAAAGTAAGTTAGATGATACTTTTTTCAATAGTTGGGATCAGATTAAGCATAACATTATTCTTCATTGGGTTGATTTGGCAGAACAGGAAGGAGATTATGCATTGGCTTTATTCGCAGACCATACTACTTCCTATTCACACGGAAAAGATTATCCGTTAGGACTGACTGCCCAATATTCTGGTAATGGGCTTTGGGGACCTGACTATAAGATCACGGGACCGTTGAAAATGAAATATGCTATTGTTCCTCATCGTGGCAAATGGGACAAGGCTGCTATAGCCACGAAGAGCGATTGTTGGAATGAACCATTGTTATGTTCCTATCATTCATTTGCAAAATTGGAGTCAAGGTCACTGGTAGACTTAAAAAATACCGGTTATCAGGTGAGTGCAGCCAATATAAAAGATGGAAAAATAATCTTGCGATTGTTTAATGCGGAAGGTGACAGGAAGCAGCATAATATTACTTTTGATATGCCGCTGTCTAGTATAGAAGAAGTAGATCTGAATGGTAGAGTTATAGATAGAAAGACAATAAAAACACGTACCGGAAAATCTGAAATTAGTATTTCTATGCCTCGTTTCGGTCTAAAGACATTTGCTTTGAACTTGAATTGAACATATTCTAATAATAGTAAACTGTAATATTTTTATGTATAAAGCTAGCGCTAATATTTTAATAGCTTGCTCTTTTTTGTGGCTGACTGCTTGTTCTTCAGCAGGAGTAGTAACAGAAGATTTAATTCCGACTGATTATGTAAATCCTTTTATAGGAGCTAGTACCAGTGTAGGAGCTGCCGGTGTTTATCATGGATTAGGTAAGACATTTCCTGGCGCTACTACTCCTTACGGTATGGTACAAGTAAGTCCCAATACTATAACCGGAGGTGATAATAGTTCCGGTTATAGTGATGAACACAAAACCATTGAAGGCTTTGCCTTTACTCAGATGAGTGGAGTGGGCTGGTTTGGGGATTTAGGAAATTTCCTGGTGATGCCTACAACGGGCGAACTGCAAAAAATAGCGGGTAAAGAAGATGGTAGTATAAAAGGGTATCGTTCTTCTTATGATAAAGCTACCGAAACAGCTAAAGCGGGATATTATTCGGTAGAACTGACTGATTATAAGATTAAAGTAGAGAGCAGTGCGACACCTCATTGTGGAATATTGCAATTTACTTTTCCTTCGAATGAACAATCTCGTATTCAGATAGACCTGGCACGTAGAGTGGGGGGGACTTCTACTTCGCAATATGTGAAAGTATTGGATGATTATACCATTCAAGGCTGGATGAAGTGTACACCTGATGGTGGTGGATGGGGAAATGGTGAGGGAAATTCCGATTACACAGTTTATTATTATGCACAATTTAGTAAACCATTGAGTAATTATGGCTTTTGGAGTGCGGATATTCCCGATGAATGGGTTCGGAAGCGTGATGAAGTGGTAAGTATTCCCTATCTGACACGTATATCACAAGCTCCGGTCATTAAAGATAAGAAAGAACTGGAAGGAAAGCACCTTGGCTTCTTCACAGAATTTCCCACAAAAGAGGGAGAACAGGTTGAGATGAAAGTAGGCATTTCCTTTGTCGATATGGAAGGAGCAGCTAATAACTTTAAACAGGAGATTGCTTCTAAAAACTTTGCTCAAGTAAAACAGGAAGCGAGTGATTTGTGGAATAAAGAACTTAGCCGTATACGGATATCCGGTGGAACTGATGACGAAAAAACTGTTTTTTATACATCATTATATCATACGATGATTGACCCTCGAATCTATACAGATGTTGATGGGCGATATATTGGCGGAGATAAAAAGGTACATGAACAGGACGGTACATTTACCAAGCGTACTATATTTAGTGGTTGGGATGTTTTCCGTAGCCAGTTCCCTTTACAGGCGATGATTAATCCGCGTTTGGTGAGTGATGCGTTGAATTCGCTGATAACGATGGCAGATCAGAGCAGACGGGAATATTATGAACGTTGGGAACTTCTGAATTCTTATTCTGGCTGTATGATAGGTAATCCTGCACTGTCGGTGCTGGCAGATGCTTATATGAAAGGAATTCGCACGTATGATGTAGAAAAAGCATATCAATATGCAGTCAACACGTCAGCTAAGTTTGGGAATGATTCGTTGGGATATACTCCTGAACCGTTGAGTATTTCATATACGCTGGAATATGCCTATGCAGACTGGTGCGTGGCTCAATTGGCAAAGGCGTTGGGGAAAGAAGAAGATGCAAAGCGCTTTTATGAAAAAGGGAAAGCCTATCGTAACATGTTTGATGCGGAAAAAGGCTGGTTCCGTCCCCGGAATGCAGATGGATCATGGAAAGCATGGCCGGAGAATGCACTGACCGAAGAATGGTATGGTTGCATTGAGTCGAATGCGTATCAGCAAGGCTGGTTTGTGCCGCACGATGTTCCGGGAATGGTTGAACTGATGGGAGGCAAGGAAGAGGTTATAGCTAATCTGACTAATTTATTTGACCACACTCCTTCTGATATGTTATGGAATGATTATTATAATCATGCTAATGAACCGGTACATTTTGTTCCTTTCCTTTTTAATCAGTTGGATGTACCTTGGTATACACAGAAGTGGACACGATATATTTGTAAAAATGCTTATGCGAACAAAGTAGAAGGGATTGTGGGCAATGAAGATGTAGGACAGATGTCGGCCTGGTATATATTGGCTGCTTCCGGCATTCATCCTTCCTGTCCCGGTAACACCCGCATGGAAATAACCAGTCCTGTTTTTGACAAGGTAGAATTTAATCTGGACTCAAAATATCATCAAGGGAAAGTATTTACAATTATTGCTCACAACAACAACACAAATAATCTATATATACAAAAAGCTTTGCTGAATGGCAAGGAGTACAATAAATGTTACCTTGACTTTGCTGAAATCGCAGCAGGAGGAACATTGGAATTATTTATGGGCGATAAGCCCAATACAGAATGGGGTGTTTTATCTAACATTTAAATAACTGAATATTATGATGAATAAGTTTAGACTTCTTTTACTAGCATCAAGTTTGTTTGTACTGAATGGAATAGGGCATGCTCAGACTTCTACCATGTCACTGGACAGTTCCAATCCTAAGATAGTATGGGAAGTCAAACCGCAGGCAGATTTGAATAATATAGGGGGAGAACACATCTCTACCCCCGGTTTTAAAATGCCGGACTATGTAAAAGGCGTAGTTCCCGGAGCTGTTTTTACAGCATATGTTGAAGCTGGAATCGTTCCCGATCCTAATTACGCTGATAATATATATAAAGTAGATGAGACGTTTTATAACCGTCCTTTCTGGTATCGTACGGAGTTTGAACTTCCGGCATCTTATTCAGCAGGTAAGCGTGTTTGGCTTCATTTTGATAATACCAACCGTTTCGCAGATTTCTATTTTAATGGAGAAAAAATATCGGGAACGAAGACATCCACTAAAGATGTGAGCGGACATATGTTGCGTTCTAAATTTGATGTGACACATCTGATTAAGAGATCAGGAAAGAATGCGGTTGCGGTTCTGATTACTGATCCTGATCAGAAAAAGACTCGTAAAGGAAAAGATCCGTATGGTGTTGCTTGTAGTCCCAGCTATCTGGCAGGTGCCGGTTGGGATTGGATGCCGTATGTGCCGGGACGTCTTGCCGGAATTACAGGAAATGCTTATCTGGCTATTACAGGTGATGCTGTGATGGAAGATCCGTGGATTCGCTCGGAATTGCCGACTTTGCAACAAGCAGAACTATCTTTCTCTACAGGAATCAAGAACGTTTCTTCTGCTCCGAAAGAAGTGGAAGTTTCCGGTGTTATTCAGCCGGGAAATATTACTTTCTCCAAGAACATTCGGGTGGAAGGAAAAGAAACAGTACAGTTGTCGGTGGATAAGAGCGATTTTGCTGCATTAGTCATTCGTAACCCGAAACTTTGGTGGCCTAACGGCTATGGAGAACCGAATCTTTATACCTGTAAACTGACTTGTTCGGTAGATGGAAAAATATCGGATGAAAAGGATATTACTTTTGGTATCAAGAAGTATGAGTATAAGATGATCAACAACGTAGTGAATTACCCGGTCCTTACATTCTTTATCAATGGGCAGAAGATTTATCTGAAAGGTTCCCTGCGATGTATGTTCCATATATACCTCGTAATGCTCATTAAGCTGTTCATATACTTCCAGGAAATCTCTTACATGAAAGAAAAACTCACTTGCCTCTTTTGGAGCTGTCCATTCTGGATGTGTTTCACTCAATCGGTTTAACGCTTCATATAGTCGCTCTAATGCCATGACAAATGATCCAATTCCTTCACCCTCTGGAAGAACCTTCCATACATCACACTCTCTTTTTAATTCAAGGAGTTTGCGATTGCAGCTATTTATCTGTTTTACAACTGACTTAAATGGTTCATAATATTTTTTCGCGGCAAGAAATTCTTCTTTTTCAAGTTTAGCACTATACATCTCTCTTGCACGCTCCACCAAATTGTGAGCCTCATCTACTAAAAATATGTACTCGCCTCTTTCACCGTCTGCAAAATAACGCTGCAGACGCACATGAGGATCAAAAACATAATTATAATCGCAAATTATGGCATCTACCCAATAGCTGACATCTAGTGATAACTCAAATGGGCAAACCTTATATTTCTCCGCGCAGGCAGCTAATTTTTCTCTTGTAATCTGCTCACAATCATGAATCAAATCAAATGCTGCCTCATTTACACGATCAAAATGACCTTTGGCATATTGGCATTGCACGGGATTACACTCCATAACTGTGTTCGGACAGATTTTTTCTTTTGATGTCAGAGCAATGTATGACATTTTAAGACCATTTTCTTGCAAAATATCAAACGCTGATACTGCCGCTGTGCGCGTTATCGTCTTTGCTGTCAGATAAAAAATCTTATCAGCGTACTCCTCTCCAACTGCCCATACAGCTGGAAATACAGTTGAAAGTGTCTTTCCGATCCCTGTCGGTGCCTGAATAAAAAGCTGTTCTCCATTTATCATCGTGCGGTATGCTGCCGCAACAAGACGTTTTTGTCCAGCACGATATGGATAAGGGAAAGACAGTTTTTGTACAGAAGCATTTCTTTCCAGACGATGCTCATACAAAAACTGCGCCCATTTTCCATATTCACTTATATAACGA
>ERZ1027221.1551-NODE-1551-length-10906-cov-5.812552_pt1 | contig 10906 bp, 8 predicted proteins | sample MGYA00519267_ERZ1027221 | MGnify/ENA primary metagenome ERZ1027221 (study PRJEB26926, sample SAMN06164533) | human gut metagenome | biome: ENVO:00009003; feature: ENVO:2100002; material: ENVO:00002003 | host: Homo sapiens | place: USA | collected 2012 ...
CGAGATTTCTGCCTGTCTCGTGGGCTCGGAGATGTGTATAAGAGACAGGTTCATCTGCCCATCCGGCAGCTGGTGGAATTTCTGCTGCGGACCGGCAGCATTGACAGCCGGTTTACAGGGTTTGACCGTGCACTGGAAGGTGCCCACATCCACCGCAAATTGCAAAAAGCTGCCGGAGACGGCTATCAGGCTGAGGTATTTCTCTCCGTAGAGCGGCAGGCAGAGGGCATCACTTTTACCCTTGAGGGCCGGGCTGACGGCATTTTTACCGATGAGACTGGCACGGTAGTCATTGACGAGATCAAGACCACCGCTGTGCCGCCGGAAGAGATCACTGAGGATATGAACCCCTGCCACTGGGCACAGGGCATGGTGTACGGTGCCATTTATGCCGCACAGCAAAGCCTGCCGGAACTGAACGTCCGGCTGACTTATTATCAGATAGACACCGATCAGATCATCCGCTTTATCCGCCGCTTTACGCAGCAGAAGCTGGATGAATTTCTTGACAAATTATTGTGCCAGTATGCTCCGTGGGCGCAGCGCCGGATAGAGTGGGATGTAAAGCGTACTCAGAGCCTTGCGGCACTGCAGTTCCCGTTTGCGCAGTACCGTCCCGGACAGCGGGCTATGGCAGGCGAGATCTACCGCGCCTGCCGCGCTGGCAAGACCGCCGACTGCAAGGGCGGTACGCGGCTGTTCTGTCAGGCTCCTACCGGCATTGGCAAGACCATGAGCGCGCTTTTCCCCGCGCTGAAAGCCATGGGCGAAGGCAACGGAGAAAAGCTGTTCTATCTCACGGCCCGCAACACGACCCAGACTGCCGCCGAGGATGCCTTGAACCGGCTGCATACGGCCCAGCCAAAGCTTGCCCTGCGCAGTGTGACGCTGACCGCCAAGGAAAAGGTCTGCCTGCATCCGGACGCAGAGGGACATCCCGCCTGCCTGCCGGAGCTTTGTCCCTACGCCAACGGCTACTACGACCGCATCAAGGATGCACTGACAGCTCTGCTGGACGGTACCGGCAGCTTTGACCGCGCAGCGCTGGCCGGGGCGGCAAAGCGTTTTTCGGTGTGTCCCTTTGAACTGGGGCTAGACCTGAGCGAGTGGTGCGATGTGGTCATTGGGGATTACAATTACCTGTTCGATCCGGTGGTGCACCTGAAGCGGTTCTTTGATTCTTCCGGCGACTGGTTGTTTTTGGTCGATGAAGCACATAACCTGCCCGACAGAGCCAGAGCAATGTATTCTGCACGCTTTTGTAAAAGCAGCCTGACCGAGGCAAAACGCGCATTGGGCAAGGGCAAAAGTGCTTTAAAGACCGCTCTGACCAAAGCAGACAAAGCCCTGCTGGAAGCCCGGAAAGCCTGCATACAGCTTGCACCCCGGCACAGCAGCCAGACCGATGCCGCAGACCCGGCACAGACCAGTCTTTTGCCTGAAAACACTGCCCCCGCACTGGAACTACCCGAACCGCTGTATGCACAGGACAGTACTGTATTTTTGCAGGAGCCGCCCTCTGTCCTGCTCAGTCCGCTGCGGGCCGTACAGGCACCTTTGCAGGATTGGCTGGAAGCGAACCCGGATGCCGAAGCACATGCACAGTTGCTGGAGCTTTATTTTGCTGTACAGGACATCACCCGTGCCGCCGAACGATACGACAGCCACTTTGTCACTCAGCTTACCGTGCACGGCAGAGAGCTTGAATTGCAGCTTCTGTGTCTGGACCCGGCACCTTTTGTGGATGCCAGCCTTGCCGCAGGGCGCAGCGCAGCGCTGTTCAGTGCAACGCTGGCTCCGCCCTCGTTCTACCGCAGTGTTCTGGGCTGCAGCGATGCACGTGCCGTCGCACTGGACAGTCCCTTTCCGGCTGAAAATCTGGGGCTGTATTGCCTGCCGAATATCTCTACCCGCTACCGCGACCGCGAGGCCAGCGTGCAGGCAGTTTCGGATGCACTGGCCCAGCTGGTGCAGGCCAGAACGGGAAACTACTTTGCCTTTTTCCCAAGTTACGCATATCTGCGGCAGGTACACGAAGATTTTGCAGCACGTTACCCGGGCATTCGCACCCTTGTGCAGGAAAGCCGTCTGGATGATGCCGCTCGGGCTGAATTTCTGGCTCAGTTTGTGCCGGACCCGGCCGAAACACTTCTGGGTTTTGGCGTGATGGGCGGCATCTTTGGTGAGGGAGTTGATCTTGCAGGCAGCCGCCTGATCGGGTGCGCCATTGTGGGTGTGGGCCTGCCGCAGGTAAATCCGCAGCAGGAAATGCTGCGCCGTTATTATGACGCACAGAACGGCTTTGGATTTGATTATGCCTACCGCTATCCCGGCATGAACAAGGTACTGCAGGCCGCAGGGCGCGTGATCCGCACGCCGGAAGACAGAGGTGCGGTGCTTTTGCTGGACGACCGGTTTGCCCAGCAGGAATATATCCGGCTGTTCCCTCCCCACTGGCGGCATATCCGCTATCTGCGCAGCTGCGAAGAACTGGCCGCTGCCCTGCAGGACTTCTGGAATAAATGAGACCCAAACAAAAAGGCACTGCCGCACCCAAAACAGGAGCGGCAGTGCCTTTGCTTCTTTTTTGTTTTATTTTGCTGCTTTCCGGTTCTGCTGCAGGCTATCCCACGAGGGCATTTCATTGCGCAGCTTTTCCCACATGGGCATTGCCGTGCCGGTCTGCCTGCGCAGAGCATCGAACGCTTCGTCCAGATACTTCATTTCGGACACTGCGTGCATGGCGTGATCCGAAACGCACAATCTGCCCAGCGATGTTTTTGTCATGGTAAACACCATCGCTTCCATCTTACGGCGGGCCGATGTGCCGGGCTGGAAATTATCGGTGTTGTTGGCATCGTTCACCGGGATGCCCGCATCCTTGAGCATCAGGCAGGCTTCATAGGCGGCATCCAGAATGGCGCCGCGCTGCTGCTTGGTGGCCCGGTGCAGATCGCCGTTGCAGGCATAGCACACATAGCACGCCGGCAGAACGAATGCAATGTGGCACTTGAGCCATTCATCCATATCGCCATAGAAGGTCAGCTTGTATTTTGCACCGTCAAAGGCGGTCTTGAGCCGGGTTCGGAAGGTGCCCGAAAGCGGAGTTGTGGCACCGCCCACCGTCATGCCGGCACTGGCGTACACACTGACCACATGGTCGTGTTCACGGCGGCCTGCCGTGCCCTGAAAGCCGAATGCGATCTTATCCGCCGGGCGCTGCATGAATTCCAGCACCTGCTTTGCCTGCGGGTTGTTGCCCACAAACACAAAATACTGGCTCTTGTTAGCCTTGAGCACAGGAAGCACATCCGGCAGCTGGCCCGCCTGCACGACCACAAAGACGAGATCATAATAATCATCCGGGGCGAGAGCGTCCACGGTTTTGATCCGTTCCGTTGTGGTCTTGCGCTGCACCCAGTGGCGGATGACCAAACCCTTCTGGTCGATCATTTCCTTCCACTCTCCGCGCGCAAGCAGCGTGACAACGTTCTTTTTGTTCTGCATCAGCACATGGGCCAGCTCGCAGCCCAAAACGCCCGCACCGTAAACCAGAATCCTCATCCAGATACGCCTCCCTTATGTGTGTTAAGGTTTGCTTACTTTTTCAAAAACGAGAAAAAGCCTTTTTTCTCGTAAGGTGCACTGCTTACGCCCTTGACCTCATAGCCGGTTGCATTGATGGCATCCCGCAGCTTCTGCTCGTCCAGCGGCTGTTCCGAGTGGATCACCGTCTGGGCTTTTGCCTGCGAGGACGACACCCTTTTCACCTCCGGGAAGGCCTTGCGCACGGCTTCGTTGACATGGCTCTCGCACATGCCGCACATCATACCATCTACTTTTACGATCGTTTCAATCATTTTATTCCCCTCCAGATCTTCTGCGCGCATCGGCCCGTTGACGCGGAATCTGTTAGGAAACGCTAACCGTAGTTTCAAACAAAACGCCGTCGGGAACTGCCCGGCAGCGGTGCGGAGCGGTTCCCTGTTCTGTGGTGGGTCTGCTCAGAAAATGCACGCATGATTTCTTGTCTTCATCATATCACACCAGTGGGCTAAATGCAAGATGAAAAATACCCCATCCCGGTTTTTGTGCTTTTCACTCATGCACCCGGCATCCTGCTGCCGTGGTCAGTATTCAATGCCCTGCCGGGCGGAAATTCCCCTCTGGTAAGGGTGGCGGTGGCACTTCATCTCCGTGGCATAGTCGGCGGCATCCAGCATCCACTGCGGCGCAGCATGGGCAGTAAGCACGCATTCCTGCCCTGCCGGGCGTTCCAGCACAGCCTTTTGCAACAGGGCTTTATCCACCATATCCAGTTCCCATGCGCTGCCTGCTTCGTCCAAAATCAGCAGGTCGGCAGGGTCGGCTATGGCAGCTGTGAGGTTCGCATTCTGCAGCTGGCGGGTGGCTTCCTTTTCCGCTTCGTTCATCTGGAACACGAATTTCTGCCCCGCCTTGCCGCGGTACACCTTTGCACCCAGCTGTTCCAGCAGCGGCACCTCGCCGCTTTTGCCGCCTTTGAGGAACTGCAGGATCACCACCCGCTTTCCGCTGCCCATGGCCCGCAAAGCAAGGCCCATGGCAGCGGTGGTCTTACCCTTGCCATCACCGTAATATAGATGTAACAGCCCTGTACGCTTCATGGTCATTTCTCCTTTTGTCTTTGCGTTTATGGTAACACAAACCCAGCAAAAAAGGAAGAGGAAGCACCCGAAGGCGCTTCCTCTTTCAAACAATGCGATATTTACTGATACAGAGGGAAATCCCGGGTCAGCTTCAGCACACGGTCACTGATCTCGTCCTTCTTCTCGTCGTAGTGCCAGATGCAATCGGCGATGCAGTCGGCGATCACCTTCATCTCGGCCACGCCCATGCCGCGGGTGGTAACAGCCGGGGTGCCCAGACGCACGCCAGAAGTCACGAACGGGCTGCGGGTCTCGCCGGGGACAGTGTTCTTATTGGCGGTGATGTGCACGCTGTCCAGACGTGCTTCCAGCTCCTTGCCGGTGCACTCCTCGTCACGCAGGTCGATCAGCATGAGGTGGTTATCCGTACCGCCGGACACCAGCTTGACACCGCGTGCCTGCAGCTCTGCTGCCAGAGCCTGTGCATTCTCCACGATCTTGCGGGCATATTCCTTGAACTCCGGCTTCAGTGCTTCACCAAAGCAGACAGCTTTTGCGGCGATCACATGCTCCAGCGGGCCGCCCTGGGTGCCGGGGAACACGGCAGAATTGATGCGCTTTGCAAGAATGGGATTGTTGGTCAGGATCAGACCGCCGCGGGGGCCGCGCAGGGTCTTGTGGGTGGTGGTGGTAACAACATCAGCATACGGCACAGGGCTCTGGTGATAGCCGCCTGCCACCAGACCGGCAATGTGGGCCATATCCACCATCAGATATGCACCATAGCCGTGGGCGATCTCAGCGATCTTTTTAAAGTCGATGGCACGCGGATAGGCGGATGCACCGGCCACGATCAGCTTGGGGCGGACCTTCCTGACCTGCTTTTCCAGCTCGGCGTAATCGATCACGCCGTCGGCGTTGACACCGTAAGAGACGAAGTTATAGTTCTTGCCGGACATGTTCACCGGAGAACCGTGGGTCAGATGGCCGCCCTGAGACAGGTCCATGCCCATGACAGTATCGCCCAGATCCAGCAGAGCAAAATAAACTGCCAGATTGGCCTGTGCACCGGAGTGCGGCTGGACATTGGCATATTTTGCGCCGAACAGTTTGCAGGCACGCTCGATGGCGATGTTCTCCACCTCGTCCACATAGACGCAGCCGCCATAGTAGCGCTTGCCGGGCAGGCCCTCGGCGTACTTGTTGGTCAGGATGCTGCCCATTGCGGCCATGACGGCGGGAGAGACGATGTTCTCGCTGGCGATCAGTTCAATGTTCTGGCGCTGACGGTTCAGCTCGCGATCCATGGCTGCGGCCAGCTCCGGATCAACGGTATTGACCAGACCGATGGTGTCCATCATTTCATTGTACATAATATTCTACCCCTCTCAATTTCCGGAGAAAGCCCCGGATCTCTTCAAGCCACCCTGCTCCGCGCACGAACCGAATTGCTTTCTCTTATCATAGCAGAAAGCTGCAGAATCTTCAACTTCCATTTTGACAAAAGGCTTGCTTTTTTCGTCTGAAGTGTTTATTATACTTGTATAAAAATGCAATGTTGTTTTTGTATATTTTTCAAGTCAGTCAACCTTCAGATGAAGCGAGGTGTTCTCCGGTGACGGTCAGTGAACAAAAGCAGGCACAGCGCCGGGCAGGCCGTACCGCACGCAGGGCGCTTTCTGCTCAGGCACGCGCCGCAGCAAATGCAGCCCTGTGTGCGAACCTCTGGCAGCTGGATGCCGTACAGAATGCGCAGACCATCCTGCTGTACGCGGCGTTTGGTTCCGAAGCCGACCTTTCTGCCTTTGTAGAAAAGGCACAGGCGCAAGGCAAAACGCTGGCCTATCCGGTGTGCGGCGAGGCGTATTCCCTTACAGCCGCTGTGCCCGGCCCGGACGGCTGGGAGATGGGACAGTACGGCATCCGCACCCCCATCCTGAGCCGGTCGGAGATTCTGCTGCCGGAAGCGCTGGATCTGGTCCTTGTACCCTGCACGGCTTTTGATGCAGACTGCTTCCGGGTCGGCATGGGCAAGGGCTATTACGACCGGTATCTTCCCCGCTGCAAAAACGCGGTGAAGATCGGCATTGCATTTGAGGCACAGCGGGTGGAACATGCTGCCGTAGACGAGCACGACCAGCGGCTGGATGCCTATGTAACAGAGAGGGGTATTTACAAATGGAAATGACTAAGCTGAGCTGCGAGAAATTTCTCGCAGAGCTGGCCAGCAAAGCCCCCACGCCGGGCGGCGGCGGAACGGCGGCGCTGGTGGGTGCTGCCGGTGTAGCGCTGGGCAATATGGTTGGCAACCTGACCACCGGCAAAAAGAAATATGCCGCCGTGGAAGCAGACATTCAGGCCCTGAACACAAGGGCCGATGCCCTGCGCAAAGAGCTGGAGGCGCTGGTGCAGGCCGATGCCGATGCCTTTGCGCCGCTGGCTGCGGCCTACGGCCTGGCCAAGGATACACCAGAGCAGGCTGCACACAAAGCCGCCGTGCTGGAAAAGGCGCTGGATGCCGCCTGTGCCGTGCCACTTGAGGTCATGGAAAAGTGCGCCGAGGGCATTGCTCTGGTGGAAGAATACGCCGCCAAGGGCAGCGTGATGGCCGTCTCGGACGCAGGCTGTGCAGCCGCTCTGTGCAAGGCAGCCTTGCAGGCCGCAAGCCTGAATGTGTTCATCAACACAAAGCTGATGGCAGACCGTGAGCGCGCTGCTGCGTTGGACGCAAAAACAGACAAACTGCTGGATGAATTTGTGTCGCGGGCAGACGCTGTTTTTGCATCCGTGACGAACAAATTGCGGAATAAGTGAGGAAAAGTATTATGGCAACGATTTTGAAGGGCGCACCCGTTGTAGCCGCTATGAACGAACGCAATGCGGCGCTGTGTGAGCAGCTCAAGGCAAAAGGCATCACTCCCACGCTGGCCGTGGTGCGTGTGGGTGAGCGGGAGGACGACCTCTCCTACGAGCGCGGCGTGATCGCCCGCTGCGGCAAGGTGGGCGTGGAGGTAAAGCAGTTTCTTCTGCCAGCCGATGCTTCGCAGGACGATCTGCTGAAGGTGATCGCCGAGGTGAACGCAGAGGATACCATCCACGGATGCCTGCTGTTCCGTCCGCTGCCCAAGCAGTTCAATGACCGCACTGTGCGTGCGGCGCTGGCTCCGGAAAAGGACATTGACGGCATCACGGACGATTCTCTGGCCGGTGTGTTCACTAATACCGATCTCGGCTATGCTCCCTGCACCGCGCAGGCCTGCCTTGAAATCCTGAAGTATTACAACATTCCGCTTTCCGGCAGGCGCGCTGTCGTAGTGGGCCGCAGCCTTGTGGTAGGCAAGCCCGCAGCCATGATGCTGGACCGCGAGAACGCCACCGTGACCATCTGCAATTCCCGCACGCAGAACCTGCCCGCCATCTGCAAGGAAGCAGATGTGGTAGTAGTGGCCATGGGCAAGATGGGTGCCGTGGGTGCCGACTGCCTGCGTGAGGGCCAGACCGTGGTAGACGTGGGCATCCATGTGAACGAAAAGGGCAAGCTGTGCGGTGACGTAAAGTTCAGCGAAGCAGAGCCGGTAGTAGATGCCATCACGCCGGTACCCGGCGGTGTGGGCACTGTGACCACCTCGGTGCTGGTGGGCCATGTCGTGCAGGCTGCAGCAAAAAAGGCCGGGCTGTAACGAATGATAGAACTATAAAATAAAAGACGCTTGATACACTGCTGTATGCTTCCCTGCCGGGAAAACATATTCAGACAAGACCAAGCGTCTTTTTTGATTGCTATATTTTAGCCGCGGACAATGAGCAGCAGCAAAGCCGAAGCCACACACTGCATGATCAGCCAGCGGGCCACCACCTGCTCGTCGCTCCAGCCCTTATTCTTGCGGGCGTGGTCGTGCAAAGGGGTGCGGGTGTTCTTGAGGATGGAAATGTGCAAAAAGCGCTTCAGGCTGATCTTCAGGATGCCCAGACTGCCATCCACGATGAACACGATGGCTGCCAGCAGGAAGGCAAACGGATGGCCGCATTTGAGGGACAGCATTGCGATAAAGAAGCCCATTGCGCGGCTGCCGGCATCGCCCATCAGCAGGCTGGACGGCTTTGCGTTGGACCACAGATAGGCCAGCAGCGCACCCATGAACACAACGCCTGCGGTGCCGTACTCGGCCAGCTCTGTTTTATAGGCCAGCAGGTAGGTACCGATGGTCACCACTGCAACACTTGCCGAAAGGCCGTCCACGCCGTCGGTGCAGTTGACCACATTGATGCTGGTCCAGATCAGAATAACGATCAGCAGCAGGTACACAGCATACGGCAGAGTGAAACTCCACTGCAGGAAATTCACACCGCAGCCGTTGAAGTTGAGGTAGGTCACACCTGCAACAATGGCAATGGCAAAATCAATGATACCCTTTTTATACTCGTTCCATGCAGTTTCAGCAGCATCGTCAAAGTAGCCGGACAGCATGGATGCAATGAGCAGGATGGTGTAGATGACGTATTCCACCTTGAACGGCAGGAATGCCAGCGATACCAGTGCGATGCACAGCACGAAGATCAGGCCGGACCCACGGGCCTTACCCTTGGAAAGCGCACCGTTCACCGCAAACTCGCGGCCATGGTCGTGCGGAAGCTTATCGTGAAAAACGGAGTCCATCAAAGCCGTAAGGGCAAACGCCAGCAGGAATGCCAGAGCATCGACGCCGCGCTGTCCTACGACCGAAAGCAGTGATTCGATCATATTCAAAGTTCCTCTTTCTTTTATGTTTGTGAGAGAAGTGTATCACGCTATCCATAAAAAATCAATCATTCCCGGAGAAAAATCCACGTTTGATTGACTTTCTGCAGCACCGCACTTATAATAGTATATCAGTCTGTCGAAAAAGTTATTGTTTCTATAAAAGGAGAACTCATGTCCATCTCTCTTGAGCAGCTTTCGGCGCAGATGCGCCGGGGCGAACAGGTGCCGCTGCGGCACACCATGCAGGTGGTGCTCACACTGAGCATCCCATCCATCCTGCAGCAGATCGTGGTAACTGCGGTGGAGTACATCGACGCAGCCATGGTGGGGCATATCGGTGCATCTGCTACGGCATCCATTGGCATCGTCAGTTCCAGCACGTGGCTCATGCATGGAATGCTGGCCGGTCTATATATGTCCTTTGCCATTCAGGTGGCACAGTATCTGGGTGCAGACCGGCAGGACGATGCACGCGGTGTATTGCGCCAATCTATGATCTTCAACCTTGTGGTGGGCCTTGCAGCTGCGGCCTTCGGCATTGGCATCAGCCGTTTTCTGCCCGGATGGCTGGGCGCCGACCCTTCCCTGCAGGCGGATGCTTCGGCCTACTTTGCCATCTGGTCGGCTTCCCTGCCCTTTTTGATGATCATGGGAACCTACTCCTCCATGCTGCGTTCCTCCGGCGATGCCCTGACACCGGGCCTTATCAGCGTGCTGACCTGCGTGCTGGATGTGATCTTTAACTTCTGCCTTATCAATCCCACCCGTGAGATGGTGGTGTTTGGCCGCACAATGACCGTCTGGGGCCTTGGCTGGGGGGTACCGGGCGCAGCACTGGGCACCGCCCTTGCTACCGCTATCAGCGGTGTGCTGACCCTTGCCATCCTGCTGCTGCGGGACGGCCCGCTGTGCATCCGCAAGCCCGGCTCCTGGCACATTACCAAAGCCTGCCTGCAGAACCTGTGGAAGGTAGGCGCACCGCTGGCCGCAGAGCGTGCAGTTCTTTCCTCGGCGCAGGTGCTGCTCATCCGCATCGTATCCGGCCTTGGCACCACCGCTATTGCTGCCAACAGTCTGGGTGTGAGCGCCGAAAGCCTGTGCTACATGGCAGGCTATGGCATTCAGGATGCATCCCTTGCACTGGTGGGGCAGGCCGTGGGCGCAAACCGTCGGGATATGGCAAAAAACTTTGCCTGGCTATGCACCGGCATGGGCATAGGCATCATGGCGCTGACCGGTGTTGGCATGTACATTTTTGCGCCAAACCTGATGGGTATTTTCACCGCAGATGCGGCAGTTATTGCGCTGGGCGCACAGGTACTGCGCATTGAAGCACTGGCCGAACCGATGTTCGGTGCCAGTATCGTTGCCAGCGGTGCCATGCAGGGTGCCGGAGACAGCACGGGATGCTTTGTGCTGAACCTTGTCAGCATGTGGGGCATCCGGCTCACGCTGGCTTCCCTGCTGGCTCCGCATTTTGGGCTGGTGGGCGTATGGATGGCCATGAGCTTTGAGCTGACCATGCGCGGTGTGCTGT
>ERZ1027221.1574-NODE-1574-length-10775-cov-5.747948_pt1 | contig 10775 bp, 7 predicted proteins | sample MGYA00519267_ERZ1027221 | MGnify/ENA primary metagenome ERZ1027221 (study PRJEB26926, sample SAMN06164533) | human gut metagenome | biome: ENVO:00009003; feature: ENVO:2100002; material: ENVO:00002003 | host: Homo sapiens | place: USA | collected 2012 ...
ATGCGATCGTCGGCAGCGTCAGATGTGTATAAGAGACAGGAACTATTATGTTGTTTGTTGTCATTATGCCCCTCCTGAAATTAAATTTATAAATCAAATACCTTTTAATTTTACCAAAAATGAATAAATAAATCAAGTGAATTGCAGTATTTAGGGCTTTTATGCAGATAATTTGTGCATTTGCAAAAATTCAGGAGTAACATTTTGCACATAATTACGAATAAAATAACTTTTATATGCATTTAAAGGGAGATTTTGTGTTGATTTGAAGAATCAAAAGTATTATAATTATGTTGATTGCAAATTGATTGTAAAAGGTATGTGGAGAGATAAAAATGAATATGGTAAAAAGAACTTGGGCTGAAATTTCACTTAATGCAATTGAGCATAACTATAATGTAATAAGAAATAAGGTTGCAGACGATACAAAGGTCTGTTGTGTTATAAAGGCTGACGGCTACGGCCACGGTGCAGTTGAGCTTTCACAGATTTATGAAAAACTCGGAGCAGATTTTTTTGCTGTTTCAAATATTGACGAGGGTATAGAAATCAGAAAAAGCGGTTCAAAACTCCCTATTGTGATTCTTGGCTACACTCCCGTTTCAGAGGCTGAAAATCTTGCTGAATATGATATTTCTCAGGCTGTTTTTTCACTTGAGTATGCAAAGGAGCTTTCTGAAAAATGTGTTGAAGAGGATTGTATCTGCAAAATGCACATCAAGGTTGACTCGGGAATGTCAAGAATCGGCTTTATGTGTCAGGAATTTCCACGGGATGAATATTCTATTGAAGAAATTTGCGAGGCTTGTTGCCTTCCGAATCTTGAGGTTGAGGGGCTTTTTACTCATTTTTGTGTGTCTGATGAAGATGCCGAGGGCAGAGAGTTCACAAACAAGCAGTATGAAAACTTTATTCATGTGCGTGACAGCCTTAAAAAGCGAGGCGTTGATATCAGCGTTGTTCATTGCTCAAACAGCGGCGCAATTGAAGATTACCCCGAAACCTGTTGCGATATGGTAAGAGCAGGCATTATCCTCTACGGACTTGCTCCGTCATCAAAGCTTGCCGACAGACTTGACCTTGTTCCTGCAATGACTCTTAAAACAGTGGTTGCTTTTGTAAAAGAGGTTCAAAAGGGTGCAACAATTTCCTACGGCAGAACTTTTACAGCCGACAGAAAGATGAAAATTGCAACCGTTCCTATCGGATACGCTGACGGATTCATCAGACAGAATGCAAAAGACGGCTATATGATGGTAAACGGAAAGAAAGCGAAAATTGTGGGCAGAATATGTATGGATCAGACAATGCTTGATGTTACTGATATTGAAGATGTCAAGACAGGTGACGAGGTTGTCGTATTCGGTACAGGCGAAAACGGTGAGCCTACTGCAGATTCACTTGCCGAAAATACAGGAACTATAAACTACGAAACCGTCTGTCTTGTCGGAAAGCGTGTTCCGAGAATTTACATTAAAGACGGAAAAATTGAGAATGTGATGTATAAATTATGAGATTACTTGCTGTTGACGGAAACAGTATTGTAAACCGTGCGTTTTACGGAATAAGACCGCTTACTACAAAGGACGGTCAGTTTACAAACGCAATTTACGGATTTCTTACAATGCTGTACAAAATTAAAAATGAAGAAAATCCCGACGCCGTGGCGATTGCCTTTGACCTGAAAACACCGACCTTCAGACACAAGGCTTATGCAGGCTACAAGGCAACACGAAAAGGTATGCCGGAGGAGCTTGCGTCACAAATGGAACCGCTGAAAAAGCTTCTTACCCTTTTAGGCTACAGCCTTGTTACCTGTGAGGGATTTGAGGCTGACGATATTCTCGGTACGCTCGCCAAGGCTTGTGAAGAAAACGGAAACGAGTGCGTTATTGCAACAGGTGATCGTGACAGCCTTCAGCTTGTGTCGGACAAAACAAGCGTTCATCTTTGCTCAAACAAACAGGATATACTCTATACCCCCGAAAAGATTCTTGAAACTTACGGTGTAACTCCAAAGGAGCTTATAGAAATCAAGGCGATTCAGGGTGATACTTCGGATAATATTCCCGGAGTTGCGGGAATAGGACCAAAGGGTGCAGGCGACCTCATTCAGAGATATCACACGGTTGAGTATATCTATGACCATCTTGATGAACTTGAAATCAAGGACGGTGTGCGTAAAAAGCTGACTGCGTCAAAGGAAAATGCAATTCTCAGCCGTATGCTCGGTGAAATAAACTGCAACGCTCCTGTTGACACAAGTGTCGAAAATTATGTTGTAGATATGAAAGATGCCGATGAATGTGCCGGATTTATGGCAAAACTTGAACTATTTTCTTTAATAGAAAAATACGGCATCAAGGCTGACAAAAATGCAAAGCTCGAAAAGGTTGAGAAAAATTCGCTGGAGGTTGTGTCTGATTTTGATGAAAATGAACTTTTAAAAAATGTTAAGTCAGAGAAAAAGCTCTATCTCAACTTTGAAGCAGAGAATAAAGAATTAAAATCCTTTGCCGTACTTTTTGACGGCAAGGTGTATATAAGCACGGACGAAGAACTTTTTGTTAAGTTTATTGCCGACAGTGAACTTGAAAAGTACACAAGAAGCATCAAAACGCTCTACGCTTATGCCGATGAGAGAAATATTGATGTTGAAAATATTGTGTTTGATATTGAGCTTGCGGCATATCTGATTGAACCGTCATCAAAGGATTATTCGGACAAAAATCTTTGTGCCTCTTACGAAATCACTCTGCCCGTCTGCACTGATGAGCAGAATGAAAAATACGAGGCATTTGCCTGTTACGCAGAATTGTGCGAAAAACTCGGAGATAAAATCAAGGCTCACGGTCAGGAAAAGTTGTTAAGTGAAATTGAAATTCCGCTTGCAAAGGTGCTTGCAAGAATGGAAAATATTGGTGTCTGTGTTGACCGACAGGGCATTGAAAGCTATGGCGAAATGCTTTCTGCACAGATTAAGGAGCTTGAAACCGCAATTTACGAAAGTGCGGGCTGTGAGTTTAACATCAATTCTCCGAAACAGCTTGGCGTAGTTTTATTTGAAAACCTCGGACTCCCTTGCAAAAAGAAAACGAAGAGCGGCTACAGCACAAATGCAGAGGTGCTTGAAAGCCTGAGGTATGAACATCCCGTTGTTGAAATGGTGCTGAGATACAGAACGCTCTCAAAGCTGAATTCAACCTACTGCGAGGGACTTTTAAAGGTCATTGCAGATGACGGCAGAATTCATTCAAATTTCAATCAGACCGAAACAAGAACAGGCAGAATCAGCTCAACAGAGCCGAATCTCCAGAATATCCCCGTAAGAACCGAGCTTGGCAGAGAGATGAGAAAGTTTTTCTGTGCAAGAGATGGCTGGGCGCTTGTTGACGCCGACTACTCGCAGATTGAACTCCGTGTGCTTGCCCATATTTCGGGTGACAAAAATATGATTAAAGCGTTCAAGGATAACGAAGATATCCATGCAATCACAGCGTCACAGGTGTTCAATATGCCGCTTGATATGGTAACTCCGATTATGAGAAGCCGTGCAAAGGCGGTTAACTTCGGTATAGTTTACGGAATCGGCGCATTTTCACTTGCAAAGGATATCGGTGTTTCAAATAAAGAGGCAAAGCACTACATTGAAAGCTATCTTGCCCATTACAGCGGTGTTGACAGCTATATGAAAAATGTTGTCGAAAAGGCGAACGCTGACGGCTATGTTGAAACGATGTTCGGCAGAAGAAGGAATCTTCCCGAACTTACCTCGAGCAAGCATATGATCCGTGCATTCGGCGAGAGAGTTGCAAGAAATATGCCTATTCAGGGCACAGCCGCAGACATTATCAAAATTGCAATGATTAAGGTTGACGAGCGAATGAAAGCCGAAAATCTCCGTGCAAGGCTTGTGTTGCAGGTTCACGACGAACTTATTGTCGAAGCCCCGCAGGATGAGAGCATGAGAGTTGCACTCATCGTTCAGGAAGAAATGGAAAACGCAGTTAAAATGAGCGTTCCGCTCACAGCCGATGCGGCAATCGGAAGGACTTGGTATGATGCAAAAGGATAACAGAACGATTGCCTTTGTATGCACGGGCAACACCTGTCGCAGTCCCATGGCAGAGGCAATTTTTAATGATATGGCAGAGAAAAACGGTGTTTGCGTCAGGGCGGAAAGCTTTGGCATTGCGACCTCAACGGGACTTCCCGTGTCGGAAAATTCCGTGATTGCCTGTAAGGAAATCGGAATTGACCTTTCGGGCAAAGCTTCAACAGCCGTAGCTGATGCCGGCATTGAAAAATACGAAAAAATTTACTGTATGTCGCAAAGTCACGCAAAAATGTTGATGCAGTTCTTTCTTGTACAGCCTGAAAAAATCGCCGTGCTCGGTATAAGCGATCCCTACGGCGGCGATATTGATGTGTACAGACATTGCCGTGATGAAATTGTTAATTCTGTAAAGGAAATATTAAAAGCGTATGAAAATTGACAGAATGACCGAAAATCAGCTTGAGGCGGTTGCACAGCTTGAACAGCGGTGTTTTTCGCATCCGTGGTCGTTTAACAGTCTTGAAGAAGAACTGAACAACGAAACCTCGCTGTTTTTTACCGCAACGGAAGACAATGTCGTTGTCGGATATATAGGAATGAGTGTTGTTGTTGATGAGGGTTACATTTTCAATGTTGCCGTTGACGGTACACATAGAAATCGGGGAATAGGTTCGGCGCTTGTTGAAACGCTTGTGACCTATGCCAAGAAAAATAACCTTTGCTTTCTCACTCTTGAGGTTCGTGAAAGTAACGGGAATGCCCGTTCTCTCTATGAAAAATTCGGATTCATCAAGGTGGGAGAGAGGAAAAATTACTACTCCTCTCCAACCGAAAACGCTGTTTTAATGACACGCTGTTTTTGACATATATATGTAATAAAACATTATATTAACGATATTACGGAACTCCATCATAAATGTTTCGTAGTGAAAGGAAAATTATGAAGATACTCGCAATAGAATCGTCCTGTGACGAAACTGCGGCAGCGGTTGTTGAGGACGGCAGAAACATAATATCCTCGGTGGTTGCTTCTCAGGTTGAGGAACACAAGCTTTACGGCGGTGTTGTTCCTGAAATCGCATCACGCCGTCACGCAGAGGCAATTGTTCCTGTTGTAAGACAGGCTCTTGAAGATGCAGACTGCAGGCTTTCCGACATTGACGCAATCGGCGTTACATATGCCCCCGGACTTATCGGAGCGTTGCTTGTGGGAGTGAATTTTGCAAAAGGACTTTCACTTGCAACAGGAATTCCGCTTGTTCCTGTTCACCATCTTCGTTCACACATTGCGTCGAATTATATTTCAAATAAAGAATTAAAACCGCCGTTCCTTTGCCTTGTTGTATCGGGCGGTCACAGCCATATTGTTATGGTTGAGGACTACACAAAGATGAAAATTATCGGCAAAACCCGTGATGATGCCGCAGGCGAGGCTTTTGACAAAGCCGCAAGGACAATGGGAATGCCGTATCCGGGCGGAATTGAAATGGACAGAGTTGCGGAAAACGGCAATCCGTTTGCATTCAAGCTCCCTCGTCCCGCAGTTCACGATGCGCCGTATGATTTCAGCTTTTCGGGACTAAAAACAGCCGTAATCAACCTCATTCACAATTCGGCACAAAAGGGTGTTGAGCTTAACAAAGCTGATGTCTGTGCATCATTCCGCTATGCTGTTGTCGATTGCCTTGTTACAAACTTTATCAAGGCGGCTGAAGACTTGGGACAGAAAAAGCTTGTAATCGCAGGCGGTGTTTCGGCAAATTCACTTCTCAGAAGAACCCTTGCAGAAGAGTGTAAAAAGCGTGATTGGGAAATGTATATGCCCGAAAAATCTCTTTGCGGTGACAATGCCGCCATGGTCGGTTCACAGGGATATTACGAGTTTCTCAGCGGAAATATTGCAGGAACAGACCTCAATGCTTTTGCTACAATGAGCATTGAAAAAGGCTGATTTATTCGCAAATAATCACTAAGACACTTGCTATTTTATCAAGAATATACTAAAATAGTGTTAATAAACCGAAAGGACGATTTAAAATGAGCAATCCTATTGTTACTTTTGAAATGGAAAACGGAAAAACAATAAAAGCGGAGCTTTATCCCGAAATTGCTCCGAATACTGTAAATAATTTTCTCAGCCTTGTAAACAAGGGTTACTATGACGGTCTTACATTTCACCGTGTAATCTACGGTTTCATGATTCAGGGCGGTTGCCCCGAAGGCACGGGTATGGGCGGTCCAGGATATTCAATCAAGGGCGAATTTGCCGTGAACGGCTTTGAAAACAATCTCAAGCATACAGAGGGTGTTCTTTCAATGGCTCGTTCAATGATGCCCGACTCAGCAGGCTCGCAGTTCTTCATTATGCACAAAAACGCTCCGCACCTTGACGGTCAGAATGCCGCATTCGGCAAGGTAATTGAGGGTATGGATGTTGTCAATGAAATCGCAGAGTGTGACACAGACTATTCCGACAAGCCTCTTGATCCTCAGATTATGGCAAAGGTTACAGCCGAAACCTTTGGTGTTGACTATCCCGAGCCTGAAAAATGCTGATTGTTAAGAAAGGATTTTTAAAATGAATGTTTTGCTTGCAGGCGGCGCCGGATATATCGGCTCGCACACTTGTGTTGAACTCATCAACGCAGGTCACGATGTTGTAATTGCAGATAATTTTTCAAACAGCTGTCCCGTAGCGGTTGAAAGAGTTGAAGAGCTGACAGGCAGAAAAATTCCGCTCTATGAGGCCGATGTATGTGACAGAGATGCTGTTGAAAAGATTTTTTCGGAGAATAAGATTGATGCGGTAATTCACTTTGCAGGTCTTAAAGCAGTAGGCGAAAGCTGTGAGAAGCCTGTTGAATATTACCGTAACAACATTGATTCAACGCTCACATTGCTTGAAGTGATGAAAAAACACGGTGTAAATAACTTTATTTTCAGCTCAAGTGCCACGGTTTACGGTACTCCGGAAACTGTTCCGCTTGTTGAAACAATGCCAAAGGGTTCTCCTACAAATCCGTATGGCTGGACAAAGTTTATGATGGAACAAATTCTTACAGACACCGCAAACGCAAATCCCGATATGTCTGTTGTTCTTCTTCGTTACTTTAACCCGATCGGCGCTCACGAAAGCGGCAGAATCGGTGAAGATCCTAACGGAATCCCGAACAACCTTATGCCGTACATAACACAGGTTGCCGCCGGCAGACTCAAGTGTCTCGGTGTTTTCGGCAACGATTACCCTACGCATGACGGCACGGGAGTGCGTGACTATATCCATGTTGTTGACCTTGCAAAAGGTCATGTAAAGGCTATTGAATATTCCGCAGAGCACAAGGGAACCGAGATTTTTAATCTCGGAACAGGTGTGGGCTACAGCGTTCTTGATATTGTAAAGGCTTTTGAAAAGGCAAATTCGATTGAAATTCCTTATGTTATAAAGCCACGCCGAGCAGGCGACATTGCAGAATGCTTTGCCGACGCAACAAAAGCCAAAAAAGTACTTGGATGGATTGCCGAGAAAAGTCTTGAGGATATGTGCCGTGACAGTTGGAACTGGCAATCTCACAATGTGAATGGTTACAAATAACAAATAAATGATATTTTATTTGTGCATTCCTACAAAAAAACAATATTTTGTCAAATAATCAGCTGGCAAGAGTTTTTAGCATTGACTTTTGGTGGTTGATTGTTGTATAATTAAACTGCTTATAGAAGCATTATCACATAAGGAGGAAAAGAAAATGTTCAAAAAAGCACTTAGCCTTTTACTGTCTATGATGCTTGTTGTGACATCACTCGTTGCAACTGTAGTGAGCGTTTCTGCTGCCGGCGATTCATATTTCGTATCCGGTTGTGAAGAACTCACAGGTTACAAGTGGGCTGAAACTGAAGCAACTTGCGGAGATAATGTAATGACAGAAAACGGCGACGGTAACTACGAAAAAGTATTTACCAACGTAGCAGTCGGCAACGGCTACCAGTTCAAGGTCGTTAAAAACGATACAGAGTGGATTGGTGTAGGCGATACCGGCAATGACAACTTCACATTCAATGTTACAAAGGAATGTGATGTAACAGTAACTTACAACCCTACAACAAATGAAATCACTGCAACAGGTGAAGGTGTTGTAATTCCGAAAGAACTTGTTGTTGACCACATTACAGTCGTTGGTAACGGTGAAGATGCATGGCTCAACGGTAAGGACTGGAAGGTAGATGCTGAAGCTAACTACATGACAGAAACATCTGAGGGTTCAAAGGTTTACCAGATTAAGTTTGAGAGCCTTGACGCTTATGAGAACTATCAGTTCAAGTTTGCTGCCAACGGTTCATGGGCAGATAACTGGGGCCTTCCTGAGCAGGGCACAGCTCCTCTCAATGAGTGGTTTGACCTTACATACAACGGTCAGAACATGATCATTGATACAGATGCAGCTGGTTACGAAGACGGTTATGACATCGTTCTTACACTTGACCTTTCAAACTTTAACTATGCTACAAAGCAGGGTGCAAAGGGTAAGGTTGACATCGTTACTGATGCAGAGCCTACAACAGTAGCAGAGCCTACAACAGTAGAGCCTACAACAGTAGCAGAGCCCACAACAGTAGAGCCTACAACAGTAGCAGAGCCTACAACAGTAGAGCCTACAACTGCAGCTCCTGCAAAGGGTCTCACAGTTACAGCTACTTCAAACCTCTTCCCTGAGAAGAAGGTTACTCTCAGCGCAGATAAGAAGACTGTAAAGGTTACATACATGTTCCAGTCTAAGGATAAGGACATGTTGGACTTCCAGTGGGATATGAACTACGATGCAAATGTACTCAAGCCAACAGCTAACACAACCAGAGCTAAATCATTTGAATATCCAAAGATTGGTAGTTATGTTTGGAATGCTCTTCCGGGTGTAATTAAAGCTAACGGTAATACACTCAGCCTTTATGACACAACATCAAAGGAAATCGTATTTGCTTCTGCTGAGTTTGAAGTAATTGATCCTGAGGCTACAGCAACTACTGTTAATCTTGATGTACAGGTACTTCGTCTTTCAAAGGTTGATCCTGCAACAGACATGGAAATCGGCGATGAAGAAGTTTCGGTTGCTGACAAGTCAATCGTTGATCAGGAAGTATTTGATAAGTATGTTGTAGCTAATAATACTGTAACAGATCCTGACGGTTCAGACGAGCCTACAACAGAAGAGCCTACAACAGCTCCTGCTGCCGATACTACATATGTAGTTGCCGGTACAACAAATCTTACAGGCTATGAATGGGTTGGTACACCTGCTGCAGCTCCTGAAAATGTTATGACAGCTGACGGTAGCGTATTCACAAAGACATTCTCTGCTGTTCCTGCAGGTAAAAACTATCAGCTCAAGGTTGTTGCAAACACAGGCGACGAGCAGAAGTGGATCGGTCTTGACGGTACAGATAACAATGTAACTTTCGATGTAGAAACAGCTTGTGATGTTACTGTAACATTCGATCCTGCTACAAACAAGATTACTGTAACAGGTGACGGCGTTAAAATGGTAACAGACCTTGAAGTTAACAGCATTACAGTTGTTGGTAACGGTGAAGACAACTGGCTCAACGGTGTAGCATGGGGTGTTGACGCTGAAGTTAACCACATGACTCAGGTTTCTGACAAGGTATATCAGATTAAGTATGAAAATATTGAATCTGCAGACGATGCTTATCAGTTCAAGTTTGCTGTAAACGATGATTGGGCAGCTAACTGGGGTCTTCCCGAGCAGAGCGCAGCTCCTATAGGCGAAGAATTTGACCTTACATTCAATGGTGAGAATATGCTTCTTAACACAGTTTCTGCAGGTTTTGAAGAAGATTCACTCGTTGATGTAACAATCACACTCGACATTACAAACTTTGATTATGCAACACGTTCAGGCGCTAAGGCTACTGTTAAGGTTGAGCCTTCAACTCCTGCAGTTGATAATTTAACAATCAACGCTACATCTAATATTTGCCAGGCTACAGGTTCAGGCACATTTAATGTAGGCGACAAGGTATCAGTTTACTATCTCCTTGACACTAAGGACGCACAGCTTGAAGAAGTACAGTGGGCTCTTACATATGATAAGAACCTCCTTACACTTGATTCACTTACAATGCCTGAAATCGCTGATGGCATGGTAAATATGGATGATGTTTCAGGCAATGCTTCAAACCTTGCACTTTATGATTTTGCAGGCGGCAAGAAGCTTGTTGAGGCTGTGTTCACAGTTAACGGTACAGGTACAACAAATGTTGACCTCAATGTAGTTGATCTTACACTTGGTAAGCTCAATCCTGCAACAGGCACAGTTGATGCTGATTCAGAATATGAAGCAGTAGTTAACGGCGACACTATTAGTGATATCTTTGATCACATTAACTCAGACGCTAAGGTTGAGGCATATGTTGAGCCTACAACAACAGAGCCTGCTACAACAGAGCCTACTACAACAGAGCCTGCTACAACAGAGCCTACAACAGTAGAGCCTGCTACAACAGAGCCTACAACAACAGAGCCTGCTACAGAGCCTACAGACGCTCCTTCAACAGAGCCTACAACAACAGAGCCTGCTACAGTAGCTCCTACTACACCTGATGCTACATCTGCTACACAGGTTGCAACAAAGGGTCAGTCAACAGCTGACACAGCCTGTCTCTTATACACATCTGACGCTGCCGACGATCGCATAAGTGTAGA
>ERZ1027221.1575-NODE-1575-length-10774-cov-5.630376_pt1 | contig 10774 bp, 9 predicted proteins | sample MGYA00519267_ERZ1027221 | MGnify/ENA primary metagenome ERZ1027221 (study PRJEB26926, sample SAMN06164533) | human gut metagenome | biome: ENVO:00009003; feature: ENVO:2100002; material: ENVO:00002003 | host: Homo sapiens | place: USA | collected 2012 ...
AGGAGCAGAAGCTGGAAGAACTGACGCTCAAAATCGAGGACGTGGAGACGCTGTTGGATGATGTTTCCGATGCGGCCTATGACAAGGCGGTGGAGGTCGTGACCGATACCGTCCGGCAGGAGACGCACAAGGAAGATATTCGTCTGGTGGAGGAATCGAAAAAATGGGTGCTTTCGCCGGAGCGCAAGGCTCCAAAGAAGGAGCGTGAGTACGCCGCTGCCCGTCTGGATGGGGTCATTAACAAGATTAAAAATGTCATGCAGACTGCTCTGGCAAAAATCCAGCGGACGCTGATGCAGCCGGAAGTCAAGCAGGCCGGGAAGGAGCAGGTCAAGAAGAAAGCCAAAGAATCCATTATGGATATGCTGGCAAAGGCAAAAATTGACGCTGACCGGGATAACCGGGAGCGTTGGGAACGGGAGGGGCGGATCGCCCCCACAAAGAAACAGGATATGGAGTTGTAAGGCATCTGATTTCCTGCGGAAACCGGGTGCCTTTTTCTCTGTCTGGAGGTGAGAAAATCGAATGTATTTGAAGCGGTGAAGCAGGCTGTCCCCACAAGGCAGGCTGCGGAATCTTACGGGGTACGGGTCGGCAGGAACGGGATGGCCTGCTGTCCCTTCCATGATGACAAACATCCCAGCATGAAGGTTGACCGCCGGTTCCACTGTTTCGGCTGTCAGGCGGACGGGGATGTGATTGATTTTGCCGCCCGTCTGTTCGGGCTGAACAAAAAAGAGGCGGCCTTGAAGCTGGCGGAGGATTTCTCGGTCAGCTTTGACGCCAAAGGCCATGACCCGCCCCGCAGGAGGCCGGTCAAGCGAAAAATCAGCGAGGAACTGCGTTACCGGCAGGCGGAGCAGAAATGTTTCCGGGTGCTGTGCAATTACCTGCATCTGCTGGAACGCTGGGAGAAGGAATACGCCCCGCAGACGCCGGATGAAGCGTGGAATCCGCTGTTCGTGGAGGCCCTGCAAAAGAAACCGTACACGGAATATCTGCTGGATATTCTCTTGTCCGGCAGCATGGAGGAACGTGCTTCCGTGGTCGCTGAGTATGGAAAAGAGGTGAGGAAGATTGAGCAGCGAATATCAGAGTTTACCGCCAGCCACCCGGCAGGCCGCTATGAGCGCAGCCGAAGCCTTAGCGCCGGAGCAGAGCGTTGACGAGGTGCGGGAAAGCCTGTCCGTCACGGAGAAAGGCCAGCCCGCCAACACCATCGGCAACTGCCGGACGGTGTTCTGCCATGACCCTCTCCTGCGTGGGGCGATCCGCCTGAACCTCCTGACTGACCGGGTGGACATCGTGCGGGATTTGGGCTGGCGCAGGAACACCAGCGCCCTGACAGATACGGATGTGAAGTATCTGCTTCTCTATTTTGAGCAGAACTACGGCCTGACCAGCGAGAAGAAAATGACGGCGGCGCTTTCCATCGTGGCGAATGAGAACTGCTACCATCCCATACAGGACGTGCTGAACGGCCTTGTATGGGACGGGACGCCCCGCATCCGCTCCTGTCTCCATCACTTCTTAGGTGCGGAGGTCAGCGACTATGTGGAGGAAATGTTAAAACACTTTCTGCTGGGCGCTATCCGGCGGGTGTTTTTCCCCGGCTCCAAATACGAGGAAATGCTCTGTCTGGTGGGCGGCCAGGGGGCTGGTAAGTCCAGCTTCTTCCGCCTGCTGGCGATCCGGGACGAGTGGTTCAGTGACGACCTGAAAAAACTGGACGATGACAGGGTGTATCTGAAGCTGCAAGGACACTGGATTATCGAAATGTCGGAGATGCTGGCTACCAGCAGCGCCAAAAGCATTGAAGAAATCCGCTCCTTTATCAGCCGCCAGAAGGAAACCTACCGGACGCCCTACGAGGCCCAGCCCAAAGACCGGCTGCGGCAGTGTGTGTTCGGCGGTTCGTCCAACACACTGGACTTCCTGCCCCTTGACCGGGCCGGAAATCGGCGCTTTTTGCCGATCATGATTTACCCGGAGAATGCAGAGGTTCACATTTTGGAGGACGAGGACGCCTCCAGAGCCTATCTTTTACAGGTCTGGGCGGAGGCCATGACGATTTACCGCAGCGGCCACTACTCTATGAAGTTCAGCAAGTCCATCCAGCGCCAGCTGGTGGAGGTGCAGAAGGATTTCATGCCGGAGGACACCGAGGCCGGACAGATACAGGGCTTTCTGGAACACTACACCGGCAGCATGGTCTGCTCCAAACAGCTGTTCAAGGAGGCGCTGGGCCACACCTACGATGAGCCGAAGCGGTGGCAGCTGCACAATATCAACGAGATCATGAACACGGTGGTGACGGGCTGGAAACCATTCTCCAATCCCCGGATGTTCACCGGATATGGCAGGCAGAGGGGCTGGGAACGGGACGTTTCCGGCAACGAACTGCCCGGCAACGAAGATGAATTTGTGGAACTATCCGAGGAAGAATGCCGCCAGTTGGAGCTTCCGAAGGAGTGGATCGCCTGAAAATGGCGGTCCGTTGCCGGGATGGTTGCCGCTTGGTTGCCGGGTTCGTTGCCGGGGATTTCCCTGTCTGGATACGGGAAAAGCCAGTAAATAAGGGATATTTTAATCATTATCTTTATCTTCGGCAACGAAAGCAACGAGATTTTTCAAGAAAATTCACAAAGTAAGATTTACAGGCCAGACGGTAGTTTACAGGTTTTCAGAGGTTCGTTGCCGGACTTCGTTGCCGGTGCTGCCGTCCGGCCTGTCTCTCTATGGAGGTAGCCTATGGAAAAAAGCAAAAATCAGAAGAATAAAGTCCGTTTTGTGGTGGTGCGGGAGTTCTCCGGGGAGAAGTCCATGCGGGAAGCCTTTGAGCAGCTGATCGAGCGCCAGACCTGCGAACACTTCGAGGAATGGCTGGAACAGCGGGAAATGGCCGAAAACGCTGCGTAAAAACGGTTGATTCAGGGGCAGGGACATGGTACTATAATGGTATCGTGTCCCTGTTCATAGAAGGAGAACGCTATGAGCAGGAAAAAACAAGTCTATGAGAAAATCACCGCTCTCTACTGCCGCATCTCTCTGGATGACGGCGGCGACAACGAGAGTATGAGCATCAGCAACCAGAAAATCATGCTTCGGGACTTTGCTGAAAAGCATGGAATGTTCCAGTATGAATATTATGTGGATGACGGCTATACGGGCCGCAATTTCAACCGCCCTGCCTTCCAGCGCATGATCGCTGACATTGAGGCGGGGAAGATCGGCTGCGTCATCACCAAAGACCTATCCAGGCTTGGTAGGAACTATATTGAAGCTGGCAGCTATATCGAAATCTTTTTCCCCAAACACAATGTACGCTATATCGCCATCACGGACGGCGTGGACAGCCTGACCCGTCAGGAGATGGACATTACGCCCTTTAAGAATATCCTGAACGATATGTACAGCCGGGATATTTCTAAAAAGGTGCTGGCAGGCATCACCACCCGCTCCCGGCAGGGGAAGTTCTGCGGAGGGACGCCGCCCTTCGGCCTGATGCGTGACCCGGAGGACAAGGGGCATCTCATCATTGACCCTGAGACAGCGCCAATCATCCGCAAAATCTATGACTATGCCCTTGACGGGCTGGGCTGCATGAGGATTTCCAAACGGCTGATGGAAGAAAAAATCCCCATCACCCGTGTCAAGGCCAACACGGAGTTTGACGCCAACTATTATTCCTGGGGAGGGGCGAGAATCAGCCATATCCTGCGGAATCCCTTCTATAAAGGCGCACATCTGGTCTTTCGGACGCACCAGAAGGGCATCCGCTCCAACACCTATGATATTATCCCCCGTGACCAGTGGGAAGTGATCGAGGGCTGCCACGAGGCCATTGTGACGCCGGAGGAATGGCAACAGGTGCAGGAACTGATTGACCGCAGACCGACCATTCAGGGAAATTCCTGCCCCTTTTATAATCTGTTCCACGGGCTGGTCTACTGCGCCACCTGCGGGAAGTCCATGCAGGTGCGGTATGAGAAAGTGGGCCGAACCGGGAAGAACCGCTTCACCGGCGAAATGCGGGAGCCGATTGACAAGGCGTACTATATCTGCCAGACCTACAACCGCATGGGCTGCAAGGTCTGTTCCAGCCACAAGATCGAGGCCAGGGATTTATACAATCTGGTGCTGAAAGACATTCAGGAGCTGGCGGCGCAGGCCATGAAGGACGCCGATGCGTTTTACCAGCGGCTCAGCAGCCGGATGGAGCGCCGGTATCTGGTGGACGCTTCCCAGACAGAGAAGGAACGGAAACGGCTGGAAGCCCGGAATCAGGAAATAGACGGGATGTTTTTAAGCCTGTACACCGATAAGGCCAAAGGCATCCTGACCGAGCAGCGGTTTGTGAAGCTGACGGCGGCGCTGGAACAGGAGCAGGAATCCAACCAGAAGCGCCTGCATGACCTGGCGGTGATGCAGAGCCGGGCGGACGCACAGGAAAGCGAAGTCCGCACCTTTATCAAGGAAATCCGGCGCTATGCCGCCATTGAGGAACTGGACGAGGCGGTACTGAACCGGCTTATCAGCAAAATCCTGATTGGCGAGGTCAAAAAGGTGGACGGCCAGAAGGTGCAGGAAGTCAAGATCGTGTATAACTTTGTCGGGGAAATCCCGGAGATTGCAGCGTAAATAGTTTGCCCCATCTCTCACAACCATTGAGGGATGGGGCTTTTATTTTGCCGTCGTCCGGCAGCATTATATTGATTGGGTTTACTCCATCCGCAACCGTTCCACTACGGTGCGTTTTGCCATCTCATGGCCGGTGATAACAGGAATACCAGCCCCAAGCAAGGCAAAGAGAGGGATGATGAACAGGAAGGGCGTGAGGTTCAGATGGTAGGTAAAAAACCAGAATAGTCCTTCCACCGCCTGGAAGGCAATCGGGCCCAACGTCAGCGTCAAAATCAGAGCCAGCCCTGCCGCCCCCAGAGCGTACAGCAATCCTTCCCAGATCAGCATAGCGCGCAGTTGCCGTCCGGTCATGCCCACGGCCTGGAGCACCGCCAGTTCCCTCTGACGTGCAATGATGCCAGTCAGGATGGCATTGAAGAAGTTCAGCACACCGACCAACCCAACGATGAAACTGAGCGCACCGCCCAGCAGCAGGAACATGGAGCGCATACTCTCAAATTCCCCAGCATAGGTGGCCTTGCTCTCGTAGTCCAGCTCCGGGTTGACGTTCTCAGTGTAATCCGCCAGGAAGGACTCCATGGCGGCGTTGGTCTCGTCGGTGGTGTCGAAGGCGTAGTACATCACATCCGACGTGCCGGTGTCCTGGACAAAGGTCTCGTCGTTCAGGATGAACTCATCGCTACCATAGTAGCGGTAGCTGAGGGCGGAGGGCACCGTCACCAGGGCCGCCACGGTGTAGTCAACGTCCCGGTACTTCACCGGCCGCTCCACCCAGTTGGCCCCGTCCGGCACATCCTCCAGGGAAGCCCAGACCTCGCCGGTGTCTGGGTCGTAATACTCGCTCTCCTCCACATAGCGGAGGGTGACGGTGTCCCCCAACCGGGCCCAGTGGGAGGCCATGTCTGCGTTTCCATAATCGTCCTCTGAGTATACGGCGGCGATAGCCCGGCTGCCCGGCTCGTAGAGGGCGGACAAATCTCCCTCCAGCACCGTCAGGTGGTCCAGGGCAAAATCGCTCATACCGGAGATCTGAACCCCGTCGGCCAGCAGGCCCGCCTCGTTCTTATCAGTCAGGCGTATCAGGTTGTCCATCTCCTCCGGGGTGTAGAAGTTCTGCTTGTTCTGCCGGAACCAGTCTTCGGTGACGTACTCCAGCACAGGAGAGGTCTGGCCGTACACCACGCCGCTGTCGGTGATGCCGCCCTGGGCGTCGATGTCATCAATGACGGACTGGGGCACGGCCTGTTCCGCACTGAACAGGGTGCTGGTCTGGAATTTTCCAGCATTGGCCACAATGAAATCGCTGGCGGTGAAATTGGACACATACTTGTCCATATCAAAGCCACCGGCAAAGTTCACCGTCACAGTAAGCAGCACCACCGCCAGTGACAGCGACAGCACCGTCACCACGGTCTTTCCCTTGCTGCGGCCCAGGTTGGCCCAGGCCATCGTGAAGGGACTGACCTTTCGGGCCTTCCGGCCCTTAACACGGGTCTTTTCGCTGCTGCCTTCGGTGTAGCGCACTGCCTCCACCGGGGAGACCCTGGCCGCCATCCGTCCCGGCTTCCGGCAGGAGATCAGCACCGTCAGCAGTGCGAAGGCCGCGGAAACGACAAAGATCCAGGGGCTTACAGAGGTCATTGGCATAATCCCGTTGAGCCGGGCCACAATCACCGGGGTTAGCTGCCCGCCGATCAGCCAGCCGATCACCAGCCCGATGGGGATACCAACAGCAGAGAGGGTCAGGGCTTGCAGACGGATGATCCGCCGCAGTTGCCGGGGGGTGGTGCCGATGGTTTTCAGAAGGCCATAGAACCGGATATCCCCGGCCACCGAGATCTGGAACACATTGTAGATGATGAGATACCCGGTGAAAACGATAAGCAGGATTACCCCGGCAATGGCCATGACCGTCATGGGGTCCACAATGTCGGACATCCGGGCCCCGGTGTAGCCCCAGTTGACGCCGGTATCAATGTAATTGTCCCCAGCGGTCTCGCTCTGGTAGCCGTGGTTTTCCAAAATTTGGTTCAAATCCCGCTCGATATGTCGGGAGTCGCTTTTCAGCATCACGTCCAAATTCCACCGGCCTGTCATGCCGTCATCAGGGCTGTCAGGATCTACGCCCACTTCCGCCAGGATTTCGTTCACCCGGCTTTCGGGAATCAGGACATGGTTCGCCACAATGGCCTCATCGTATTCCCACCAGCCACAGAGGGTGAAGGTTTGAGTGGTTTCGTGTCCATCTACGTCAAAAGTGAGGGTAAACTCGGCCCCGATCTCCGGCTTTATGCCCAGCAGTTCCAGTACATGGGTGTCGGTAGCAGCCTGGTCGGTGCCCTCCTGCGGCAAAGAGCCTTCCACCGGGTCACAGTACATCCAGTGGGCCTCGTTGGCGTCGGCAAAGCTCACCTCCACATGAGCTTTATTGAAAGGCGCCTCCCTAGGCATACCCAGGTATCTCCGTTCGCCCCACTGGCCGATGAGAGGATCATCCTTCAGTTCATCAAACTGCGCCTGGGTCATGTACTTAAATCCGCCGTGGGAGAAGCCGCCCACCTGTCGAAAATTGGATTGCTGAAACCCATCGTTGATGGACAAGGCGATGGTGAATAGAGAAGTAAACAGCATCGTTGTCAGGGCGATAGCCACAATGGCAATCAGATTGCGCGTGCGGCTTGCCAGCAGGCTTTTCCACGCCAAATGGCGAACACATTTTCGATTTGAAACTTTCATGGCTCTCCCCCCTTACTGTGTCACAATCCGCCCATCCTCAATGCGGACAATTCGGTCAGAGAGTTGGGCAATTTCTTCGTTGTGTGTAATCATGACCATCGTTTGGGAAAATTTCCGGCCCGTCACCTTCATCAGGCTCAGTACATCTTGGCTGGTACGGCTGTCCAAGTTTCCGGTCGGTTCGTCGGCCAGGAGAATGGCCGGTTTGGTCGCCAAGGCACGGGCGATAGCCACCCGCTGCTGCTGGCCGCCGGAAAGCTGCCCCGGCAGGCTGTTCAACTTCTTTTCCAGCCCCAAGGCGGTGACTACCTCACCTACATAGCGCTCATCTACTTTACCACCATCCAACTGGATGGGCAAAACGATGTTTTCCCGCACCGTCAGCACCGGCACCAGGTTAAAACTTTGAAATACAAAACCAATTTTTCGGCGGCGAAAAATTGTGAGTGCCTCATCCTTCAGGGAGAAGATGTTCTTCCCGTCCACGGTGACGGAGCCGGAAGTGGGCCGGTCCAGGCCCCCCAGCATGTGGAGCAGGGTGGACTTGCCGGAGCCGCTGGTGCCCACGATGGCTACGAACTCCCCGTCCTCCACGCTGAGATTGACACCATCCAGTGCTTTTACCTGCGTATCTCCTTTTCCGTAATATTTCTTTAAGTTTTTGGTTTCTAAAATCGTCATCTTGTATACCTCCACAAAAAAGTCTGCATTGCCTTTTGACAATACAGACTTTACCACATAATTCTTTCCTGAGCCTTTCTCAAATCTAACAGAGTTGAAAGATTTCCTGTTCTTCATATCCGATTCAACGCACGAGGCAAATACAGTGAGAAAGTGCTTCCGTTTCCTGGTTTGGAGGATACTTTGATATAACCGCCCTGAAGGGACAGAATTTCCCGTGCCAGGTAAAGTCCCAGGCCAAGCCCCTCCGCCGAGTGCGTTAACGTACCACGATAGAAGCGGTTAAAAATCCCGCCCTGTTCTTCTTCTGGAATACCGGGGCCCGTATCCGTCACGTCCACCCGGCAAAAGGTTTCGAGCATCTGTGCAGATACGGTAACCCTTCCGCCAGCGGGTGTGTACTTTACCGCGTTGTTTACAACATTGCCAAGGGCTTCGCTTGTCCAGCGCGGGTCAAAGGAGGCGTCGCCTACAAACGGAAGGTTCTGCAAGGTGATTTTCTTTTTTTCCGCCGCAGGTCTTTCCTGTTCGACAGTCGCCTCTAATAAAGGAGCCACAGGACCCAGTGTGGGAGTTGGAACCACAATACCTGTTTCCAATCTCGAAGCCTTAACCAGAGTCTGAATCAGAAATGACAGTTTCTCCCCCTGTGTTAGCAGCGCCTGGACTTGTTCCCGCTGACGCGGCGACAGATCGCTTTCCGTCAAAAGCGAAGCGTATACAAGTAAATTTGCGATGGGTGTGCGCGTCTGATGGGAAATATCGGAGATCAGTGTTTTCACCGCTTCCTGTTCGGTTTTCATCGTTTTTTGCGTATGAGCAGAGCCGCGCAGGAAGCGAGCAAATTTTGTCTCCAGCGCAGACAGTTCTGTTTCATCAAAATGTTCCTCGGTAAAACCACTGGAAATAGACTGTTCCAACATATTATCCAGCCGCTGAACGGTTCTGCGCCGGGCCGTCCACTGCCAGAGCCCAAATAGAAGCCCAATGACAGCGAAAGCCAGCAACACCCAGGTCAAAGCTGTCATTTGCTTACCTCCCAAGTGTAACCAACCCCGTACACAGTTCTGATCGGGGCATTCCCGAGCTTCCCGCGCAGGCGCCGCACCGCCACAGATAAGGCATTTTCATCCACAAACTCGCCGCCGTCCCACACCTTTTCAAGCAGCAATTCTCTTGGTAACGTGCGGCCCCGGTTCTCCACCAGCAGGCGCAACAGGCGCTGTTCTGTCTTGGAAAGGTCGATGATTGTCCCTTCTTTGGAAAACTCCATCCGTGTGAAGTCGAGGATGAAACCGTTCAATTCGATCCGTTCCTGCTTTACCGGGACAGAGCGCCGCAGTTGGGCATTTACTCTGGCCCGGAGCACTGCCAAGGAGAAAGGCTTGGTAATATAATCATCTGCCCCAGCTTCCAGACCGGTAACTTCATCCAGTTCCAAATCATTAGCCGTAAGCAAAATAGCAGGTGTGGAGGTGCCATTCTGTCGCAGTGTTCGCAACAGTTCCAGCCCACTGCCGTCTGGCAGGTTAATATCCAAAATCAATAAATCAAAAACTACGCCCTGCAAAATCTTGATTGCCTGGAGACGTGTGCTGCAATGTGTGACGGTACAGTTTGGTGTTTCAAGTGCCATACAAATACCACGCCCCAGCGCTTCATCGTCTTCTAAAAGCAAAATTCGACTCACTTCTGTGCTCTCCCTTCCTTTGTTCTGCCATCGACCGGCTTTACAGCATCTTTAGGAAGCAGCCAAACACCGGCCATTTTCACAGCGCCGGGAATACGCCCCTCGACGCAGTAATAGTTGACTTGACGGGACGAAACGCCCCATTTTTCGCTTGCCTCTTTGAGTGTCATGTAGTCCATGCTCATACCTCCGACAATTTCTTTCATTATATTTCATTAGCTCGAAGAACGCAAGGCAGGAAATGTGAATAGATGTTGAATACGCTGCTATCGAAGAAGGATTTCTTTGATAGCTTTTTTTAATTCATCACTTGACATTGTGGCAAAGAGCTTATGAGTCAGGACGAGATAGCGGTCATGGATGGCGGAAAATGTATCATGCAGCTTAGGGGCGTGAGACCTTTTTTCTCAGATAAGTTTGATATAACAAAGCACAAGCGGTCCAAAGAGCTGTCCGATTTTGACCCGAAAAATGCCTTTGACATTGAAGACTATGTGAAGCATCTGCATCGCATGAAGGTCACACCAGACACAGAGGTAGATGATGCCTTTGATTGTGGAGAAGTTGAGGGCGATACAACGAAATAGCGACTTTTGGACAGAATGTCTAAAAGTGCAGAACTGACAACTGAATATGGAACCATTAACCTCTGGACATTGTGTTCAGAAGCAAAAAGAGTTTTGTTGTGTATTTTCATACATCTCAAAACTCTTTCTTTTTGAAAAAATTAAAAGAAAGAACGAGGGAAAATCCTCTGTTCGTCAGAGGACTCGCATTTTCCTTCGGAAAACAAGGAGGATTATTAAAATGTCATTTTTTACAACAGCAGTAACAGGATTAAAGACGGTAGTAACCGCAATCGGAGCAGGTGTAGGTGTTTGGGGAGTTATCAATCTTCTGGAGGGCTATGGTAATGATAATCCCGGTGCAAATGCTCATGTACGGTAGAGAAGCACAAAGCAAAACAAGGATAGCCAGCCCTGCCACTATTCCGAAGTCAGGGGAACGCAATAGAAAAATTCA
>ERZ1027221.1577-NODE-1577-length-10758-cov-5.177707_pt1 | contig 10758 bp, 9 predicted proteins | sample MGYA00519267_ERZ1027221 | MGnify/ENA primary metagenome ERZ1027221 (study PRJEB26926, sample SAMN06164533) | human gut metagenome | biome: ENVO:00009003; feature: ENVO:2100002; material: ENVO:00002003 | host: Homo sapiens | place: USA | collected 2012 ...
GAGATTTCTGCCTGTCTCGTGGGCTCGGAGATGTGTATAAGAGACAGCTTCCTGCACCACTTTGAAAAGCGGCTGAATGGCGTGATCTACCGTTTTCTTACCCGCAACGGATATGACCGCTATGACCCGGCGCGGTTTCTGGACTACAAGCTGGAAGTTTTGCAAATGCTGCTATACTGTCTGCCAAAGTTCGACCCGGAGCAGAAAACGGAGTTTTTGAAATATGCGAAGCACTATATCCGGGACGGACTGCTGTTCTGCCGCATGATAGGCGAAGCCGGTTCCTTTGCCAGTCTTGCAGAGTACCGGCGTGTACGCCAGATCGGCGCAATCTATAACAATTCGGGTAAGAGACGCGCGGAGGTAGTTTCCGCGTTTGCCGCTCAAAGCGGGTACAAGGACGATAGCGTATCCGCAGATGAGCTGCTGACCATTGCCCAGCGCAACCGCAGCATTGTTTCCCTCTACCGCACGGAGCAGGACGAGGACGGCGAAGAAACCGGCGAGGATGTGACGCGCGACGATAGCTGGAACTACGCCGAAATCCTATGGAACGGAATACAGGCAAAGGCGGTCACGGCAGCGTTTGAGCAGCTTTCCTACAAAGAGCAATGGTATCTGGAAAAGCGGAACGCCATCTGCATGACCTGCGGGCGCGTCAGCCCCTTGTCCACGCAGTCCACCTTTGAAGATTTAGCGGTGGATTTTGAAGGAACGACAGCCAGCGGTGCGGAGCGATTCTATCGGCGCACACTGGATAAGCTGCGGCTGAAGCTGCTGGAAAGCGGTGTGATCCATACCGTGACGCTGAAACAGACCGAGCGCCGCAAAAGGAACAAAAAATAGCCGCCGCTGTCTACCTGTATCAGGCGGACAGCGACGGCGAATGGGGCGAAATTCGGTTCGATTTTGAAAACGGCACAGCGGAGGTCGTAAAGCTGGCGGATTGGGATACGATGAAGTCCAACGTTTTCGCAAAAACGGCGCTCCGGTTTGTTCAGAGCTTACCGGAAGCAAGACTGCTGAAAGATGCCGTTGTGCCGTTTGAGATGGGGATTTCGGAAAAACCAGCTCTTCCGACGAGCACGGCAAAAGCAACGAAGATCAATCCCGCACACACAATTTCTCTGCGGCAGACGGAGTGTCGGAAAACAGGTGAAACGATTACCGCCGCTGTCTACGAATATTTGGTGGACAACGACGGCGAATGGGGCGAGCTGCGGTTTGACTTTGAGAACGGCACAGCCGAGATAGTAAAACTGGCAGATTGGGACACAGTGAAATCTAACGTCTTTGCAAAAATGGCGATCCGGTACATACAGGGATTACCGGAAGCGAGACTGCTGAAATCTGTGGTCGTGCCGTTTTGGAAAGGCAGGGCATAATTACCCGCAGAGCATGACCTTTACACAGAACAGGCCGTCCTGATAGGTAACCGTACTCACCCCGCCGGATTTTTCTGCGATGTGACGGACAGACTGAAGTCCGACGCCGTCTCCTTTTCGCTTGGAGGACTGGAATATGCCACCTTTTTCGCGGATGACTCCGTCATAGGTGTTTTCAACCTGAATCAGGGCCAGACTGTTTCCATGCAGATAGGCGGTCAGCTCGATTATGCGTCTGGCAGGTGCAGTACGCAGGCTGGCTTCCAGCGCATTTTCCAGCAGATTAGAGAGAACCAGACACAGATTGATTTCGTCTACAGGAAGACATTCCGGCAGATCGAGCTGCACGGAAAATGGGATCTGCTCCCGCTTCGCAAGTGCGCAGTAATGCCCGACCACGCCGTCTGCCGCCCGGTTTTCACAGAAATGCAGCTCCAGACTCGGGATTCTGGAAACTGCGCCGGAAAGATAGGCTTTGATCTTTTCAAGATTCCCTTCTTCTGCAAGGGCGGCGAGCTGACATAGCTGGTGACGCAGATCGTGCCGCGCCTGCCGTGCTTCCTCAATGGCAGCTTTCAGGCTTTCGTAGTGCTGCTGCATGGAAAGCAGCTGGTTCTCCTGCTGCAATCTCACATTCCGGTTGATGCTGATCGCCATCAGAAGAAAGATTGCGTTGAAGAAAAGCATCAAAAACAAAAGTGCGATGCTGATCACAAAATACCCCTGCAAAACACGTCCGGTATAGAGCGTGTCCGCATACTTGGGGATCATAAACAGATTCAGCGCAATGAACACCAGCGGCAGCACCCAGAACACATACCAGGTCTGCGCAAAATTTTCGTCCTCGACCATCCTCCGCACGCTGTGCGTCGCAGGATAATAGGCGATGGCGGCAAACAGCCAGCAGATCGCATGATAGCAAATCACGGCCCGCAGACAGAACCATGGCGTAGCCTGCGCCTGCGGCAAACCGGCCAGCATAGCGGCGTTGATCGCCCGGCAAAGGCTGTTGATACAGGCAAATACCGCACAGACGGACAACGCAACCGTTCCGGATTTCCAAAGCGTGATCCGGAGCGTTTTTATGTAGATCACGGCTGCGAGCAAGGTCAGCCCCGCAAGCACCGGCGCAGTCGGCATACGGCGCGCATAGCACACCATGCCTCCGGCGGCACAAAGCAGCGCAAGCAGCGGGGCAAGCCACAAAACAAGCTTTGACAGCGGCTGCTTTAAACTGGATTTTACCGGGAAGCAGGCAAGCAGCATGCCGGGAATCACCACGCCGAGTTCCAGAATTGGACGCAGCAGCTCCATTATACCATCCGCCCCCTTTGAAGCAGGAATTCCATAAGCGCCTGCCGGGCGCTTTTCAGAAGGTTCTGACTGACAAATACGCGGCTTCCGTCCGCCATGCGGAAGGCGGCACCTTCCAGCTCCTTCGCGTGTTCCAGATTCACGATCACTCCGCGCCCGCACACAAAAAAGCGTGTGTCATCCTTTAGTGGGGCGATGAACGTCTTGAAGGGTTGGCGTGTGGCAAGCGTCTTTTGAACCGTCGTATGGACGTAGATCAAGTGGGCGAAGTGTTCTGCGTAGACGATGTCCTGATAGCGCAGATGGATCTCGCTTCCCTCCACCTTTAGCTCCATATATTTGTCCGGCTGCGGTATGCGGGCAAGCAGCTCGTCCGTCAGCGCGTCGATGTCCGCTTCGGTAAAGGGCTTGACCAGATAGTGCAGCGCCCGTACCTGAAAGCCCTCCAGCGCATGGTCGGTCGAGGTCGTGATAAAAACCAGCAGGCAGTCCGTGTCGGTTTTCCGCAGCTTCTTTGCCGCCTCCATGCCCGTCATGCCATCCATATAAATATCCAGAAATGCGGCAGTAAAGGGCGCTTTCCTTGCCGCTTCCAGAAATATCTCGCCGCTTTCGTATTCCAGAATATCCGCCTGTACGTTTCTCCGCTGAAGCTGCCACTCCAGCCGGCCTTTCAGCAGTGTGCGTTCCGCGGCAAGATCATCAACAATCGCAATTCTCATGCAGGGTCCTCTCCTTGTGCTTAAATTCCAAGATAATTATATCACAGCTTGTCGAGGATGACTAAGAACTGCTGTCGGAATTCGTGCCAAAATCGACCCTTTCGTGCTACGGCGCTTGAAAAAACCGAATGGCCTTTTTATACTGAGCGCAAGCAAGATGCTAAATCGGATGAAGGAAGGAGTGAGATCTGTGTATCGTATTGCAGTGTTGGCAGAACAGGAAGCAGAGCGGCAGCGCTACGCCGAGCAAATTACCCGGTTTTGTGAAGCGAAGGGGCTGTTTCCGCAGGTCATGCAATATGACGATCAGGAACATTTTTTTGAAATAGCGCAGAAAGCTGATCTAACCAATGCCGTCATTGCACTTTCCGGGGTGGCAGGGTTGAATGCGGCGGAGCACCTTCGGTCCTTATGCCCCGCATGCCGGATGATATGGTGCAGTGACCTGGATTTCTCTCTTCATGCCTTCCGGCTGCGGGCCGATTATTTCCTGATGAAACCGGTTTCCGAAGAAGCATTCCAGCGAGGACTTAATGCCTGGATTGAATAAACGGGCATCGAACCAAACCGGGACAATAAGCACAAAAATGGAGGATATCAATGAAAAGGAAAAAGTTACAATGTTCTGTACCAACCCTTATGCTGGCAGGTGTGTTGTACCTGACATTGGCAGCCTGCGGTGCGAAGCAGTCTTCCGACATGCCTGCATCGAATACAGACTCCGCGGTAAGCACTGCCCTGCCGGTAAAGGCCATGAATGCCAAACGTGTTGACGAAAACCCATATATGGCAAAGAGCGACGCCAACATTCACCACGACGGCTACAATACCGACTCTACGGATGAAGTCCTGCCACTCGGCATCTATCCGGAGATCAATGTTTCCTATGAAAAAACCAACGCGAACGCTTCGCCTGCCATTTACTTTGACAGCTACGGCCACGCAGTCGTTCCGCTTCTCGGCGGCATCGCCATCCGCGATCTGAACGCGGAGGAAACCACGACGCTGGGCTATTTCTCCCCAAAGCAGCATGACGGCGGCGGTTACGTCATCCAGAGCTCCTATACGTTCATGGACTCAGAAAACCGCATCGTCTGCCCAACCAGCAACAATCATGTGCTGATGCTGCGGGCAACCGATGAAGCAGGAAACGTCCTGCCTGAATTTGAAAAGGTACTGGACATTGACATCAAGGCGGCAGCCGAGGCTGCGCTCGGCAAGGAGCTGACGCAGAATCTTCTGTCCGTGGTCTTTGACTACGATGGAAACCTCTGGTTTGCAACCGGCGGCTTCCGCATCTACCCGGAGCGTGAGCAGCAGGGTGTGCTGGGCTATATCGCGCGCCCCGCCATCGATGCAATTCTCAATGGCGAGCAGGCTGACCTCTCCGACGCGGTCTTTGTTTATGAGCTTACCCCCGGCGAGGGCGCGGAAAACGGCATTGCCGCCTCCAAGGACGGAGCGGTCATCCTGACAAACCAGAACTGCTATCTGCTGCGCGCGAATAACGGCGTTGATGCCGTCTGGTGCACACCGTATGAGAGCGTCGGCGCAAAAGTCAGCGGCGAAGGCGACAAGACCACCGGCGGCGGTCTTGCCTGGGGCGGCGGCTGCTCTCCGTCGCTGACGCCGGAGCTTGTGATGTTCACCGACAACGCGGACCCCGTCAAGCTGCTGGCGCTCGATATGAAGACCGGTGAGATCGTTGCAAGTCTGCCGGTGCTGGATGAGCTGCCCGATGGCTATCAGGTGGCGGTTGAAAACTCTGCCATCGTCTATGACGACAGTGAGGGCACCGTCAGCACTATCGTGTGCAACTGGTTCGGCGCAGGCAGCGCAGGCCTTGCCGATCCAAACAGTGACTCTTCCATCCAGAGCTACGCCAACATCTATGACACAAACTGGCTGACGAAGGGCAACAGCATGATTGCTCCCGGTGTGGAGCGTGTCGATACGGTTAAAACCGATTCCGGCTATGAGATGAAGAGTATCTGGTCTCGAAATGACCTGAGCGATACATCGATTCTCAAACTTTCCACCGCGACGGGCTATATCTACGGCTATGTGCAGGATCTGGAAAGCGGCATGTGGCAATACATCATTCTGGACTTTGAGACCGGCGAGACCATCTTTACGATGGATGTTTCCAACAAGTTTGGCTACAACAATATGGCCATCGGGATGTACGCCGGAAACAGCGGCAACGCGCTCTACTGCCCGACGGGCTATCTGGAGCTGCTGTGCTTGCAGGACCGCTTCGTCTATCTTCCCGAAATGCCGTACCGCAAGGTCGATCTCGATAAGGTCGCGCGGAACGTGCTGTCGCAGGCACAGTTTGAACAGGACGGCGGCGAGGGAGCGGTTGCAAGTTGGCGCAACACCGTGACAGTCGAAAACGTCCACCCCAACACGACGGTCTCGTTCCGGATGAACAATCTTTCCGGAAGCGCCGCTGATTTGAAGCTCTATGCCTACGGTGCGGACGGAACGTTGGTGGAGGTCAGCAATGAACTGTGGTCGATCACGGATGAAGCAGGCAGTGCCGTGGATAAGCTTTCTGACGGCACACTGTATGAGCTGCGTGTGAGCGTCGCAGACGGCGGCGCGTTCGACCTGAGCGAGACGGAAAAGGAAATCAAAATTTCCGTTGTACTTGCAAAGTAAGACTCAAGGAAAGCTGTCAAAAAACTACAAAATCACCCCCGTTTCTGATTGATATGCTCCCTTTATGAGGGACAGTGAAATAAAAACACTGTCAATCACGAAGGGAGCATTGTTCATGTCAAGAAGGAAAACCAGCAGATCAGAGCAACTGTCGGCGGCGAAAGCCTCTGCATGACCTGTGGACGCGTCAGCCCTTTGTCCATGCAGTCTACCTTTGAGGACTTGGCGGTGGATTTCGAGGGTACAACCGCCAGTGGCGCGAAGCGATTCTACCGGCGTACGCTTGACAAGCTGTGCCTGAAGCTGCTTGAAAGCAGGCTTGTCCATACCGTGACGCTGAAGCAGACCGAATGCCGCAAAAGGAACAAAAAATAGCCGCCGCTGTCTACCTATATCAGGTAGACAATGACGGCGAATGGGGAGAGATCAGATTTGACTTTGCAACCGGCACAGCGGAGATCGTCTGGCTGGCAGAGTTGGATACGGTAAAGTCCAATGTCTTTGCAAGTACGGCGATTCGGTACATCTATGGCTTGCCGGAGGTGCGGCTGCTGAAAGAGGCTGTTGTGATGTTTGATTAAGCATTGTGATCATAAAAATTTACAATTTTTATTCAAGCAATCGCCTGATTTATTTTGTGAAGTCTGATATCTTATTATAAGAAACACTGGATAATGCACAGAAATGAGGGGATTGTGTTTTGCGGGAAGAAAAGAAAGCCGAAAAGAGACAGGAGCTTGTAGGCGTCTGCCTTGACTGCTTTGTCGAAAAGGGGCTGACCCTTGCCACGACAAAGAACCTCTGTAAGGCGGCAAAGCTGCAAAACGGCGGCATCTACTATTACTTCTCCACCAAAGAGGAAATCGTTCTTGCCTGCGCCGAGGAAGCGATCAGTCGAATTGAAAAAGCCGCGTTTGCCATCGTGCTTGAAGATATTAGTGACATCAAAAGCATGATGGATCATCTCGGTGAGCTGGCGGATAAAATGTCGCCTACCATGCGCTTTCTGGTCAGCGTATGTGTGTCGCGCGAATACGGAGAAAAGGTAAAGCCTTCCCTTGTGCGGCTTGCGGAAAGAAAGGGGCGGAATAATCGATAGTTTACCATAAAGAGAAAATCACAAACGACTTTATAGTCAATCCATACGCACAAACCCTTTCGAGGAGATGACCAAAAACAGAAGAGAATCATAGGAGGACAACATGAAAAAGATACTTGCAATTCTACTATCGCTGCTTTCCTGCGGGTTTCTTTCCGCCTGCTCTGCCGAAAAAACGCAGCCGGATACACCGGATACTGAAACCGTGTGGGAAATGGTCAGTGAGGCATACATCTATGCGTTCCCGCTGGTGCTGACCGACGCAACCAAAACATTATCGACCAATACGGACGGGACCATGACTGGCCGTGCGCCCATCAATCAGTTCAACCATGCAAAAAAGCTGGCGGACGCCTCTTTCCGCACCGTCGTGACGCCGAACGTCGATACCGTCTATTCGCAGGCATGGCTTGACATCAGCACAGAGCCTATGGTCTACGTCCTGCCGGAAACGGATCGCTTCTGCAATGTGCAGCTTCTGGATGCGTGGACGAACACCGCCGCCGTGCTGGACAAGGCGGGTGCTTATGCCATTGCGCTTCCCGGCTGGGAGGGCGAGCTGCCCGACGGTGTGACGCGCGTGGACGTGCCCACCGCAACGATGTGGTCGATCACCCGCACGGTGCTGTCCGGGAACGAGGACCTGCCCAATGTCTATGCTATTCAGGAGCAGATGCAGCTCCTGCCGCTTTCGGCTTATGTACAGGGAGGCGAGTATGCCGCACCGCAGGGAGCTTATAAAGAGGAAAATGACTTTGTTCCCGTGAACAAGGTGCTTTCCATGACGCCAGCAGAGTTTTTCAATACGGCTAACGCTCTGATGCAGGTCAACCCGCCCGCCGATGCGGATAAGGAACTGCTGAAGAAACTCTCCGCCATCAACGTGGGCGCGGGTAAGACCTTCGACGCCGCTCTCCTGGGCGAAGGAGCTGCCGAGCGCTGGACGCAGATGCTTCAGGGGCTTCGCGCCACGCTCGCCGCCGACGGCGCGAAGTATGCGCAGAAACTCGGCCAGTGGGTCTATTACGGCAAGCCCATCGGCGACTTCGGCACGGAGTATACCTACCGCGCGATGGTAGCGCTGGTGGGGCTTGGCGCCAACACCGTGGACGTGGCAATCTATCCCAAGACAGCGGTGGATGAGACCGGCGCAGCGCTGACCGGAGAAAAGAAGTATACACTCCACTTTGAAACCCTTCCTCCCACGCTGGAGGGCGGCTTCTGGTCCGTGACCGCCTACGGAGAGGATGATTTCCTCATTGACAATTCCATCGACCGCTACTGCATCAACGACCGCTCCGACTTCAAGCTGAATGCGGACGGCACATTGGATATTATCCTGTCCAAGGATGCACCGGAAGACACCTCTAACTGGCTGCCTGTTTCCGACGGGGAATTTCATCTGTTCATGCGGATCTATGTACCGGATATGACAGCACTGGATAGCTGGCAGCCACCTGTTATCCGCGAACAATAAGGAGATGGAAAAGAATGGCTATGAAACGTATTGCAGCAATGCTTCTTACATTGGTACTATTGCTGTCCTGCGTCGGCTGTGCGCAGGATGGGCGCAAAGAGCCGGGCGCGGAAAAGGCAGACCTGGGTCTGACTGCCGATGTCAAGCCCGCCACAGACTTTACGGCAAAGGCAAATGCCGCCATCTACGATGAACTTGACTTCGATGATAAGCAGGAATATGAATTCGCCACCCGTGGACTGATCGACGCGCCGGAAACACTGGAACTAAAGGACGAGGATGGGAAGATCCTCTGGAGTCAGGAAGCCTATGCGTTCCTGGACGATTACGAAAAAGCGCCTGACAGCGTAAATCCAAGTCTCTGGGAGAACACGAAAAATAACCACGCTTATGGCCTTTTTGAAGTGACGGATGGCATCTATCAGGTCCGCGGCTATGACATGGCAAACCTCACCGTTGTCAAGGGCGATACCGGCTGGATCGTCTTTGATGCGCTGATGAGCGTGGAGTGCAGTCAGGCTGCCATGCAGCTGATCGAAAAGAATCTTGGTAAATTCCCGGTCAAGGCCGTCATCATCTCTCATTCCCACGTCGACCATTTTGGCGGCATCGCCGGCGTGATGGCGAAAGAGGATAAGGCAGACGAGACACTTTCTATTGAAGATCAGCTCGCCAGCGGCAAGATCCCCGTGATCACGCCTGTGGGCTTCACGGAGCACTCCGTGAAGGAAAATGTCTACGCCGGTAAGGGTATGGGCCGCCGCAGCAATTATCAGTATGGCATCCTTCTGACCCCCGGCGTGACCGGCAAGCTGGCGCAGGGCATCGGCATGGGACAGTCCACCGGAACGGTCTCGTTCATGACGCCCAGCTATGAAATCACGCAGTCTGGCGAAAAGCTGACGATCGACGGTGTGGAGCTGGAGTTCCAGCTCACGCCGGGTACGGAAGCACCCGCCGAAATGAACACGTGGCTGCCCCAGTACAAGGCGCTGTGGATGGCGGAAAACTGCACCGGCACGCTCCACAATCTCTACACGCTGCGCGGCGCGGAGGTGCGCGACGGCGCGGCATGGGCAAGCTATATCACCGAGGCCATTTCCCTTTACGGCAAGGACGCGGAGGTCACCTTCCAGTCCCACAACTGGCCGCACTGGGGAAACAACGTGGTGAACGACTACATGGTCAACACGGCTGCCGTGTATAAGTTCATCAACGACCAGACTCTGACCTATATCAATCAGGGCTACACCAGCGATGAGATCTCCAACATGATCGAGCTGCCGGAGGCACTCAATAAAATCTGGTACACCCGCCAGTACTACGGGACGGTCGCCCACAACGCCAAGGCGGTCTACCAGAAGTTCATGGGCTGGTATGACAGCAACCCTGTCAACCTGAACCCCCTCATGCCAAGCGACAGCGCAAAAAAATGGGTGGAGTACCTGGGGGATGTTGACAATGTCCTGCAAATGGCAAAGGCGGATTTTGACAAGGGTGAATATCAGTGGGTCGCCGAGGTCACAAATACCATCGTCTTTGCCGACCCGACGAACACCGATGCACGGCTTCTGTGCGCCGATGCACTGGAGCAGCTGGGGTATCAGGCGGAGTCCGGTCCGTGGCGCAACGAATATCTGACCGCCGCGCAGGAGCTGCGCCATGGAAACGCCAATTTCACCGCTTCCACCAAATCTACCGGCGACATGGTCAAGGCCCTCTCCGCGCCCATGCTGTTTGACTATATGGCCATTGTCATGGACAAGCAGGCGCTGGCTGACCGCGACTTCACCATGAACGTGATCCTGCCTGACGTGGGCGAACAGCACATGCTCCGCGTGAAGAATGGTGTGCTGCTGGTCTATGCGGATACATTGTCTGATGATGCGGACGTGTCTATTACCTGCCCGAAGAATGCGCTGTTTGCGATCCTGACTAACAATCAGGAAACGGTTACACAGGTCGTCAAGGTCGAGGGCAGCGCAGAGCTGCTGACGCTGATGATGGAGAATATGAACCAGTTCCCGATCACCGGAGCCAACCCCTTCAACATCATCGAGCCGTAACGGCCTGTCTCTTATACACATCTCCGAGCCC
>ERZ1027221.1582-NODE-1582-length-10744-cov-11.974927_pt1 | contig 10744 bp, 10 predicted proteins | sample MGYA00519267_ERZ1027221 | MGnify/ENA primary metagenome ERZ1027221 (study PRJEB26926, sample SAMN06164533) | human gut metagenome | biome: ENVO:00009003; feature: ENVO:2100002; material: ENVO:00002003 | host: Homo sapiens | place: USA | collected 2012 ...
TGACGAAAAATTTGACGACGCATCTGTCGCACAATCTTTGTGCGGTATTGCCCAAAAAAATATTCCCACAGGGAGCACCCCGTGGGAATATTTCTATTTACAGCAATATTTCAAAGTCTGTATCAGCATCGGAGGAGTTCTTTTTATTATATCATCAAGAAAATCTAAGTGTAAAAACCCCTCTGTCACTTCGTGACATCTCCCCTTTCAGGGGCGACTTCTTTGCCTTGCTTCATAATTTTAATCCGCATATAAACTGTTTTGTATGATTCGTATCAGCATGCGAAGCCCTGCAATCAGCCCAGAATTTCCGTCCAGGTGGGCTGCAAGCCGGCACCCTTTTCTGCACAGTAGCGGAGCAGTTCAAAGAGATCGGTAGAATCTACGCTGCCGTTGCCGTCAATGTCAGCCGCAAGCAGTTCCTTGCCGGTCAGCGTGCCCTCGTTTCCGGCACCGACATTTGCCGTGTGCTGTAACAGTTCGAAAACATCAGAACTGTCGAGTTCCTTGCTGCCGTCACAGTCGCCCCGCCCCATTAGCTGTATGGAGCCGTCCGACTCTGCCGCTGTATTGAGGGCAGATTCATATATGGCATAGGAAACACCTACTCGATCGATTTTCTCTCCGGCTTCCACCATGAGAGAAACTTTCCGCAGCAATTGATAACGCTGCTGCATGTTAAGAAATTTCTTGGGAATTATAGTACACGTGCCTTTTTCATTTTGTTCGATCTCCACATCAAAGTCCAGATCCAGATCTTCCGGTGTCAGAACAGCCCCCTCTTTCAGAGTAACGCAACAAATACCAGAACTCTTTTGACCATCCCACATTGGTGCAACATTGTTTTTCTTTAAAGAAACGCCCCAGACTTCCTGCTGTACCGATACAAAACCGGACAAGGTCTGGAGAAACTGACAAAGTTTTTCCTCGTCCAGACGATACGATGATGTGCTGAATCGCAGCGTATATGCTCCGTTTCCCTCTGCGGTCATAGTCAGCTGGCGTGTTTCCGATTCTTCGGTACTCAATGCCAGATCGGCAGTCGGCTCCTCTGCATTTTCCTTTTTGGTCAGCAGACCGCAAAGCTGTTCTGTCAGTTCCCGCACATCTGCCACGTCCTGCTCCAGCTGAATCCGATATGCATACTCGTTGAGCTGAATCAAATCATCTTGTTCCGCCGTTGCATAGAAAATGTTGTCATACATGCCTACTGGTGTGGGATCTTTCAAGCCATAGTACATGCTTTCGCCCTTTTCCACATATGCTGTCTTGTCATTTTCCAGCATCTGCAGCACCTGTGCCAGCGGCACTTCAGCTTCCCCATTCATATGCATGGGGTATGCTGCTGCCGGCATCGTCATTGCACTTCCCAACAGTGCAGCTGCACAAACAGCAGAAATTATCCTTGTTCTTCTTTTCATAAAAATCGACCTCGCTTTCTAAAATAATAATATGTTATTGAAAATAAAAAGGAAAACCTTTATAAAAATTATATCATTTTTCCAGTGGAACGTCAAGCCATTTTATATATTTTGTATGATTTGCACAATAAAAATTGTAACAACTTACAAGAAAAAACGGTACGCCTGTTGCCAGTGCGTACCGTTTTCTCATAAGGTTATGAAAGAGTTCTAAAAGCGGGTGAAATCTCACCCTGAAAGGAAAGCAAATGTTGTGTGAGGAATGCCTATTAAACAACTGCGTACAAAACTCGTGCATAGGATTATTATGGCATTACAACAATTTCAGGAACAAGCCTCCCTTGAAAAGGGAGGGGGACCGGCAAAGCTGGTGGAGGGATTCTACTAAAATCTTTTACTTATAGTTTTAAATCCCTCAGTCAAGCCTGCGGCTTGCCAGCTCCCTTTTCAAGGGAGCCTCATTTGCCAAGAGTTCCAAGGGAAATCCTAAAACAGTCGTTTCAGTGTTGCACAGACATTAGAATCACTTGACGTGGAATGCTGCCATGCCCGGATATACGGCACTGTCGCCCAGTTCTTCTTCGATGCGGAGCAGCTGGTTGTACTTTGCCACACGCTCCGAACGGCTGGGAGCACCGGTCTTGATCTGGCAGGTATTCAGTGCAACTGCCAGATCAGCAATGGTCGTATCTGCGGTTTCGCCGGAACGGTGAGAAGAAATTGCAGTGTAGCCTGCATTGTGAGCCATCTGGATTGCTTCCAGCGTTTCGGAAACAGAACCGATCTGGTTCAGCTTGATCAGAATGGAGTTGCCGCAGCCCAGTTCGATGCCCTTCTTCAGACGTTCAGTATTGGTAACGAACAGGTCGTCGCCAACCAGCTGTACCTTGCCGCCCAGCTTTGCCGTCAGCTTCTGCCAGCCTTCCCAGTCTTCTTCGTCCAGAGCGTCTTCGATCGAGATGATCGGATACTTCTCTACCAGATCAGCCCAGTGCTGAATCAGTTCGTCGGAAGTAAAATCTCTGCCGGACTTCGGCTGATGATAGAAGCCCTTGCCCTTTTCGCTTTTCCACTCAGAAGAAGCAGCGTCCATCGCAATCATGAAATCCCTGCCCGGCTCATAGCCTGCTGCCTTTACCGCTTCCAGAATGGTTTCAATGGTTTCGTCATCGCTGGACAGGTTCGGAGCAAAGCCGCCCTCGTCGCCGACAGAAGTTGCCAGTCCCTTGGACTTCAGGATCTTCGCCAGATTGTGGAACACTTCTGCACACCAACGCAGGGCTTCCTTAAAGCTGGGAGCACCTACCGGCATGATCATGAATTCCTGTGTGTCTACCGTATTGGTGGCATGAGCACCGCCGTTCAGAATGTTCATCATCGGAACCGGCAGACGAGTGCCGGATACGCCGCCCAGAAAACGATACAGCGGAATGTCCAGTGCAGTTGCTGCGGCTCTTGCTGTGGCAATGGAAACTGCCAGAATCGCATTGGCACCCAGATTGGACTTGTCCTTGGTGCCGTCTGCGGCAATCATTGCCTTGTCTACTGCGTACAGATCAGATGCGTCCATACCAGTGAGAGTTTCGTTGATAACGGTATTGATGTTTTCTACAGCCTTGGTCACGCCCTTGCCCAGATAGCGAGCCTTGTCGCCGTCACGCAGTTCCAGTGCTTCGAATTCGCCGGTGGAAGCACCGCTGGGGGCAGTACCTCTTGCAACAGTACCGTCAACCAGTGTGACTTCTGCTTCTACAGTCGGATTGCCTCTGGAATCCAGAATCTCTCTGCCGACAACTTTTTCGATCTGCAAATAACTCATAGTAGAATACTCCTTTACGTATCGCGGAAGCACTGTACAAATCCCGCCTTTCGGCTGTGTACACAAGCTTTATACCGTGTTTCCTTCTCCATTACGCATGTTCATTTTGAAGTTAGTTATCTCTAACTAAAGACATTGTACCACAGAACCTTCGCCTTGTCAAGTATCCGACGAAATTTTTTCTACGGAAACACTGAATAAAGCTTGTGCGGTATTGCCTTCATGTGATACTGCCTGAAGTATGTGCAGATGTCGTAAGTTTATACCGTCGCTTTCAGAATTTCGCAAACCGTCAGCACTTCGCCGTCCACAGTAAAGCGGACTTCCAGACCGGCGAACGGGAAGCCATACACCCGATCGGCGTCGTGCTGGTATGACGGACGGGGATCTTGTGCCAGCACTTCGGTCAGCCCTGCCCGCAGGGATTCCGGCACTTTCTCCAGCCAGACTTCCGGAAAGCGAACTTCCAGACGATGAGCCGCTGCCGGCAGAGCAAAACCGCCCCTGGCTTCGGGGTGGCTGTCAATGTGTGGCAGGTACGGCTTGATGTCGTAAATAGGCGTGCCGTGCATCAGGTCGGCACCGGAAACCGTCAGGTAGGGAGCATTCGCCCCGTGCAGCACGATTTCTTCCAGCTGCACCACCGACAGCCCCAGCGGATTGGGACGAAACGGTGAGCGTGTCGCAAAAACGCCCATGCGGACATTGCCGCCCAGACGGGGCGGGCGAACGGTAGGCGACCACTTCTGCCGCACCGCCTGCGAGAATTCCCAGATCAGCCAGATGTGGGAGTAATCCTCCAGCCCCCGAAACGCATCGGGATTCCGGTATTCCGGCTCCATGACAATGCGGGCATGCAGACTGTTGACCAGTCCACTCTGGCGGGGAATACCGAACTTGGTGGGAAAATCGTTTTCAATATGAGCAATAGGTTTCACAATAACAGTCCTTTCTGCGGAGATGCTGCTGCATCACGGAGTTATGCCAGATCTTTCTTCTGGAAGATCCGGCAGCTAAAGACATAGCACAGTCCGGAAACCACCAGCGACAGCACCGGCATGGCAATCGCCGCCGGCAGCAGCATTGCGGAAAATTCCGCAGGCAGGGTGGCAAGATTGTCTGTCATTTCCTGCATGAAAACGCTGCCCGCACCCATGAAAGCACACGCCGGAATCACATAGATCAAAATGGAGATCAGCCGTGCATATTCCGGCGGGAACCGGAACAGCAGCAGTGTGGAAACGCTGCCCATGAGCAGCACGACCCAGAGCACGAGCCATGCGGCAAACAGCATATTGCAGAACGCCTTGACTTCAAACGTCCGCAGCACCAGACTGACAAGGGCTGCCAGCACGAGATACGCCAGTGTACTGCCGCATACAATCAGCAGCTGCAACAGGAATTTCGACCGCACCACGTCTTTTCGCGTGACGGGCATCGTCAGTGCAAAGCGGTTCCAGTTGCAGGAATGGTCATAGGAAAAAGTGCTTGAGGTCTGCGAGTCCATCATCACCAGCCAGAAGCCCATGTAAGACCAGCCGCTCTGGATATTCACGCCGGAAACAGCTGCCATAAAGACGTACAGAATGAGGAAAATTCGTCCGCCTTTCCATATAGTATAGAAATCTTTCAAAAGCAGTCCTTTCATTTGCCCTGCACTCCTTTCACATACAACAACAGGATCTCGTCCATTGTGACCTGATCTATGACAGCCTCCGGATACTTCCGCAAAATTGCCTCCCGATCCGGCACGAGCACATCATAGGAATAGTCCTTTTTCCGCCACGCCAGCACCTCTGGCGATTCCAGCTTCTGGAATAGTGCTTCTCCGCAGCGGAGAATGCCGTACTGCCAGAGCAGTTCGTCCTTGGGCTTGGAAAGCAGCAGCTTTCCCGCATGGAGAAATGTCACATAATCCGCCACCTTTTCCAGATCACTGGTGATGTGGGTGGAGATCAGAATGGCATGCTCCTCGTCCTGCACGAATTCCAGAAACAAATCCAGCAGGTCGTCCCGCACCACAGGATCCAGTCCGCTGGTAGGCTCGTCCAGGATCAGCAGCTTCGGGTGGTGGGCAAATGCCAGCACCAGCGAAAGCTTCATGCTCATGCCGCGGGACAGTTCCTTGACCTTCTGCTTGGGCAGTAGGGAGAACTGCTGCAACAGTTCCTGAAAATAGGCTTCGTCCCAGTTGGAATAGATGCTGCGGCAGATCTTCCCCGCCTTTTCCACCGTCAGTTCCGGTGAAAAGCAAAGGCTGTCAAACACCACGCCGATCTGCTCCTTCATGGCAACGCTGTCTGTGTTCAGCGGTTCGCCGCAGAACAGCACCTCTCCGCACTCCCGCCGGATCAGCCCAAGAATGCCCCGAATGGTAGTGCTTTTTCCGGCTCCGTTTTCGCCTACTAAGCCCATGATTGTTCCGCCGGCAATGGAAAAGCTGATGTGTTCCAGCCGGAAATTCACATAGGAACGCCCCAGATCCCGTACTTCTAAAATATTCTGCATGGCTATTCTTCCTCCCGATAAAAAATGGTCAGTGCCTGCACCAGCGATTCCAGCGAAATGCCGCTGACACGGGCAATTTCCGCCGCCGCCAGCAGGTACTCCTCCGCCTTTCGCTGCTGTTCTTCCCGATAGATCTCCGGATTCTGGGCAGCCACAAAGCTGCCCCGCCCGACTGTCGTTTCCAGAAATCCGTCCCGCTGTAGTTCCTCATACGCCCGCTGCACCGTAATCACGCTGACATGCAGGGACTTCGCCAGACTTCGCATAGACGGCAGCGATTCGCCGGCATGCAGCGTGCCGTCCATGATCTGGGCTTTCAGCTGCTCCGTGATCTGGGCGTAAATGGGCTTGCTGCTGTTGCCGCTGATGATAATTTCCACGGGCTCCCCTCCTTTGTGCTAATTGTACTGGTTCAATAAGCACATTATAGCACGCAAAAGCTTGTCTGTCAAGCCGGCGGGAAAACTTTTTGGCAATACTGCACAATCTGCAAAGCCCACAGAAGCCATACCACATTTACTGCAATTTTTTTCGCAAATCCCTTGCAAAATCTTCTGTGGTATGGTATGATAAATGTACGACCACACTGTCTTTATCGGTGATGGTCATTTGACATTGAAAATACAGATGTAAAGGAGATACTCCCTATGCAGTATGGTTATTTTGACCTGAAAAACAAAGAATACGTGATCGACCGACCGGATACGCCGGCACCCTGGGTAAACTACCTCGGTTCTCCGGAATACGGTGCAATGATCTCCAACAACGCTGCCGGATACAGCTTTGTCAAGTCCGGTGCAAACGGCAGAATCAGCCGTTTCCGCTTCAACTCCATGATGGCACTGCCCGGACGCTACATTTACCTGCGGGATAACGACACCAAGGATTACTGGTCTGCTACATGGCAGCCGGTAGGCAAGCCGCTGGATTCCTACAAGAGCGTCTGCCGCCACGGTACTGCTTACACCGTAATTTCCGCAGACTATGCCGGCATTTCCTCCGAAGTCACTTATTATGTACCCATCGGGGCAACTTATGAGGTATGGCGTGCAGTCATCACCAACAACAGCGACAAGCCGAGAAACCTGTCCACATTCGGTTTCGTAGAGTTTACCAACGACAACAACTACGAACAGGATCAGGTCAACCTCCAGTACACCCTGTTCATCACCCGTACCAGCTTTGAGGGCAACAAGATCCTCCAGCACATCAACGAAAATGACGGCAAGGACGCTACCGGTTCCAACCACAGAGAGCGTTTCTTCGGCATGGTAGGTGCTCCGATCTCCGGCTATAACGGCAATCTGGACAGCTTCATTGGTCCGTACCGCACCTATTCCAACCCGATCGCTGTAGAGCAGGGCAAGTGCACCGGTGAGATGAACTACAACAGCAATGCCTGCGGTGCTCTCCAGAGTGACATCACCCTCCAGCCGGGCGAATCCAAGGAACTGATCTTCGTACTGGGTCAGAAAGACAATGCACAGGCAAACGAAATCCTTGCTTCCTATGAAGCTGCCGGCAAGGTCGACAGCGAAGTAGAGGCTCTGAAGGAATACTGGCACAGCAAGCTGAACCATTTCCAGGTCAGCACACCGTCTGATGCGTTCAACAACATGATCAACGTCTGGAACGCTTATCAGTGCTTCATCACCTTTATCTGGTCCCGTGCCGCATCGTTTGTATACTGCGGTCTGCGGAACGGCTACGGCTACCGCGATACTGTACAGGACATTCAGGGTATCATTCATCTGGATCCGGAACTCGCCGCAGAAAAGATCCGCTTTATGCTGTCTGCACAGGTAGACAACGGCGGCGGTCTGCCGCTGGTCAAGTTCGACCACAACGCCGGTCATGAAAACACACCGGACGATCCGGAATATGTCAAGGAAACCGGTCACCCGTCCTACCGTGCAGACGATGCTCTGTGGCTGTTCCCCACCATTCGCAAGTATGTGGGCGAATCCGGCAACAAGGCATTCTATGACGAAGTGATCGTCTATGCAAACGGCGGCGAAGATACTGTTTACGACCACCTGAAGCGTGCGATCCGCTTCTCCATGGAACGTCTGGGCGACCACAACATGCCGGCTGGTCTGCACGCAGACTGGAACGACTGCCTGCGTCTGGGCAAAAAGGGCGAGTCCACTTTCGTGGCATTCCAGCTGTACTATGCAATGTCCATGATGCATGAACTGGCAGCAGAACGCAAGGACAGCGAGTATGTTTCCTATCTGGACAAGGCTCAGAAGGCTCTGGGCGAAGCACTGGCTGCATGCTGGGACGAAGACCGCTTTATCCGCGGTATCCGCGAAGACGGCGTAGTAGTTGGTGCCAAGAAGGATCCGGAAGCTTCCATGTGGCTGAACCCCCAGAGCTGGAGCGTCATTTCCGGCTTCGCTTCCAAGGAACAGAGCGACAAGGCGATGCAGTCTGTAGCAGACATTCTGGACACCCCGTATGGTGCAAAGCTGCTGGATCCGCCGTATATCGACCACTATTTCGACGGTGCCCTGATGCACATCTTCAATCCGGACACCAAGGAAAACGGCGGTATTTTCTCCCAGTCACAGGGCTGGCTGATTCTGGCAGAGAGCCTGCTGGGACACGGTGATGATGCATTCCGCTATTTCGAGGAAAGTTCTCCGGCTTCCATGAACGACAAGGCAGAACAGCGTGTACTGGAACCGTATGTACACGGTCAGTTCACCGAGTCTACCGCTTCCCCGTATGCAGGACGTTCTCACGTACACTGGCTGACTGGTACCGCTTCCACCGTTATGGTTGGCTGCGTAGAGGGTATCTGCGGCATGCGTCCGGACGCTGACGGTCTGCACATCTGCCCGTCGATTCCGGCAGCATGGGACGGCTTCACCATGGAAAAACTGTTCCGCGGCAAGCAGCTGTCTATCACGGTCAAGAACCCGAACCACGTACAAAGCGGCGTGGCTTCCCTGACACTGAACGGCAAGGCACTGGACGGCGACTATGTACCGGCTGACGCACTGGCTGACAAGAACGAAATTGAAGTTGTTTTGGGCTAATTTCCCGAAAGGCAACTCTATAGCATAAATAACAATGCCCTTTCCGCAAAGGAAAGGGCATTGTTGTTGGAAACCATTATGTTCCGCAAAAAGTGCAGTATTGTCTTTAGGCAATACCGCACAAAGCCCGCCTGACGGCTTTGCACGCCATCTGCTTGCAAATTTCCCTTCAGAGTCTGTTTCGTATCTTCCCGCACGCATCTTGCGTGCATATTTTCCGAGATATTTCGGGAAAATACTCGAAAATCCACAAAGGATTTTCTCCGTTTTTCCCTTCATCTCTCAAAAAATCTGACGACGCAATCTGCATACGTCAGATACGAAACAGACTCTCATATTTCACAAAAATGCTCGTGAATACATCCAGTATTCACTCCGCTTTTTGTTTCATCTGACGAAAAATTTGACGACGCATCTGTCGCACAATCTTTGTGCGGTATTGCCTTTACAATTTTGTCGCTTCATGGTATAATAAAGGCAATCTACACGAAAACAAAGGAGCATGCTATGAGATCTGCCAGAACTGCAAAACATATCATTATTGGACTGCTGCTGTTGGGAATTCTTCTCGTGGGCGGGTGGTATTTCCTATACCCCTACTCGCTGGGCAGCCGTATTTCCGCAAGCGAACCCCTTTCTCTCTCAGTCAACATTACGGGCGTGACTGTCACCGGAAAAGACACCGTCGACACAGTGACCTATGAGTTTCAGCCGGACACGCAGGAGTACAAGGCATTGGTTTCCCTGCTGAACGACTACGACTATCACCGCAGCTTCCTGACTCTGCTGCCGCTGGAGGACTACACACCGGACAGCAACACCACCACATTCCAGCTGCAAAGCACGGACAGCCAGTATCTGCTGACCGACAAGGGCGGCTTCTCTGCGGAGCCGGTTTCCGGCGGAAAATCCCTCGTCTACGCAATAGGGTATCTGGGCAGCGGCAAGGCGGAACAGCTTACCGCAGAATTGCAGGCACTGCTGAAAAGCTGCACGCCGGTGGAAACGCATGATGATACGGAAATGGGAACGACATAATGCAAACGGCAGGAAACCGATCAAGGTTCCCTGCCGTTTTTAAAGTCCGTTTACCGCACCGGCAGCGTATCCACCAGATGCACCAGAAATTCCATCAGCACAGCAGCATCTGCACTGTCAACTTCCCCGTCCTCATTGCAGTCCGCATTCTTCTTTGCCGCTTCGTTCAGCGAAACCGTTCCGGCACTCGTCTTTGCAAGCAGTACTGCGTCCTGAATGTCAATTCTGCCGTCCAGATCGACATCACCGCAAAGCCATTCTTCCGACAGTGCCACAAAGGGGATCTCGTTCTCTGCCGCATACTGTTCCGCAGTAGAACCAGCATAGCCATAGATCACCAGATTTTCATTGCGGTTCGGATCGGTTTCCAGCCAGACAGACACATAGCCCAGTCCGGTATCCGTCAGGTCAACATCACGGGAGAGAATGGTCACTTTTTCCAGAGTCGAATCACTTTCCAAAGCATTGTCACCGATCTCCTCCACCCCTGCCGGAATGGTGAGTTCTTTTACGCCGGCATCATAAAATGCGTGATTTCCAATGGTTTTCAGGCTGTCCGGCAAGGTGATCTGGGTGCAGTGGGTATTCTCAAATGTACTGTCCCCGATAGAAACCAAGCTGTTTCCCAGCTGTACCGTTTCTGCATCTTCAAGTCCGAGAAATCCCAATGCCACGTCCAGTTGTGTCACCGTGTCGGAAACTGCAATGTGCTTGATACCAATAAACGCTGTCTGCACTGCATAAACCTCCGGCATCAGCTCTGCGAGCACTGCGTTCTTTTCCTCGCTGCCCATTGCAGAAGGGTCATAGCCATTTGCCTCCAGCAGTTCCGTCAATTCGTTTGCTGCCGCATTCAACCATGCATGATCTGTCTCTTATACACATCTGACGCTGCCGACGATCGCATAAGTGTA
>ERZ1027221.1585-NODE-1585-length-10732-cov-9.165028_pt1 | contig 10732 bp, 13 predicted proteins | sample MGYA00519267_ERZ1027221 | MGnify/ENA primary metagenome ERZ1027221 (study PRJEB26926, sample SAMN06164533) | human gut metagenome | biome: ENVO:00009003; feature: ENVO:2100002; material: ENVO:00002003 | host: Homo sapiens | place: USA | collected 2012 ...
ACGGCAAAATATGAGGAACTATTTTGCCGTTTGTTTCTCTAATACTCAGGTCAAAACGCTGATTTCACAACCTCTTTGTGCGTTTCATAAGTAAATGATTATTTTACTTTATAGTCACGAGTTTTTTCAATGGATCTGTCCCGAATTTTTTTTCTTGATAAAGCAGGATTTCCGCACACGCACGACTATCTTCCAATGCATCATGATGATGATCTAATTGGATGTTCAAATTTTCGCACACAGTGTTCAATCGATGATTTGGAAATTCAGGAAACAAGCGACGACTGCTTTTCACTGTACATAAAGAAAGATAATTAGGCTGTTCAAGATGATAATAATCTAAGCATCCCGCTAAGACCTTTGTATCAAAAGCAGTATTATGTGCAACGACTAAACGATTTTTTTGAAAATATGGTTGGATAGTTTGCCAGACTTCTGGGAATTTCGGCGCATTGCGTACGTCTTCTTGATGGATTCCGTGAATTTGGACATTTCGCCAGAAAAAAGGAGTTTCAGGCTGTATCAATGTATAGAATTCATCGACGATTTGGCTGTTTTTTACCATGACTAACGCAAGAGAACAAGCGCTATAAGGCTGATGATTGGCAGTTTCAAAATCCATGGCAACAAAATTCATTTCTGTAAAACCTCCTTGGGAAATTACTGTAACATACTTTTGAAAAAAACAAATAGTTTTAACAAAAAACATAGGATTTTTTATGTAGTTTTTGTAGAGAAAAGCTATTTTTTGAACTCATTCCTTGCGACTCGGAGTTAGACGAGAGGATCATGACTTCTCGGTATCAGCCAGAAAACGGCAAATATGAGGAACTATTTTGCCGTTTTCTTTCTCTAATACTCAGGTCAGGACATTGATTTCACAACCTCTTGATAAACGGTGTTCTCCTGCCAACTCCTCGGTCACAAGTCACAATATCCATAAAACATAAGAAACTGTTTTTTGAAATTGTTTCTTGTGACTCGGAGCTGAACGGCAGGCTTACGACCTCTTTTTTACTGTATACATCATAAGTATGGAGCGGTTTAGCATAAATTAGGACATCAATCCATCGGATTCTTTTGCTCAACAACTACAATATCTTTATTTGGACGTTTGAATTGTATTCCGGCACGTTCCAGCTCCTGTTTCACTCCTATATGGACTTTGACATCTTCCCGTGTCATTTTTAAAACGTGATGAATCGCATAGTCGATTTCTTGCCTTGTGATTTTTTTCTTCGTATTGATCATCACAACTTGCTTTTTGTCATATGTGTCCACTAGCAGCAACTGTGTCCGATCTAACGAAAATAATTTGTAATAATTAATGGCCGTATTCCCAAAAAAAAATTCTACTACTTTAGGATAAAATGTCTTAATATTTAAATTACTATTCACAGGTGTTTCGATTAGCTTCATCTCATTCCTCTTTTCTATATAGTCGATTTAGATTCAATCCCATATATATTCCCCGTCGTCCCCAACATGAAGGAATCGGTTACAATTGAACCTTAAAAAACAAAAGGATTTACCTTTTATCACTTAATAGTATAACATAATTTCATGAGAAAAAAATACAATTTTTTCTTGACCTTCTCGTTACGTAAAGGATTATGCTTACATTTGTCAGGAGGAAAAATAATGGAATACACAATAAAGAAAATGTCAGAGATATCGGGAGTCAGTCCGAGAACCTTGCGCTTTTATGATGAGATTGGACTGCTAAAGCCAGCTAGGATCAATTCCTCAGGCTATCGGATTTATGGCAAAAAAGAAGTCGATCGTCTGCAACATATCTTATTTTATCGAACGTTGGCATTCAAGTTGGAGGATATTCAAGAAATCTTAGATAATCCGCATTTTGACCACCAGAAAGCTTTAATCGAACATCAGCAGATGCTTCTAGAAAAACGGGCACAAATCGACATCCTCTTGGCAACTGTCCAACAAACACTTGATAGGTACGAAGGAGGAAGAAAAATGAGTGATAAAGAAAAATTTGAAGGGTTCAAACAACAAAAATTGAAAGAAAATGAAGAAACTTATGGACAAGAGATTCGACAAAAATACGGGGAAGAAAAGGTTACAGCATCCAACGAAAAATGGATGAATATGGATAAAGAAACGTATGAAGAAATGCAAACTGTTGAAAAGCATATGTTAGCTGATCTCACTCTTTATTTACAAGCCTCTGCAGATGAAAACTTAGCAGATCGCATCTTTCAAGCTCATAAGAAGTGGTTATCTTACAGCTGGTCTGAATATCAGCCAGAAGCGCATAAAGGATTAGGGATGATGTACGAAGCCGATGAACGATTCACTGCATATTATGACGAACGAAGTGGTCAAGGTGCAGCGAAAGCATTAAATGAAATCATCCAAAAAAAGGCATAATAGTTTACATGATCCGACAAAAACGACCGAACAACAAAACATCAGACACCAAAGTTAGATTTTTTATACTAACATTTGGTGTCTGATTCATTTTTTACAAGTGTTTTGCCAAAATTCAGCGTTGAATAAACGTATAAGGTATTTTCACTTTATCCTTTTTTTCTGTAAGAAACAATTGAAAAGCCATTTCTCCGCAAGCTTCCAGATGGTGATCGATCGTTGGAAAGCCAAGAAGCTCGCTGATCAGCAAATTATCGCGTCCAATCACCACTGGTGTCTTATCTTGCAGATAGCTTTGCAAGATGCCTGCTGCGACCATATCCGAATTTGTAAAGACCCCATCAACTCTATGATCTTTAAAAAAGATACCTGCTTGTTTTCCTTTCTCTGCATCTATGCAATCCCAAAAAACAAGTGACTCATCAAAAAATGGAAAAAGTCGACGACATAGTTGCAAAGTGATCTTTGAATTATAACTCAGCCTGCCACTTCGCCCCAATGTGATGCCCAATCGTTTTACCCCTTGCTGCTTCAAATAAGAAAGACCTTCTGTAATCGATTGTTCTCGATCAATAAAGACGCAACTTGCCTGTTTTTCCTTGATTTCTTCACAAAAAACTAGAGGACCATATTTTTGATAATCCAGCAAATCTTCTAGTGTATTGGCACGAGATGTGATGATCAAACCATCGAACGCTTTAGCTGCAAATTCTTCAAGATAGCTTCGCTCTTTTTCTTTCTGATAACCCGTCGGTAAAAGCGTCACTTTGTAATCATAGTCAAACGCCTCTTCAATGATCCCACTGATCAGCTGATCAAAGTACGGATGGTTGGTATAAGGCAAGATTACTCCGATACTTTTCGTTTTTCCATAACTCAACTGTCTGGCTTTTGCATTAGGGATATAATCGACTTCTTTCATGACCGCAAGTATTTCTTTCCTTTTTTCCTCATCTACATATGGATGTCCATTGATCACACGTGAAATAGTAGAAACTGAATAACCTGTGAGCTTTGCGATATCTCGAATATTTGCCACTGCTGCTTCGCCACCTATACAAAAAGATTTTCTTGTAAATAGTCTACCACAGCTGGACCGCATTCAAAAAACTGATACATTTTTCCATCATGAGAAAAACTGATCCGCTGGCCACCCCAATATATATCTTTTGTCAACGTTTCGATTTCATTCATCGGTATTTCTTTTACTATATTCTTATTCAGCCCTTGAAAACTGTACAACGTTAATATGGAACCCTTAAACTCGACAAACGCATAAAAATAATTGTTCGTTGTGCCATCTGTTATCTCTACATAGGTATTCATTGCAAGCCCTCCTTTTGATACTTTGAGTATAGTGTATGAAACGCGTCTCATATCAAGGAGTTTGTTTTGCAATAGAAAAGTTCTATTCCTCTGGTTTACCTAAATTTGGATCTAAGCGGTTTGCTGCTAAAATAAATGGCGCCCAGATCAAAGCAGCTACTATTAAATTAATGGTTGTTAAAACGATGGCTCGCCAATCTCCCGCAGTAGCTAAAAATCCACTGATGATCGTTGGCATGACCCAGATCACATTTACTACAACCGGACGAACAAGCCCAGCCATCGTGGCAAAATAGGCGATCGTTGCAGTCGCAAGAGGTGCCAAGATGAACGGAATCATCAACAGCGGATTCAACACAACAGGAAGACCAAACATCACTGGTTCATTGATATTGAAGATTCCTGGTGCAAGCCCCAACTTTCCTACCGTTTTATAATCTGCCCGTTTAGATAAAAATAAAATCATAACGATCAACACCAGCGTGACTCCAGCTCCCCCCGGCCAGACAAAAGCTTCAAAAGAACCTGCCACCCATTTGAAAGGAATGGGTTCATTATTTTGAAAGGCATTCGTGTTTTCGACCATCGCGGTACCATATAAGGTCTGCAAAACAGGTGACATGATATTTGTGCCGTGAAGACCAAAAAACCAAAGAACATGCACAAGAAGAACAATGATAAAGACCGCTCCGTAACCTTGTGACAAGTTCATCAAAGGAGATTGGATGGCTTCAGAAATCCAGTCAATCAGCGGCTCACCAGCTGTTTGTCTAAAGATATAATTAATCACTCCAACGACGTATAAAGAAACTAATGCAGGAATAATTGCCGCAAAAGCTCTTGCTACAGCAGGTGGCACAGAATCCGGCATCCGTATGATGATCTTTTTCTTGATCAGAATCGCAAAAATAATGACAGAAATAAATCCAAAGATCATAGCAGTGAACAAACCAGACCCACCCATATATTTACCAAAATTAAAATAGCCCCATGCGCCTACTGATAACGTTTGTCCTCCGTCTGGCGTTCCAGCAATCACACCACCTGCAGAAGTAATCAAATCTGCTGCGTCTTGCGAAAGCTTCTCGGGCAATGTCAACACCGCTGTTGCTGCATCGGGTAAGCCGATAATAAAAGCAACCAGAGAAACAATACTTCCTGAGACAGGATCGACCTCATAGGCTTTCGCTAGATTCGCTCCTAGTGATAAGACAAAGACCACTGCCATAATAGCTAAAGTACCATTCCAGATCAATCCATTTACGCCAATGACTGGGGTAAAAAATGTCGTGATTGCATTCCCTTCACCTAGATACGTATTCGGAAAATCCCGCATAAATGCGTTCAGTAAAACAGCAATTGCTCCTGCCATCGTAGCTGGCATCGTACCAATAAAAGCATCTCTCAATGCAACCAAGTGTTTCTCCGACCCGATTTTCGTTGCAACTGGCAAAATATACTTCTCCATCCAACTCATTAATCCATTCATTTTTTCTCCTCCTGTTTTTATTGTTACCAAAGCTCCTTTTTGAATACGCATACATTATAATGATATTATAAATATAGCATAGTTATTCCTATCTGGCTATCTGTTTTTATCAGATAAAATAAATAACTATGCGAATGCAAAAAATATGCATAATCCTTTATAAATAGTATAGTTTCCAACTACTCGCAAAAGCAAATGATACCATTTAAATAACACTTATTATGAATAAGTATACAAAAAAAGTAGAAAAGGAAGTATTTCGCTTCCTTTTCTACTTTTTATCTATCTTTCTCAAATAATGGGCTACGCTAGATAAGCAAGGTGCTTTTCTTACATCATACCGCCCATCAAGACAAACGTTTTTAGCTTGTACGTACTGGACAAAAATCCCATTATATCAAGAAAAAACAACGTTGATAATACTTAAAATTATTAGGCTAGAACGGACTAGTAAGAGTTTTTTGCCCCTTTTTTGCCCCTCAAATATCGCTTTACAGTCAGAACGTAAGTTCGTATAATCGTTTTGAGGTGATTTTTATGATGGAAGACTTTATTAGAAAAAATATCAGTGATGAATATGCAGACTTTTATGAGCAAAGCAGCAAAAAAGATAAATTCCAGATGGATGTTTCAATTTTAGCTATATTAGCTTTTTCCGAAAATAAACAACCTGTAACTGCAAAAAAAGAAACAGTATTCTCTGAAGGCAAAATAAAAACTCGATATATATTAGAGGTAGAAACTAATTTTAAAAACAGAACGGAGTAATGGTTATGCTTTTTAATGAGACACAATTATGGTTTAAATTCGATCCTACGAATAGATTTGTCAAAGATTTTTATAAAGTATGGGATTCAGAAGTTTTCTTTTTAGCAATCGAAGATAGCTTATTAATCAATCTCTACTATTCTAATAAGAACTATTTCAAAATTCCTGCTGCGAAAACTAGAATGAAGAAGGATGTATACTTTTTGTTTGATATCGTGACTGACGTGCCAGACGCACGAAGCGATCATCGGCGTTATGACTATATAAAGTATACTTTCGTTGATCCGGAAAGGTATAAAGATTAAAGTAGGCTACCTAAAAAGGTAGCCCGGAACGGATTTTATCACCATACTTATGAAAGGAGATATTTTTTAAGTTAGTATTAAGATTGTGTAATATGATGATATCTATATTTTATAGTATTAGTGCTATAAAATCAAAAATAAGTCACTAATTAACTATCACTCCAATTATAAGTCTTTTTCCCATTATTTTTTACAGTTATATGGTATGCTTTTAATGGCTCCAAATATAAAAGAGTTTAAAGCGTAACACACTTATGGGGGAGTGGTTTTTGGGGAACGCTTTAAACTCTTCTTTATTATTATCTCACAATTTAACCCAAATGTCTTTCTATTTTAAAAGTCAAAGTAAAACTTTTCAAATATACAGAAGTATAACTATGTGAAACATCCTTTCATTAATCCATAAAAGAATACATAAAAAAGCCACTCATTTGAGTGGCAATGGAGAAAAGCTTTAGCTTGTATAATACTCTTCAAAAAATTCTAACACACAACGATTCAAATGGCTACATTAATGTACCCTGTAGGACTCGAACCTACGACCGGACGGTTATGAGCCGTCTGCTCTAACCAACTGAGCTAAGGGTACGAGAAGCCACCACAACTCCTGCTAACAAAAAGAATGGACCTGAGAAAAGATAAATTATTTTTTTCATTCTTCATGTTGTGATGGCATCTTTATTATTACATATTTAATAGCAAAAAACTAGGTTGTACTTATTCTTTGTAGAATATATTATTTTATGCTATTATTTCTAAGTCATAAAAAGAAAAAGCTTCAGATACTTATCTTTTGGGGAAAGACTCTAGGGTTAGGAGGTATCTGAAGCTTTTTTCTATGTTTATTATCTCACATGGTTATTTTTTAGTCTATTATTTTCTTAACTTTTTCAGAAGAACGAAAAAAAGACCTCGCCCAAGATTGAGCGAGGTTTATACTACATTGCTATTAATTTTTCAAGTTCATCTATATCTGTTGCACTAGATTTAATTTCATCAATTAAAGTATGCATTCCATTTGTTTTCTGACTTATATCAATCGCCTTTATCTTAGAATCAGCTTCTGTAAGTATTCTAATAGCTGATTTTGTATCACTTAATAAAGTAGAGTCTACATTACTATCATACAATAATGATATTTTATCTGAATGAGTATAGTTAGTACTGAGTACATTAATTTTTTCAAACCAATCAGGAAGCAGTTCAATGTTTCCTGGAGCAGATTGAATCAAATCAATGTTGTTATTCACTCTGTAGGCAAAATCAATTTGATACTTAAATGGCAACGTCGGTGATGGTGCTATCTTAACATTTGTTTTTATTTTGTAATTCAAAAGTTTTGCTTCGCTAAGAATAGAACTTGCTTTTTCTTTTATAACTAACTCACGAGTAGCAGTTTCAGATTTTACAAACTTCTCGCCGATATAAGTTACTTGAAGGTTGCTCATCAATTGCTCTACATTAGAAGTTTTAGCATATTGAGGTTCAGATAATACAAATCCTTTGGGGAGATCATTTCCTTTAGCTAAATGATGAATAAGATTTTCAGAAATATTTGTTATAGGATACTGATCGTTTTTTATTTGAGAAATCAAGTAGTCAAAATAATCTTTTCCATATCTATAAACATCTTTTTGCAGCTTGTTCTCAAAAGCTGCTTTAAATTTTATATTATCCGGTTCAAGTAAAGAGTACTTAACTGTACTTTTTTCTGACTCTTCAATGAAAATACCAATATTTAAAAATTCTCCTTTAGTAAAATCTGCCACATACTTTATTATAGAGTACCAGTAGGAATTTCTGATTTCCATTTTAATGCACCTCCTCTGTAGTTAGAAAAAGCCTGCCATAAAGTTAATCTTTCAATCATAGGTCTCACCAATTTCGCTTGTCTGATGATGAATTCAGAATAAAGGTCTTTTTGCAGTAATTTATTTTGAAGCCATTCTTCCGGTATATCTGATAGCATATCATCCAATTTTCTTTTATCAAGTGTTTCCAATAAATAAATTGGTTCCATAAAAGAATGGTTGTCAGGATTTTCTAAATGAACATGTGTTTCAATTGCTTTAAACACTTCACCAGCTAAATTAAACGGTCGGTGTCCACCATAATACTGGGCTATGTCAATTATTAATTTTAGCTGTGAATTGATGTAATTATTCATTTCGGCAGAATCATTAAAAATATTTGATCGTAAAAAAGATTCTTTGGTTTTATCATACACTGGACCTCCGAAACAGTGACCATGGTCTATCGCATAAAGCATACGCCCCTTTTCAGATTTCCCTATTATAAGATTACCTTTATTGTCAAATCTATCGAAATTACCTAACAAAAGATCCATCACAATAATTGAAGAAACTATTTCAGGATTTTGGATATCTTTAAAAAATTGGTTCCATGGTCTCCTCATATATGGTTTTTTTAATCTCACTAATTCTAAGAAGTTTTCAAATAAATTATCTTCAACTTCATTGACTTTTTTTGTACCAAAATAAAGACCTGGACTATACCTTTTTTGAAAAAGTAGGTCTGAATTAGCGGTCATAATGTCATTTTCTATTTCTAAAATTGTAATATCTGGAACATCAATACCCAAATATTTAGCCATATTATGGGCTAGTACCTCATGAAAAAAAACTGCATTTTCATTTATCCAACCTTCGTTTGTTCGAACAAAATTATTCTTTATAAAATAAAGGTCTCCATCTGAGGCTTGCACTAATAGAGGACGACTTTGCCCCAAATTAGGTGCTTGATCCTTAATAAAGGAGTCTACAAATAGTTTTTGCAATTAGCTCACCTCAATTTATTGATTTATCTGCTAACATAATTAAACCAAAAGAAAGCCCTAAAGACAATAGCTTTTGGGCCTCTTAGCAGATATAATCTTTGAGGATTATGGAGTTACTTTAACATATAGGGAACATAAGTTCAAATTAAACGTTTATGAAATTAAAACAACACTTTTTGACATCCATAACATTAAATTTGTAATAAAAATGTTATATATGATTCCAAGTACCGCCCCTCATCGAGGGGCTATTTTTATCTTTGCGGAATATTCAAATACCACCGTTTATCGTGAAAATCTTGCGCACCGCCTTGCGTGTTACCTTTCGGATCGTTCGTTGCACGCATCATAACGTATACTTTCTTGTTAGGAAAATTACGCATATTGAAAGAAACATGATAGCCAACATTACCATAAGTGCCGTAGGGTTGGTTTACGTCTGGGCGTGAAACGCCATTAGCATTTACTCGAGCTAATTCTTTCCCAGTATTGTAATCCATAATGAAAATATATTCGTATTGATAGTTAGCAATATGCCAGCCAGCCACATGCAAGTTTGCGTTTTCGATTTCTCCGAACTGATCAATGTGAGAATGATTCGTTCCATCTGTTAAAGTCGGATTAGCTGCACCAGCTCGTGTTGGATCAATGACAGGCTTGTTTCCAGAAGTCGTTGGATTTTCATCTGTAAATCCATGGGTTAAATCGTAAGCCAGTTTCTCCTTACTTACGCCCATTTCTGATAAGTATCCATAAGGATCAGTGTGATCGCCCCAAATATTTTGTGTTACCCATAAATGTGATTTGATTCCTGGTTGGTTATAAGGCGTGTCCAATGTTAATGGAATACCATATTTTATTGCTGAATCTCTAGCCAATTCAACGTATGCCTTGTAGTTTTTCTCAAACGTTGCTTTATCATGTGTGTGTTGTAACTCGATTTGCACGGGACTGTTAGCATTAGCATACGAACCAGCACCGTACTGTACATAACCAGGTTGTCCAACTTGGTAAACAATTCCACCGTCTCCCACAATATAAGCAGTATAAGCACTAGTCCATGAACGTTGCATATATTGCGCTTCATTGCGTCCTGTTGCTGTTTCATTAGCCGTTTCGTGCAGTAAAATGTACTGATTATTTGCTACTTGTGAGCTACCTTCGTTTGAGCCCAAATTAAATTCATTGTTAATCGTATAGGCGAACCCATTAATTGGCAATAAAAAAAGAGCCATTAATAGGCTCATCGCAGTAATAGTCATTTTCTTTTTCATTTGTTTCCTCCTATTTTTTCAAATTATAAGCCGACACACCAGTGATAACACCTAAAAATGTTGCTACTGCATTGATAGTCAGCACTGTCATATCTGTTCCATTCCATCCATATGCTTTTCCTAACATGGCTACTAAAGCAGATGCAGCTGGTAATACTGTTAAAACCGTCCATTTAATGATTTGATAATACTTATCTGGTAAAATCATTTCTTCTTAACTCCTTTCTTTTTTACCTAGATCTTTCTCTAAATAAAGTTTTGATTTGTTGCGTATGCGCCACTAATTTTTCTGCATGCTTATCTAATCTTTCGTCGTGTTTTTTCAGTTCTTCATGAATCATCAATCGATCTGATTTGCTCGATTCTAAATCTTTTGTTA
>ERZ1027221.1596-NODE-1596-length-10674-cov-4.867973_pt1 | contig 10674 bp, 10 predicted proteins | sample MGYA00519267_ERZ1027221 | MGnify/ENA primary metagenome ERZ1027221 (study PRJEB26926, sample SAMN06164533) | human gut metagenome | biome: ENVO:00009003; feature: ENVO:2100002; material: ENVO:00002003 | host: Homo sapiens | place: USA | collected 2012 ...
CTTATGCTATCGTCGGCAGCGTCAGATGTGTATAAGAGACAGTCTCACAACAATGGCTCTTGTTCCTCAGGTTGTTGATGCAGTAAATATACCTGTAATTGCCGCAGGCGGTATTGCAGACGGCAGACAGATTGCCGCAGCATTTATGCTCGGCGCTCAGGGCGTTCAGGTCGGCACAAGATTTCTCGTTGCAAAGGAATGTACTATCTCTCAGGAATATAAGAACAAAATTCTCAAAGCAAGAGATATTGACACGGTTGTAACAGGTAAAAGACTCGGTCATCCTGTTCGTTCAATCCGTAACTCGTTTACCCGTGAATATACAAAGGCTGAGTACGATTCGGCTAATGTTTCCGATGAGGAGCTTGAAAATATGGGACTCGGCAGACTCAGAAGAGCCGTGAGAGAGGGCGATGTTTCTCAGGGTACCGTTCTTGCAGGACAGGTTGCAAGTATGGTTAAAAAGGAACAGCCGGCAAGAGAAATGATTGAAGAGATGTTCTCACAGGCAGAAAAAGTATTGAACGGAGCAACAAAATGGGTAAAATAGCATTTATTTTTTCAGGTCAGGGCGCACAGTACAGCGGTATGGGCAAGGATCTTTACGATAATTCGCCTGCCGCAAAGGCTGTTTACGAAATGGCTGATTCTATAAGAGAAAACACTTCAAAGCAGTGCTTTGAGGGTACAATGGAGGAGCTTTCAAAGACAGTAAATACACAGCCGTGTATTTTTACTGCCGACCTTGCGGCCGCAAGAGCTCTTGTTGAAAAGGGTATCACTCCCGATTGCGTAGCAGGCTTTTCACTCGGCGAGATTTCCGCACTTGCTTTTTCGGGAATCCTTTCCGATAAAGAGGCTTTCAGACTCGTTTGCAAAAGAGGCGAGCTTATGGACAAAGCCGCAACGGAAAATCCCGGTGCAATGGCTGCCGTATTAAAGCTTACTCCCGAAAAGGTTGAAGAAATCTGCTCAAGGTTTGACAAAACATATCCCGTAAACTACAACTCACCGGCTCAGACTGTTGTTGCAACAACAAGTGAAAATGCCGACGCTTTCTGCGAGGCAGTTAAAGCAGAGGGCGGAAGGGCAAAACTTCTTGCAGTAAGCGGTGCGTTCCATTCTCCCTTTATGGCTGATGCCGCAGAGGGACTCGGAAAGTATATGGAAAATGTTGACTTTGCTCAGCCAAAGGTTCAGATTTATTCCGATTACACGGCTCAGCCGTATTCTGGCGATTTCAAAACGCTTGTAAAGGCACAGGTTGAGAATCCCGTAAAATGGCAGACTATTGTTGAAAATATGATTAATGACGGCGTTGACACCTTTATTGAGGTTGGTGTGGGCAAAACTCTCACAGGCCTTGTAAAGAGAATCAACGGAGATGTAAAGGCATTTAAGGTTGAAACTGCGGCTGATATTGACGCACTTGAACTTTGATACTGTTCGGAGGTATAATATAATGAGATTTGAAAATAAAACAGCCGTAGTAACAGGCGGCTCAAGAGGTATCGGTCTTGCAATCGCAACAAAGCTTGCAAAAGAGGGTGCTAACATCGCAATTCTCTATGTAGGTGACGAAAACGAGGGCATTAAGGCTAAGGAAGAGCTTTCACAGTACGGCACAAAGGTTGAGCAGTATTTCTGTGATGTTTCAAACTTTGAAGAGTCAAAGAAGGTTGTCGATAAGGTTATCGAGGAGTTCGGCAGTATCGAAATTCTTGTAAACAACGCAGGCATCACAAGAGATAAACTCGTTTTAAATATGGACGAAAAAGATTTTGACGCTGTAATCAATGTAAACCTCAAGGGTACATTCAATATGATTAAGCATACATACAAGCACTTTATGAAAAAGCGTTACGGCAGAATTTGCAGCACAGCGTCAATTGTCGGTCTTACCGGCAACGCAGGTCAGGCTAACTATTCTGCATCAAAGGCCGGTATTATCGGTCTTACAAAGTCGGTTGCAAAGGAACTTGCAGGCAGAGGCGTTACGGCTAATGCAGTTGCTCCGGGTTACATTGCAACAGATATGACAAGTGTACTTCCCGATAAGGTAAAGGACGCAATGAAAGCACAGATTCCTGCAAAGCGTATCGGTACTCCCGATGATGTTGCAGATGTAGTAGCTTTCCTCTGCTCTGACGATGCCGCTTATGTAACAGGCGAGGTTATCAGAGTTGACGGCGGACTTGCAATGTAATTGATTTGGAGGATATAATGAGCAGAAGAGTAGTTGTAACAGGTATGGGCGCAATTTCACCGATTGGTAACGATGTGCCTACAATGTGGAAAAATATGGTTGACGGTGTTTGCGGTATCGAAACAATCACAGCTTTCGATACAAGTGACCTCAAGGTTCACATCGCAGGTACAGTCAAGGATTTTGATCCCACACAGTATATTGAGAAAAAAGAAGTAAGAAAGCTTGATCCATATACACAGTACGCAATCGCAGCGGCACAGCAGGCAGTTGACGACAGCGGTATCATAGGCAAGATTGACGAGAACCGTTTCGGTGTTTATATCGGCGCAGGTATCGGCGGTTTGCAGACCTTTGTTAAGAATACAGTGGGCATGGAAAACGGAGGCCCGAGAAAGGTTTCTCCTTTCTTCATTCCGATGATGATCGGTAATATCGCAACAGGCAATGTTGCAATCCGTTTTAACGCAAAGGGCGTGTCTCTTTCGGTTATGAGCGCCTGTGCAACAGGTACAAACTCAATCGGTGAGGCTTTCCACTGCATCAAGGACGGCTACGCTGACGCTATCATCGCAGGCGGTGCAGAGGCAGTTGTTGCTCCTCTCACAATTGCAGGTTTCCAGAATATGAAAGCTCTTTCAACAAACGATGATCCAAAGCACGCATCCCGTCCGTTTGACAAGAATCGTGACGGTTTCATCATGGGTGAGGGCGCAGGTATGCTCGTTCTTGAAGAGTATGAGCACGCAGTTGCAAGAGGTGCTAAGATTTATGCAGAGCTTTCAGGCTACGGCAATACTTGTGACGCACATCATGTTACAGCTCCCGATCCTAACGGTGCAGGTCTTGCAAGAGCAATTAAGATTGCTTTTGAGGAGGCAAATGTTGCCGATGACGCACAGCTTTACATCAATGCTCACGGCACAAGCACACATCTTAACGACCTTACCGAAACAATGGCTATTAAAACTGCTCTCGGTGAAAAGGCTTATGATGCAAATATCAGCTCAACAAAATCAATGACAGGTCATCTTCTCGGTGCTACGGGCGCAGTTGAGGCTATCGCTTCTGTTATGGCTCTCAATGACGGTGTTATTCCGCCGACAATCAACCTTGACGAACCCGATGAAGGTCTTGACCTTAACTATACACCTAACAAAGCAGTTAAGCGTGATGTAAATGTTGCCGCTTCAACCAACCTCGGCTTTGGCGGACATGACGCTTGTCTTGTATTTAAAAAATATTAAGCGAGGGAATTACTATGAATAAAATTGAAGAAATCAAGGAATATATTTCCCTTCTTGAAAATTCTTCTTTGAGCGTTCTTGAAATTGAAAAAGAGGATGGTACAAAGATTCATCTTGAAAAAGAACATCCGGCACAGCAGATTTTTAATGCATCTCCAATCGGTGCATATCAGCCGACTGCAACAGATGTTCCTGCTCCTGCGCCTGTTCAGCCACAGGCACCTGCGGCTCAGTCTGCCGCTCCCGAGGAAGACGCCAAGACTGTAAATGCTCCGATTGTCGGCGTATTCTATGCCGCATCGGCACCGGGTAAGGCTCCTTTTGCTCCTGTCGGAAAGAAAGTAAGCAAGGGCTCAACCGTTTGCATTATCGAGGCTATGAAGTGCATGAACGAAATTCAGGCTGAGGACGACTATGAAATCGTTGAAGTTCTTGTTAAGGACGGAGATCTTGTTGAATACGGTCAGCCGTTATTCAAGGTTAAATAATCGGAGGACTGTATGAATCAGGAAGAAATTAAAAAGATTTTGCCGCATCGTGACAATATGCTTCTTGTTGAAGAGGCTGAAAGCGTTGACGAAAACACGGCAAAGGGCAGATATACAATAAAAGGTGACGAGTTCTTTTTACAGGGACATTTCCCCGGTAACCCCGTTGTTCCGGGTGTTATTCTCTGCGAAATGATGGGACAGGCAAGCTGTTGCCTTCTTGCAGACAAGGTTAAGAACTGCACACCTTACTTTACAAAGATGAACAATGTTAAGTTCAGAAATCCCGTAAAACCGGGCGACACTCTTGAAAGTGTCTGCACACTCACAAAGAGCAGAGGTGCATTCTACTTTATTGACGCAAAGGGTTATGTTGACGGCAAGCTCTGTGTAAGTGCCGAGCTTTCGTTTGCACTTGTTGAAAATAAGTGATTTTAAAGGCTGTCTGTGCCGTTTTGGGTGCAGACAGCCGTAATGCGATAAATAACTGGAAGTGAAAAAATGTTCTCAAAAATTCTGATTGCCAACCGAGGCGAAATTGCAGTAAGAATTATCCGTGCCTGCCGTGAAATGGGCATCAGCACAGTAGCAATTTACTCTGAGGCAGACAAGGACTCCCTGCATGTTCAGCTTGCTGATGAAAGCTACTGCGTAGGCGGTAACCGTGTTGCCGACAGCTACCTCAATATGCCTGCAATTCTCACCGTTGCCGTTGAAAGCGGTGCTCAGGCTATTCATCCCGGCTACGGACTCTTGTCCGAAAATGCCAAGTTTGTTTCGCTCTGTGAACAGTGCAACATCAACTTTATCGGTCCTTCATCCGAAATGATAAAGCTTTTGGGCGACAAGGACAACGCAAGAAAGACTATGCGTGCCGCAGGTGTTCCCGTAACCCCCGGCTGCGATATTGTTGAAAACGTTGAACAGGCAAAAGAGGAAGCTGAAAAAATCGGTTTTCCGCTTCTCATCAAGGCTCGTTCGGGCGGCGGCGGAAAGGGTATTCGCCGTGTTGATTCAATTGAGCAGTTTGAAGAGGCATTTTTGTCAGCTTCAAGCGAGGCGCAGTCAGCATTCGGTGACGGTGCCTGCTACATAGAAAAATTCATTCACCCTGTAAAACACATTGAAATGCAGCTCTTGTGTGATAAATACGGCAATATCGTATGTCTGGGTGAGCGTGAATGCTCTGTTCAGAGAAAGAACCAGAAGATGATTGAAGAAAGTCCAAGCCCCGCTCTTGACGAGAAAACCCGTAAAGAGATGATGATTGCGGCTGTTAAGGCGGCAAAGGCAGTCAACTATGTCAATGCAGGCACAGTTGAATTTTTGCTTGATATGGACAACAACTTCTACTTTATGGAAATGAACACCCGTCTGCAGGTTGAACACGGTGTTACGGAAATGGTAACAGGTCTTGATATTGTTCAGTGGCAGATAAGAATTGCCGCAGGTGCAAAGCTTTCCCGCACTCAGGACAGCATCTTCACACACGGCAATGTAATTGAATGCCGAATCAATGCCGAAAATCCGGAAAAGGGATTCAGACCGAGTTGCGGAAGAATTACAAGACTTCACACCCCGGGCGGTGCATTTGTAAGATTTGATACGGCGATTTATCAGGACTATTTTGTTCCTCCGTACTATGATTCGATGATCGGCAAGCTGATTGTTCAGGCAAGAAGCCGTGCCGAGGCAATCAGAAAGATGAAAATGGCTCTTTCCGAGCTTACCATTGACGGAATTGACATTAACCGTGACCTTCTTGCCGAGATTCTCTCGGACGAACAGTTTGTGAGCGGTGAATATACAACAGATTTTATGGCAGAGTTTGAAGAGAAACACGCCGACAGGAAGAAGTAAAAGATATGGATTTGTTTGCTTTCAGAAAACCGAAGAATGAGCTTGAGTCCGATGAGGGCGAGAGCAAAAATGTTCCCTTCGTTCCCGAAGAAATGTGGATAAAATGCCCCAAATGCAACACTATGCTCCTTACGACGGATATGGAGGAAAATCTTCATGTCTGCACAAAGTGCAATCACCATTTCAGAATGAACGGACGAGACAGAGTTGAAATGCTTGCCGACAAGGATACCTTTGTTGAGTTTGACGCAGACCTTTCAAGCCATAATATTCTTGATTTTCCGGGATATGACGAAAAGCTTGAAAAGGCGAGAAAAACAGGTGCTAAGGAGTCTGTTATCTGCGGAGAATGTAAGATGAACGGCATTGATACCGTTCTCTGCGTTATGGATCCGACCTTTATGATGGGAAGTATGGGCGTAATCACGGGCGAAAAAATCACCCGTGCGTTTGAATATGCAACCGAAAATGCAATGCCGATTGTTGTTTGTACTGCCGCAGGCGGTGCAAGAATGCAGGAGGGCATCCTCTCGCTTATGCAAATGGCAAAAACTTCGGGTGCGGTAAAAAGACACAGCGACGCAGGTAATCTCTATATCACCGTGCTTACAGACCCGACAACAGGCGGTGTTACGGCATCGTTTGCAATGGAGGGCGACATTATTCTTGCAGAACCCGATTGCCTTGTGGCTTTTGCGGGTCCGAGAGTAATCGAGCAGACAATCCGTCAAAAGCTCCCCAAGGACTTCCAAACCTCGGAATTTGTTCTTCAGAAGGGCTTTATCGATTCGGTTGTCAGCAGAAATAATTTGAAATCTACACTTGTAAAACTGCTTAAATTGCACGGTTACAGCGGTGAGGAGGCTTAAAAATGACAGCTTACGAAAAGGTTATGGCGGCGAGAGATGCTAACAAGCTGACCTCGGTTGACTATATTGCCCATATGTTCGGTGACAGCTTCATTGAGCTTCACGGTGACCGCAGATATGCCGACGATAAAGCAGTTGTTGCAGGACTTGCAATGCTCTTTGACACTCCTGTTACTGTAATCGGAATTGAAAAGGGCAGAAATACAAAAGAGCGTGTTGAACGCAACTTCGGTCAGGCTCATCCCGAGGGCTACCGCAAGGCTTTAAGACTTATGAAACAGGCTGAAAAGTTCAGACGACCTGTTCTTTGCCTTGTTGATACAAGCGGTGCATACCCCGGAATCGGTGCGGAGGAAAGAGGTCAGGGACAGGCTATTGCCGAAAACCTCATGGAAATGATGACTCTCAAAACTCCCGTACTTACCGTTCTTATCGGTGAGGGCGGCAGCGGCGGTGCGCTTGCACTTGCAGTTTCCGATGAAGTATGGATGCTTGAAAATTCCGTTTATTCGGTAATTTCTCCCGAGGGTTGTGCGTCAATTCTCTGGAAAGACAGCTCAAAGGCGGCTGATGCGGCAGAGGCTCTCAGGCTTACCGCACAGGATTTGTTTGACCTCGGTGTAATCGAGAGAACCATCCGTCAGCCAAAGGCAGGCGATCGGGCTATGTTTGAAAGCCTTAAAATGCTCATTAAGAGAACTTTTGAAAAGAACCTTGCCCTTGATGACGAAGAGCTTTTGAATGCACGCTATGAGCGTTTCCGCAAAATCGGCAGACCCGAATAATAATTTATTTTAAACCTAAACATAAAAACGGCAGGAAAGACAATTTGCAATACTGCAATGCCTTTCCTACCGTTTTATTTTTATGAAATTTTAATTACTGATTATATCAGTAAGCCGAACCGTTAAGATATACTTTTACGGAATCAAATTTTTTATTACATGAAGATTCTGCTTTTTCTGTTTGACCTGCTTTTATTTCGTTGTCACTGTCCACAACATAATCGTTGTCGGCATAAACTAATTCATCACCTTGGAAGAACAAGGCTGTGTATTGAACATATTCTGCAACAAGGTTGCCTGTGTTTGTTACAGAAATGGTAGCTTTATCTGTGTCAGTCGATACTTTACAATCAAGATCCTGTGTTACACACTGATAGTCGGTAAGTTCTTTGGGTAAAAGTGTATATTCGTACCTGGCAAACTCTTCATCATCTTTATCATGATTAAACTTTACTGCAACCTCTGTTCCGGGTGCGAAAGCGTTAATTGTTTCAGTTTCGGTATCTATGACATCATCGTCTTTGTCAATTAACTCTAAATGTATAGTGAGTGTACAAGCTTGATTTGAATTGTTTTTCAACACAGCAACAAAGTAATGTGTTGAGACATCATCGTATATATATGGCGTGATTTTAATATTTTTCTCTACTTCTTCAGAATCAAAATCAGCTTTATCCGCAACAGCAGATGATTGAACATCCGATGATTTGCTTGTTGTTTGTGAACTGCCGTTAGATGTGTCATTTTCCGAACAACCTGTAAACGCAGTCAAAACAACCATTGCAGAAACAAGCACTACAGAAAAGAATTTTTTCATTTTTTATTCACCTCAAAAATTTATTAGTGAAATTATACCATAAATCAAGTGAGGTGTCAAAAAATGACTAAGTTAGCACATTATTTTACTTTACTGTATTATAAAATGTTGATAAAAGGCAATTATTGTGCAATTGTGCAATTGAAATTAATAATCCCCGCTGTACATTTCGGGGCGATTCACCCAGTCGCTAATGGAGTTGTTGCCGAAAATTGATTTGCTGTTGCCCGATACCGCCGCAGTTACATTGATTGCAATGCCTGCAATAATGACCGCACCAATCACACAGGCGGCAACAATTTTCACGATTTTAAAAGCTTTCTTTTTATCAATCGGCTGTTCTGCCGGCGGAATGTAGGGAATGGGTGGCTGATTTATTTCAAGTTCGGGCATTTCATTTTGAATCTGCGGTGCAAAGCCCTCCGCCTGTTCAAAGCCTGTCTGCGGCAAAGGCGAGGTGTACTCAGTTTCGGTTGTTTCATTATTCGGTGTATGTAAAGCTTCGGAAATTTTCGTTCCGCACATCTGACAAAACGCAGACTCGGTTTCAAAACCGCAATTAGGACATTTCATAGGTTTGTACCTCGTAATTTTTGATAGTATGACACCATTTTATAACAATATTTACTTAAAGTCAATAAATGTGACAAAATCGCTCGGGATAAAGTTTGATATTATGTAAATAATATCGCAAAATTTTTGCAAAATAAGCCTGTATCTGTTGAAAACAAGGATAGTGTAGTGTATAATCTAAGTACGAATTGCAACATTATGTTGCAATTCAGAGATTCAATGTTCCATTGGACCTCTGAGGAGCTAACGCTCCTATGTACAAGATTGCAATCGGTCGCAAACTCTGCTTCTTGCGAGCAAAGCAGAGTGTTGCTCCGATTTAAATCTAAGTACAAATTGCAAGCAAGGCAGAGCGTTGCTGCGATTTAAATTTAGTGAATGATTGAATTGAAAATAAAATACACACAGTGAAAGGATGAGTGCCTTGAGAGGACTGTATTCGTCAAAGACAAAAATCCGTAATCAAATTTTCACCGAGGTTGCAAGGTTTGCATACGAGGGCGGAGATTATTCAAAATTTGAAAATCTTCCGTATGAAATTATCCCGGGTGAAATTTCAACATACCGTGAAAGTATATTTCTCGAAAGAGCCATTGTGGGCGAAAGACTTCGCCTTGCAATGGGACTTCCGCTTTTGCCCGTTTCAAAACAAGCGCCTATCTCAACAGGTGTTGAAGAAAGTATGATTGACGAAAAGGTTTACGATCCGCCGTTAATCAATATAATAAAATTCGCCTGTCATAAGTGTGCCGAAAAAAGAGTGGTTGTGACGGACGGCTGTCAGGGTTGTCTTGAACACCCGTGTACAGAGGTTTGCCCGAAGGGAGCAATCTCGATTGTACACGGAAAATCGCATATTGACGATGAAAAATGCATCAAATGCGGAAAATGTCAGGGTGCGTGTCCGTACAATGCAATCATAAAGCAGGAGCGTCCGTGTGCCGCCGCATGCGGTATGAAAGCTATCCACAGCGATGAACACGGCAGAGCAGATATTGACTATAACAAGTGCGTTTCATGTGGAATGTGCCTTGTAAGCTGTCCGTTCAGCGCAATTGTTGACAAAAGTCAGATTTTCCAGACTATTATGGCAATCAACAGCGGCACACCTGTTTATGCCGCCGTTGCACCTGCAATTGCAGGTCAGTTCAAGGGACTTCCGTCAAATAAAATCAGAAATGCCTTTAAGGCTCTCGGCTTTACCGATGTTGTCGAGGTTGCGGTTGGTGCCGACCTTTGTACGGTTGAAGAAGCAAAGGATTTTATGGAAGAAGTTCCCGAAAAACAGCCGTTCATGGCGACTTCCTGTTGCCCGGCATGGAGCGTTATGGCGAAGAAAACTTTCCCCGACATCGCTCCGTACATTTCAATGGCACTCACTCCGATGGTTCTCACGGGCAGACTTACAAAACAGCATTATCCAGATTGCAGGGTTGTGTTTATCGGACCATGTGCCGCTAAAAAGCTTGAGGCAAGCCGCAGAAGTATCCGAAGTGATATCGACTTTGTGCTGACCTTTGAAGAAGTTGCGGGAATGTTTGCCGCAAAAGAGGTTGATTTTAACGCTGTTGAGGTTGACGAAAAACCGCTTTCATTCTCAAGCGCAGACGGCAGAGGCTTTGCCGTAAGCGGCGGTGTTGCAAAGGCTGTTGTCAATGCAATCCACAAGCTTGATCCCGAAAGAGAGGTCAAGGTTGCCAATGCACAGGGACTTGACGAGTGCGTAAAGCTTTTGCGTATGGCAAAGGCAGGCAAGTACAACGGCTATCTGCTTGAGGGTATGGCTTGCCCCGGCGGTTGTGTTGCAGGTGCCGGAACAATCAACAATC
>ERZ1027221.1597-NODE-1597-length-10669-cov-7.011494_pt1 | contig 10669 bp, 8 predicted proteins | sample MGYA00519267_ERZ1027221 | MGnify/ENA primary metagenome ERZ1027221 (study PRJEB26926, sample SAMN06164533) | human gut metagenome | biome: ENVO:00009003; feature: ENVO:2100002; material: ENVO:00002003 | host: Homo sapiens | place: USA | collected 2012 ...
TCTGCAGGTGGGGCAGCTCTTCCGGGCTGAGGGCCAGCACCAGACTGCCGCACTGACGGTACGGCACATCCAGACGGGCACAGATCTCCTTGGCCAGCGCAGAGCCCTCCACGTTGAGCCGCGCCATCTGGGTGCCCGGCTCGGGATCGTATCCGGCGTGCAGAATAGCACTGTTGGCCTTGGTCGTGCAGTCTGCCACATCGTTTTCCGCCTCAAAGACCGCGGTCTGCAGCCGGTAGTGTGACAGTTCGTAGGCACTTGCTGCGCCGATGACGCCGCAGCCGATGATCGCTACATCCAGCATAAATACCTCCTGATCGCTCTGTTTTCCGAACAAACGAAAAAGAGCAGAGCAAACAAAAGGGTTTTTGCTTTCCCTCTTGTTTGTTCTGCTCGATTCTCTGAACAAACTTTTATTGTCTTTATAATAACGCAGTCCGCACAAGATGTCAAGGCATTTGTTCAAAAATAATAGTTATATCAGACGAAAGCGCTCGATCTGCAGGCTGCAGCACCACGCAACGTGTCGCAGCCATTTCTTGTTTTTATAATACCATGAACAAGGTTCCTGCAGCAATGAGCGCACAGCCGATCAGACTTTTGGCCGTGAACGGCTCATGCAGGATGAAAAATGCCAGTGCCAGCGTGATGACCACGCTCAATTTATCGACAGGGACCACCTTGGACGCTGCACCGATCTGCAGAGCGTGATAGTAGCACAGCCAGCTTGCACCCGTGGCAAGGCCGGATAGGATCAGGAACAGCCAGCTTTTGTGAGAAATATCCCCGATGCCGGTCTGTGTTCCCGTCAGAAACACCATGCCCCAGCTCATCAGAAGCACAACTGCAGTGCGAATGGCCGTGGCAAGCGTGGAATTTACTCCGTCAATGCCGATCTTCGCAAGAATAGAAGTCAATGCGGCAAATACCGCTGACCCCAACGCAAAAACAAACCACATACTGCTTCCTCCCGTTTTTCTCAACTCTACCACCATTTCAGGTCTATTTCAAGTAAAAGTGTTTGGGATAGCGGTGCGGGAGCATTCCGTTTAGCGGCCTTTCGGCGGGGCGTTTTCGTCCGGGGCGCTGCCGCTGCCGGAGTTCAGGATCGCCACGAACTGCTGCAGCTGCTTGAGGGAGCTGACACCCAGTTTATCGTAGATGTTCTTGTTGTGGAAGCGCAGGGTGCTGTCCTTGATGTCCAGCTGCTGCGCGATCTCCCGGGTGCGCAGCCCGGCGGCGTAGCCGTCAAAGATGCGGCGTTCGGTCTTGGTCAGGGTGGGGATGCCCGCCACAAAGGTCTGGAAGGCATCGGGCACCGACTCGTTGCGGCACACGTCCGCCAGCCGGGACAGCTCGGTCTGCATCTGCTGGCGTTCCAGCTGCAGCTCGTCCATCCGCCGCCGGGACTCCCGCCGGTCCTCCTCGAACTGCCGGAACGCCGGCGAGAGGATGCGCCGGTGGAAGTTCATGCAGCAGAACACCACGAAAAAGGCGATGAACAGGCCGATGAGCAGCATCTGCAGATTGCCGGAAAAGACCAGTCTCCGGTAGTCTGCCATGGGGATGCACACCGCCAGCCGATAGGACTGGCTCTCGCTCAGGCGGCACAGCTGGGAGATGCCCGCATAGGCGCTGTCGGGGCCGGTCAACTGGGTCAGCCCGCCGCCCATGCTGCGCAGCACCAGCGTGTTCCGGGGGGCATGGTAGTAGCCGCCGGTGGTGCCGCTGCTGAGAGCGGCATCGGCGGCAAGGCCGTCCCCCGCCGGGGCCAGCAGGCAGCTCAGCCGGTCAAAGCCGGTGGGCTGGGCAAAGTTCTGCTTGAAGTAGCTCTCGCTGATCTCAAAGCCGCACAGCCCGTACATCGTACCGTCCTGCCCCCGCAGGGGCAGCAAAAACAGCTGCACCTCCTCCGAGGTGCCGGGCAGCTCGAACCGCTCGGTCAGCGTGTAAGACTGGTACAGCGGGGCGCTGCCGGGGGTCATCCAGCGGTCGTAGTCCGGGAACTGGTCGGTCTGGAACTCCATGCGCCACTTGCGGTGGGGCATCACGCTGTGGGCCTTGCCCACCTCCGCACTGCCCCGGTACAGCAGCAGGGGCACGGTGGGGGTGTCGGCACCGCTTTTCTGCACATACAGCCCGGCGCGGGAATGCTCTGCCCCCTCCATGCGGGTGTTGACGGTGGCATCCAGCAGCACAAAAGCACCGGAACAGCCGGTCTGGCGCAGACGGCGGCACAGCGGCTCGATCATTTCCTCTTCCAGCGCGTTCAGCACCTCGGGGGAGTCGTTCAGCTGGGCAAAGGACATCTGCCGCAGAGCAAGCTCCTTGTCCACCTCTGCGCTCATGTCCTCGGACAGGTTCACGCCCATGACCGCCAGCTGTTCAAAATAGCGCTCCATATCGTTCTGGAACACCGAAAACTGGATCTGCAGACTGCGGCTGATGTCCTTTTTGGTGTTGTGCAGGCTGGCAAACAGGAACAGCGCCGCACCAAAGGTCAACACCAGCAGCACCACCAGCAGCAGGCAGGCCCACAGCAGCCGGCTGCTCATGGGGCTTTGGCGGATCTTTTCACGGTGCCGGTCAACAAAGTGCATCAAAGTCCCTCCTTTCCGGCTGAGCGGCAGGCTCAGGCATTGTCACACAGCAGCTGCCATGTTTCCTCGGCAAGGGCTTCCAGCGTTTCGCCGTCCGCAAGGCGCTGGGGATAGTCCTTCTGGCGCTGGCGCAGGCTGTCGTACAAGGTTTTGGCCTTGGCGTGGTACCCCACGATGCCCGGTTCGGACAGGGGGGTGTTCTGGATGCGCATTTCGTTGTAAACGTCGTACAGCCGCTGATAGCTCTGCTGCTCAAAGGGATAGTCCGCAATGGCGTCAAAGGCGGCGCTGGACACCGGCATGTAGCCGGTATCGGCGGCAAATTCCAGATTGCGTTGCTGTTCGGTGAGCCAGCGCAGGAACACGGCGGCGGCTTCGGCTTTCTGGTCGGTGGTCTTGAAGGCGCACAGGCCCACACCGGCCTGCGGCATCAGGGGCGTGGCGGTGCCTGCGGCGTGGGGCAGGGGAGCCAGCAGCAGGTCGGTAGGCTCGGTGGTGTTGTCCGGGTAGGTGACGAAATCATTGTAATAAAGGATGGCCGCAGAGCTGCCAAGGCCCGCCAGCGTCTCGCCGGTCATCACCTGCGTGTTGGAGTACAGGTCCGAGATCAGAATATCGCCCTGCACCAGCGCCCGGGCAAACTCCATCCACGAAGCGCGGAAGGTCTGGTTGGTCAGATCGTACCAGCTGCCCTTGTACAGCTCGCCGCTGCCCTGTTCCAGCGCGTTCAGCTCCACCAGACGCAGCGGATAGTCCAGCGCGCAGAAGGGCTTGCCCTGCGACCACTGCCGGTAGGCACCCGCCATTTCAAAAAAGCCGTCCCATGTGGCAAGGGTGGAAAGCTGTGCCCCGGTGTCCGCCGCAAACCGGGCGTACTGGGAGCCGTTCAAAAAGATGAGCTGGGTGGATTTGGACACCGGGAACACCACCTGCTTCCCGTCAATGATGCCGTCCTGCACAAAGCCGGGCACATAGGCCGCCATGTCCTCGGCGGTGAACCAGTCGTTCCAGTCCACAAGGTTCTCAATGCCCAGAGCGCTGGCGTCCGCGGGGTGGGCCGAGAACAGGTCCGGCAGGTCCAGCGCGCCGGGCTTGCCGGCCTTGGCGTCCTGCAGCTGGCCGCCGATGGCGGCACTGTTGGTCATGTTGGTCACGTTGAGCAGAATGCCCTTTTCCCTGCCCACCGTGTCGTTGAACTCGGTCAGAAGGCGGTTCATGGGCGAGTCGGCCTGTTCGCCGTACACATGCCAGATGCTGAGCATGGTGGGGTCCTTGGGAGAAAGCAGGGTCTTGCTGCCGCCGCAGCCCGCAAGTGCCAGACCGGGGACGAGCGCCGCAAGCTTTAAAAATGTCCTTCGTTCCATTTTTCATGACTCCTTTCCGCACATTGCAGCCAGAGGGGGAAAACGGCACAGGCAGGGCTGCAGCTGCCTGTTTTTTGGGGGGAACTGCCCCAAAATCCCCCCAATTTTGGGCTTTTTGGGGGGATTTTTTGAGGGGGAAGCCCCAAACCCCCAAAAATTTTTTTGGAATTGCCCCCCAAAAACGGCTTTTCTGAGGGGGCAATTTTTCTCCGGGTATGGTACAGTACAACCAGAAAAAGTCCTGCGCCGGTGCAGAAAGCCTGTCGCTGTGCACAAAACGTGTCAACAGGCAACTGCTGATTCTATTCATAAGGATAGCATAAGATGGAGCGGACTGCAAGTGCAGAGAATACCAAAACCAGAGCCCCCTAAAAAGCAGGGGGGCCAAACAGAAAGGAGCACCCCCATGAAAGAGATGAACCGACGCGAATTCCTCACCCTTACCGGCGCAGCCGTTGTAGCACTTTCACTGGCAGGCTGCGGCGGCGGGCCCTCCGTGCCTCCCGCACCCACTACGTCCAAAGAAGCCGAGCTGGTGGCAGCCATCAACAAGGTCTGGAAGAAAAAGTACGAAGCAAATGAGGTTGCCCATGAGCAGCTGACCCTCAATCAGGATGCGGTGGACGTCATAAGTGCTTACGGGCATATTTGTGAAAAGGCCAACGAGACACCGCATATACTGACAAAAGATGACTTTGCTATGATTTCGGAGGGATCCGGTAAGTTTGCGGAGAAAATGAAAAATAACAGTCTCGCAGGTATGGCCGGCGTCCCCGTACCGTTTTCCGGTAAGGTGATAGCTCTGGAGGATGCGTATTCTTGCGAGGATGCTGCCGTTCAGGCTTTTGTAGAGAAACTGCTGAGCAGCCTTTATAATAGCTCCAAGGCAGAGTACATCAGCATTTATCTCCCGGTGGTTCAGGGCAAGACCTACATGACTGCTGCTATATTCCTGAACAACAAGCCATAAGATAACAAGCCCCCCTGTTTGCCCCGGGCACACTCCCCCTGTGCCCGGGGGCTTTATAAGAAGAAAGGAGCACCCCCATGAAAGAGATGAACAGACGCGAATTCCTCACCCTTACCGGCGCAGCCGTTGTGGCGCTCTCACTGGCAGGCTGCGGCGGGCCCTCCGCACCGCCCGCACCTCCCGCAGCACCCACCGGCAAGGAAACCGATCTGCTGGCAGTCATCAACAGGGTCTGGAAGAAAAAGTACGAAGCAAATGAGGTTGCCCATGAGCAGCTGATCCTCAATCAGGATGCGGTGGGCGCTATAAGGGCTTACGGGCGTGTTTTTGAAGAGGCCAACGAGACACCGCATACGCTTAATGACTCTGACAACAAGCTCATTTTTGGGGAACTCAATGGACTTGAGGACAAGATACTGAACAAGTATGGCAAGGACAGTTTGGCAGGTATGGCCGGCATCTCCGAACCGTCTTCCAAGAGAGAGGTGGCTCTGGAGTGTAAGTATTCTTGCGAGGATACTGCCGTTCGAGCTTTTGTAGAGGAACTGCTGACCAGCAATTCTAACAGCTCCAAGGCAGAGTTCATCAGCATCTACTGCCCGGTGGTTAAGAATGTGACCTACATGACCGCTATCGTGTTCCGAAACAACAAGCCATAAGATAACAAGCCCCCCTGTTTGCCCCGGGCACGGAAGCCTCACGACGTGCCCGGGGCTTTGTAAGTGAAAGGAGACAGCCATGAAACACAAATGTTTTGCTGCTGTGGTTCTGGCTGCGGCGCTGCTGCTGACCGGCTGCGGCGGCGCAGCTGCTCCCGCTGCCCCCGCAGGCTCCGGCACAGCTTCCCAAAGCGCCGCAGCCGCAGCGGTGCAGACGGCGCAAAAGGAGCGCATCACCGACCAGTGGAGCCTTGAAAAGACGGTGCGGGGCGAGATGATCGGCGTGATGAAGCTGAGCATCCATGTGCCGCAGCTTGTGTGCGACAGCCCGGACGCCGCCGCTCTCAACGAAGAACTTGCTGCCATGTATGCGGCAGAATACATGGATTATGAAAGCTACCCGGATGCTGAGGTGCCGCAGGGCGAAGAGTGCCCACAGACCGAGATCAACTGGGACGCCTACTGGTACGGCGACTGCGTCAGTCTGGTGATGCGCAGCCACGATTACGACGACGCCCCGTGGTATTACAGCGGGTGGTGCTTCGATTTTGCCACCGGCAGGCAGATCACCACAGCCGAGATGCTGCAGCGGATGGGGCTGGACCCGGACGAAGTACAGGCGCAGGTGCAGCGGCAGGCCATGCAGACCTTTGACCGGGAGATGGCGCAGGGCGCGTATTACGAGGGCCTGCGCAGCGGCGGGAACCTGTCGGAAATGCGGATGGGCACGCTGGAATACAATGAACTGGAAAACCTGTGTCTGCTGCTGCCCCAGCAGGACCGGCTGGTGCTCCGGGGCAAGTACTGCTCCGAGACCGACTGGGGCTGGCAGCAGCTGGATGTGGAGATCCCGCTGACCTCCGCCGCCCCCGCCGACACCCCGGTGCTGACCGATACCTACGACGGTGTGCAGGTGCAGCTGAAGGGAACGCAGGGCACCATCACCCTGAGCCCCGCGCCAAAGACCAATCAGTGGGGCGACATTGGCATCCGGGTGGAACAGACGCGCACCTACCCCATCCTTGGTGCCTACAATGAATATGTGGACGTGTGCATCGGGGAGCAGGCGGACGGCTTCTTCCGCCCGGTGGTCTATCTGCTGACCAAAGACGGCGTGGTGGAGTATGTGGACGTGCTGCGCTGCCTCATGTTCGGCAACGCCATGATCTGTCAGGACCCCATCTACTTTGCCAACAACGGTGTGGCGCTGGAACTCTGCGGCAGCGAGGTGAACCTGCGCCGGAAGGACGGCTCTGTGCTGGAACTGGCTCCCCTGTCGGCAGAGTGGAGCGCGCAGGAGATTCCCTATTCCGTCACCGGCTCCTACAACTACACCTCTGAAACCGGCTGGAACTGGCTGGATCTGGGCAGCGACGGCAGCGTTCAGCTGGGCGTGCAGGACAACAGCCGCATCTATCGGGGCGATGCCGCGTATCTGGGCGTGGTGCCCGAGGGCGTGGTGCTGGGCATCTCTGCCGACGAGACCGAAGCCGGGCAGACGTCCATCGAGTTTGTGGCGGCGGTCAAGACCGACCTGTACTACGAGACCCTGAGCGTTACCATGATCGCCGGGCAGAACCCCTTTGCCGAGGGGGAGGCCCAGCTGCAGATGACCCGCAGCTACGGCTGAGAACACAGGAGAAGGACCATGAAACACAAACGCCTTGCCGCTGCGGTGCTGGCGGCGGCTCTCTGGCTGACCGGCTGCGGCGGCGCGGCGGCTCCCGCTGCCCCCGCAGGCTCCGGCGCAGCTTCCCAAAGCACCGCAGACACGGCGGTGCAGACAGCACAAAAAGACCGCATCACCGAGCAGTTCACGCTGGAAAAGACCATCCGGGACGATTACAACATCACCCAGAAGCTGACCATCCATGTGCCGCAGCTTGTGTGCGACAGCCCGGATGCCGCCTATCTCAACGATGAGCTTGCCGCCATGTATGCGGCAGAATTCCGACAGTACGAGGACAGCCCGGAGATCGAGCCCCAGCAGGACGAGTGGTGCCCGGAGACCTACATCAACTGGGACGCCTACTGGTACGGCGACTGCGTAAGCCTTGTGGTGTTCCGCTACGACGGCGGCTCCGACCCGGGGTATTCCCGGGGCTGGTGCTTCGATTTTGCCACCGAAAAGCAGGTCTCCGTGACGGAAATGCTGCAGCGCATGGGGCTGGACCCGGATGCCGTGCAGCAGCAGATGCTGCGCGGGGCCATGCAGACCTTTGACCGGCGCATGGCGCAGGGCGGCTACTACGAGGGCCTGCTCAGCGGCGGCAATCTGGCAAGCATGCGGATGAACACGCTGGAAAACAACCAGCTGGATGACCTGTGCCTGCTGCTGCCGGAACAGGACCGGCTGGTGCTCCGGGGCGGGTGCAGCTCCACCGCCGGCAGCGGCTGGCGGCAGCTGGATGTGGAGATCCCGCTGCAGGCTGCTGACCCGCAGCCGCAGACGGTGCTGACCGATACCTACGGCAGCGCTTCGGTGCAGCTGGAAGGAACGCAGGGCACCATCACCCTCCGCCGCACGCCGGAGACCGCCGCATGGGACACGGATTACGGCATCCGGCTGGAACAGGACCGCACCTACCCCATCCTTGGCATCTACAATGAGTATGTGGATGTGTGCATCGGAGAACTGGGCGCATCCTTCCACCCGGTGGTCTATCTGCTGACCAAGGACGGCGTGGTGGAGTATGTGGATGTGCTGCGCTGCCTTATATCCGGAAATGTTCTGGTCTGTCAGGACCCTATCTATATTGCAAATCAGGGCGTGGCGCTGGAACGCAGCGGCAAAGAGGTAATTCTGCATCAGGAGGATGGCTCTGTGCTGGAGCTTTCTCCCCTGACGGCAGAGTGGAACGCGCAGGAGATCCCCTCGGAGGCTGTCGGTGCCTTCAACGACATGTCTGACAACCAGTTTGACTGGATGGACGTGGAAAGCAATGGTTCCGTCCAGATGGGCGTGCAGGACAACAACGTTTTCTATCAGGGCTACGCCGACTATCTGGGCGTGGTGCCGGATGGCATGGTGCTGGGCATCTCTACCAGCGAGACGGCAGACGGGATGCCGGGCATCACCTTTGTGGCAGCGGTGAAGTACGACCTGTACAACGAGACCCTGAACCTTACCATGATCGACGGGCAAAACCCCTTTGCCGAGGGAAAGACCCAGCTGCAGCTGATCCGCTGCCCGGATCCCTGACCCCGGCGCAGCTGAGCCCGCAGACAAGGAGGTGCAAGATGAAACACATGGCTCTCTGCGGCGCGCTGGCAGTTTTGCTGGCGGCGCTGCTGGCAGGCTGCGGGGCAAGGGCTGCGGCCTCTGCCCGCCCGGCCGACAGCCGGGAACTGAAATCGACCCCGCCGGATGCCATGCACGCCACCGCGGCGATCACCGAGCAGTACACCCTTGAAAAGGTGGTGCAGGCAGAGAACGGCAGCACCGTCCGGCTGAACATCCATCTGCCCCGGCTGGAAAGCGACAGCGCCGACGCTGCCCGCATCAACGCCGAGATCGCCCGCTACTACGAATACGATGTGCAGGAGTACGCCGACTGCCCGGAGGCAGCCGACCCGGATTCGTGGGACATCTGCATTGAGATGAACTGGAATGCCAGCTGGTACGGCGACTGCGTCAGCCTTGTGGTCAGCAGCAGCTACGGAGGTACCGATGCCCACTTCTACGACGGCTGGTGCTTCGATTTTGAAAGTGGAAACCAGCTCACCGTCACCCAGATGCTGCAGCGCATGGGGGCAGACCCCGCTGCGCTGGAAGAAGCGCTGTACCGCGACGTGAAGCGCCGGGATGAGCTGGACCGGCAGGCCGCCTGTGAGCGGGGGCTGCTGCCTCCCGACAGCCTGAAAGAGGGCAACACTGCATGGTGGGCCACGCTGGATGAGCTGCCGCTTTCGTTTGACGAAGCGGGGAACGTTTCCTTTGTGGTCAGCCGGTCCAGCGCAGCGCAGGAGCAGTATACAGACGACAAAGTGACCATCCCACTGGATGCACAGCCGCTGCCACCGGACTGGGAGTGGCAGGTGCTGGCCGAGTGGATGGCAGTCACGGCGGTGACGCAGGGTGAAAGCTATGCCCCCGCCGACCGCAACGAAAGCTTTACCCTGCGGCTGGAAAAGGCCGAGATCACCGGCACGGTGACCGTCTCCTTCATCCGGGAAACATACGTCAGCCCGCAGATCCAGTCCGCTGCCGAGACCCGCACCGGAGAGCTGAATGCCGGCGCTGTGACCGGCTGGGACGGGGAAAAAAGTCAGGGCTGGAACCTGACAAGTCTCAGCGAGGACGGCAGAAGCAACTGGACCATCTCCATGATGGAGGACGGCTCACTGCGGATGCAGTCCACCGGCCCCAAAAAGGGCAGTGAGGTCTGGTACGTTTTTCAGCGCACCGAGGCGTGGGACGACATCGGCTACACCGCCATCCCCCGCAGGCTGTGGGGCACTTACCGCGCCGGAGACGAGGCCGCAAAGGGCATCCGCTGGATGACCTTCCTGCCGGACGGCAGCTGCTGCATGAGTGTGGAATGGGACGGGTGGAACGACATTCTGACCGGCACCGCCGAGGGAACACAGGGCCGCACCGAGGACGGCACCGAGCTGCACTTCACGCTGACCGACACGGATGGCAGGCCGTGCGAGTTCTGGGCCATTTTGCTGAACGATGACAGCAGCCCCAGCGGCTGCAGCCTGAAATACCGCGCCGGAGAAGTGCTGTTTGACCGGGACACGCGTCCCGTTTACTGGAAAAACGACTCCCCGGATCTAACCCTTGTACCGTGACCAAAACCGGAAACCGTGCGATAACAGAAAGTTATCGTTTGCACAAATAAAACATACAGGAGGAAATTACTATGGGTCTTATCAAAGCAGGTATGGGCGCACTGGGCGGAACCCTTGCAGACCAGTGGAAGGAATTTTTCTACTGCGATTCTCTGGACAAGGATGTGCTGATGGTCAAGGGCCAGAAGCGCACCTCCCGCCGCAGCTCCAACAACGGCGAGGACAACATCATCACCAACGGCAGCGGCATCGCCGTGGCAGACGGACAGTGTATGCTGA
>ERZ1027221.1600-NODE-1600-length-10647-cov-11.974887_pt1 | contig 10647 bp, 9 predicted proteins | sample MGYA00519267_ERZ1027221 | MGnify/ENA primary metagenome ERZ1027221 (study PRJEB26926, sample SAMN06164533) | human gut metagenome | biome: ENVO:00009003; feature: ENVO:2100002; material: ENVO:00002003 | host: Homo sapiens | place: USA | collected 2012 ...
ATTATATCATACATCTGCTGCTCATACAATATGGTATGCAAAAAAATTAAAATTATGCTCTTATATCAATATCTTCAATATTTTCTGCCGAAAGTCTTATCGCTTCCATTACATTCTCTTTTGATATTCCCATTTTTTCAGCAAGTTTTGGAATTGTAAAATTGTTTCTTGCAATTTCAGCTTTAAGATCACTTGTATTCACTTTCTATCACCTCGTTTCCTTTAGGACACTTAAATTATATACTGCTTTTATTCCTTTGTCAACCACTTTAGGAAACTTTTTTATATTTTTTCGGTTTAGTAGTTGCTTTTTTGAAACTTTGTGTTAAAATATAGTTACAGACCTCTTATAAGGAGAGACAAAAATGGATATAGGAAAAATGATTAACCAAAGAAGAACCGAATTAAAACTAACTCTTGAACAGGTCGGGCAAGCAGTTGGTGTCGGCAAGAGTACCGTTAAGAAATGGGAAGACGGTTATATATCTAATATGAGAAGAGATAAAATAGCTTTATTAGCTAAAGCCTTAAAAATGAACCCTGTTTCTTTTATTACCGGAGAATTTAAAGAGGAAGAAGAACAAGCAACCCCACTTCCGCAAACAAATGTATTTATGCGACCGGTATATGACAGCATTTCGGCAGGGTTCGGAGTGATAGCTCAGGATGTGCCTGTTGACTATATGCCTACATACATCACTTGCCCCTCAGAACAGGATAAATATATATGGATAAATGTTCACGGCGATTCTATGAGCCCTCTGATTGATGACGGCAGTAAAATCCTTGTTAAAAAACAACCTTCCGTTGACAGCGGTCAGATTGCCGCAGTCCTCGTTGACGATGAAGAGGCTGTTGTTAAAAAGGTCCTTTACAACGATAACACCGTTGAACTTCATTCAGTCAACCCCTACTATCCCCCACGAGTGTTCAAAAATAACGATGTCACCCGTGTTCAAATCCTCGGTCTTGTAAAAGAAGTCAGTAAATCGTTACAGTGAGAAAAGCTGTTTTACTGTAACAGTTAAATTTGTAAAAATATATTGATTTTGTGAATTTGTCGGTGTATAATTATATTCAATTCGTAAAAACAGCCTATTTTTACGAATTGCTTTTCTGATATATGCGTATAATTGTTAAATTACGGCATATAATACTTATTGGAGAGGTGATACATTTGGGGTATAAATCTTTAGATAAGCTGTTTTATTCTGACAAAGAAAATTATGAAAAAATTTACAACGAAAGGTATAAAAGCGAATACGCAGTACACTTAGATTTTCTGATACACGATAACCCTGCTTTTTTTGTGATGATACCCGAATTTATAACGAAAATTCGTGACATTTATAAAACCGATAAGCAAATCAAAGCTTTAAGGGATTCATTACCCGAAAAAGCAATTGACCATTTCGCTATCAGATGTTTGGTTGATGAAATTGTAAAGACAAATGATATTGAAGGTGTTTACAGCTCAAGAAGAGAAATTAACAGTGTCTTGTCAGAACTGGAAACAAAGAGCCATGGGAAGCGTTTTATGGGGCTTGTGCAAAAATATCTTATGTTGCAAAAAAATGAAACTATGTCCTTTGACACCTGCGAAGATATCCGCAACCTGTACAATGATTTAGTATATTTTGAAATCGAAGAAGATAACCCGTCTGATTTGCCTGACGGTAAAATCTTCAGAAAAGATTCAACAAGCGTCCTCAGTGCAACGCAAAAAGAACTTCACAGAGGAGTTAATCCCGAAGAAAAAATTATAGAGTGTATGAATAAAGCGTTGGCAATACTTAATGACAAAAGCATTGAGTGTGTTTTCAGAATATCAATTTTTCATTACCTCTTTGGTTACATTCATCCTTTCTATGACGGCAACGGAAGAACATCCCGTTTCATCAGCAGTTACTTGTTGTCAAAAGAATTTGAATCAATTATCGGTTACAGAATGTCTTATTCTATTAAAGAGAACATAAACGATTACTACAAGGCATTCAAGGTGTGTAATGACCCGAAAAACAAGGGAGATTTAACTCCTTTTATAATTATGTTTACCGATATTATTGATGATTCGTTGCACAAGTTGGTGTACGCTTTGGAGAAAAGATTAGAGCAACTGACACATTACGGAAAGTGCATTATCTTTCTGCCTAAAGGCGCCGACGAAAAATATAGTAATCTGTATTTTTTGCTTATTCAGGCAAGTTTGTTTTCCGAAAGCGGAATAAGCACAAAGGAACTAATGGATGTTATGAAATTAAGCAGAAGTACAGTTACAAACAGGTTAAACACCCTGTCCGATTACGGTTTAATAATCAAAAAAACTTTAGGCAATATCCGTTGCTACAGTCTCGACATAGATAAAATAGATACAATAATGGAAGAGATAAATAAATAAAAAAACCGCCCTGACCTGTTGGCGCAAGTCGGAGCGGAAACCACCACACAGGGTGCAGTGATACTACTAAAAGCAATAATATTGTATCACACTCCCCTGAAATTTTCAAGCGTTGAATATCAGGGGATTTTTGCACCCTTTTTTTTAAGCAAAAGGAGTGTATATATTATGGCAAAAACAAAACTTAAAAAGCGTGCAGACGGACGCTATCAAAAGTCTGTATATCTTGGCAAAGACGAGGACGGCAAACGCAAATACAAAACCGTCAACGGTTACTCTGTCAAAGAGGTTGAAGAAAAGGCACAGCTTATCAAGTTACAAATCGGCAAGGGTATGGATGTGCTAAACGCAGGAATGAAATGGGGGAAACTCGTTAGCTTGTGGCTTGCCTACAAAAAATCCATACTTTCCGAGGGGCAGTACAAAACATATTCAATTTATCTGAGCCACTTCTCTGCCCTGAATGACCGACCGATTAATAAACTTGTCAAATCCGACTTTCAGCAGATAATTCTTGACGAATACGCTTGCAATTCACACACAGGCAAGCCAACCGCAAAAAAGACTTTGCGTGATTGGCGTGGTGCAGTAAGGCAGGTGTTCAATTATGCCATAGAAAACCGTGTAATCGAATTTTCACCTGCACAATACATAGAGATACCCCGTGACGCAAAAACCTCAGAACGACGAGCATTGACCGCACAGGAACAATTGTGGGTGGTATCAACAGAACACCGTGCACAATTGCCAGCTATGATAATGATGTTTGCAGGCTTGCGACTTGATGAATGCCTCGGCTTGCAATGGCGAGATATAAACCTAACCGAACGAACAATAGATGTTCATCAGAAACTTGTGACCAAAGGTAAGGCGCATATTGAGCAAGGAGCAAAAACCATTTCGGGAGTGCGTACTGTTACAGATGTTCCGAAAATTCTTATTGACTTTCTGAAAAAGCAACCTGAGCATAAACCCGATGATTTTGTTGTGACTTCCACAAAAGGTACTCTGATGAGTGATACAGCGTGGCGGCGATTATGGAACAGCTATATGGCAGACCTTAATATTAAGTACGGCAATTTTTCGGACTATGAAAGACAGCCTAAAAGTAAGTACGATCCTAAAGGAGTGCCGTTTGTAATCGATAGGTTTACAGCTCATTCGCTCCGTCACACCTGTGCCACCAATTTGTTATATACAGGTCACGAACTCCACTATGTGCAAAAACAACTCGGACACGCTAAGCCGTCAACTACGCTTGACATTTATACACACTATGTCGAATCATTGCCAAAACGCAAATCGAATAAAATAATCAGTATTGACGCATTGATTAAGGAGTTTAAACCTACCCAAAAGCAAGCATAAGCGCTATAAAATTGCGTGCATTGCACTAAAATTTAAAAAAGCCGATAAATACTAAGGTTTTCAGTGCTTTGTTGGTTTACTCCTAAGCGAAAGGTCGGGGGTTCGAATCCCTTTTGGCACGCCAAAAACTCCGCCGGGAAGCCCAGTAAAATCAAGGCTTAATAGTGACAAGTAACTATTTTGTCGCAGAGAACGGTGTGACCCGAAGGTCACGCCGTTTTTCTGTGTTCATAGGTTGTTTGCGTGATGATAGGCTCGGAAATAACGGGAATATCTACATCGTCCACGAAGTTGAAGAAAATCTTCACTTTCTGCTTGCGCTTGCCGCTGGATTTGTCCGGGGCATAGACGATGATTTTCTTGATATACTCGTTCACGATGGTCTGTGTCAGCTCCTCCACATCCACATATTTCTGTGTCAGGGCGATAAAGGCATCCAGACCGTCGTTCATTTCTTCCCGCTGTTCCACCCATTCTTCGATAACTTCAATTTCGAGCTTTAACCGTTCCTGCTCCGCTTCATAGTCCGCAGACATCTTTCTGTATCTGTCCTGATTGAGATTTCCAAGAACATAGTCCTCGTACAGCCGGGCGATGATGACATCCAGATCGGCAAGGCGTTTCTTTGCCTGTTCCAGCTTCTTTTTGTCATCCCGGATGCTGCGCTCCTGGTCAGTCCTGCGGCATTGCAGCCATTCCTCCTGAAAACCGTCCACATCGCTTCGGATATACTCATTGACTGCCCGGATGCGTTCCAGAACGATTTCACGAAGCACATCTTCCCGGATATAGTGGGCAGTACAAGTACCACGGTTGCTCTTGTAGTTGTTGCAGACGTAGTGATCCTGCTTGCCCTCAAAGCTTTTGCTTGTGGCAAAGTGGAGCTTGCCGCCGCAATCGGCACAAAACAGAAGCCCGGAGAACAATCCCTGCCGTTCCGCTTTTGCGGGGCGGCGTTTGTTTTTCCTCAGTTCCTGCACCCTGTCAAACTGTGCCTGAGATACAATCGCTTCCTGTGTGTCCGGCAGATAAAACATATTCTCCGGCTCATTGGGAATCCGCTTTTTCAGCTTGTAGGACTTGGAATAAGTCTTGAAGTTGCAGGTACAGCCTGTGTACTCCTGCCGTTCCAAAATCCCTGCAATGGACTGGTTGCCCCAGTGGTACGGTCTTTCCGGCATCGGCTTTTTCTTTCGCTTGGCATAGAGTGCCTTTGCGGTCATAATCTGCTTTTCTTCCAGAATCCTTGCAATCTGCTCCGGGCCTTTGCCGTCAATGCAAAGGTCGAAGATGAGCTTGACTACCGGAGCCGCTTCTTCATCCAGAATCCAGTGATCCTTGTCCTCCGGGTCACAGCGGTATCCGTAGGGCGGTTTGCCCATGTGCTTCCCACTGGTTCCTCTCTGCCGCAAACTGACACGGACTTTCTTGCTGGTATCACGGGGATACCACTCGTTGAACAGATTACGGATTGCGGCGAAGCCCTCGCTGTCTCCCCGGTTGCTGTCTACGCCATCATTTATAGCGATAAAGCGGACATCATAACTCGGAAAGATAATATCCGTATATTGTCCAACAGTCAGATAGTCACGACCAAAGCGGCTGAGGTCTTTGACCAGCCAGCAGCCCACAAGCCCCTGCTTGACAAGCTCAAAGCCTTCCTGCACACCGGGACGATTGAAGTTCGTCCCCGTATAACCGTCATCCACCAGAATTTTCAGGTTTGTATACCCGTGGTCACGGGCATATCGGGTTAAATACTCTCTCTGATTTGCGATACTGTTACTCTCGCCTTCCTGGGCATCCTCGTTGCTCAGACGGCAATAGAGAATGGTAATTTTCTGCTGATCCAACATAATATCCTCCTTCGGTGGTTGGTCAGCCGACAGTACCGTTGTGCATATTGGAATTATATCATGCTTTTGTGTCGCAGTCATTAACAAATCACCCCCTTGTCAGAAAAAATGAGCCGTTTTACCTTGTCGGTAAGTGGCTCATTTCCATCACACTCCGTTTCAATCACATACCATGTGTTTCCGATCTTGCACTCAATGGTTTTGCAGAAAGAGGACTGTGCCGCTTCCCAACGCTTGCGGCATTCTTCCAGAAAATCAATAGGCGGCTCAAAAATCGGATCGAAGCAGGAGCAAATATCAATATAGCCGATGGCATCGTTGATTTCTTCCATCGGGGCATCTTCCATAATCATCTTGTTAATTTCATCTACGGTTTTCTTCATAGGCAAATAGTTCCTTTCTTAAATTTCCATGTCCTGTCCACGATTGCGGGCAGGGTGTTTGTGTTCATACAGTTCCTTTCCCCTGGCGAGGATGGCATTGATAAAAGCCCAGACCTTTTCAGATGCAATCTCAATCGCATCCAGGAAAGGCTGGGCTTTCTGTTTCAGCTCCTCATAGTCTTTGTTCAGTTTTTCAAAACGGTCTTTCCATATCTTTGCGTTTTTATCTGCCTGCTCGAATTTCTGCTTGTATTTCAGCTTCTCAGACTTTTCCGCAAAGCTGCTGACCGCATAATCCTTTAGCGTGCGGCACTCATCCGCCGTCATGGTAACATTTCCCGTAATGGGATTTTTCTTGCCCATCGACTCAATCTCATGTGCAGTCATAGCAACAGACTTAGCAGCCTGAGTTTCCTTTTTCAGAGCTTCCAGTTTCTTTTTCTGCTTCTCCGTGGCAGCTTTGGCATCCGCTAAGCTCTGCTCGGCCTGTGCCACCTGTCCGGTCACAGCTTCCAAACGCTGCTGTTCGGCCTGTACCTTGAACTGTGTCACCGTCAGATGTTCTTCGGTGCTGCCACATTCTCCACGCTCTACATCGGTATAACCAGCGTTTCGCATGAAATTGAAAAAGTCATCCTGCAGCACACTGTAGGACGACTTCAAAATCTTTTTCCCTTTTGCGTTCAACATAGGATTTCCGTTTTCATCAAGAACGGGTTTGGATTCCCACTTCTTACTGCGGCTGACCTGTGTGATCGTTTCCTTTACCGTTCCCCGGAGGGATTCATCCTTGCATCGCTTCGACCACAGGATTTGTTTCTCCACCACCGGGATATAAACCACATGAAGGTGATAGTGGTACACATCCTCACCCAGAGCTTCCGACATTGCCCGGTTGCGCTCGTCGGCATGCATTACAGCGGAGAGGATATACTGCTCACCGCCCACGATCTCCACGGCGGCTTTATAGGCATCGGCATAAAACTGTTTTGCAAACTCATAGCCGCCGTGGTTGTAGAAATAAGCGGAGTTCACATCGAAAACCAACTCGCCATATTTGACGGCATCCGGTTTCAGCCCTCTGGTGGAGATGATCTTGTCCTGCTCCATCTGCTCAAACATTTTTACATAATCGTCAGTGGGAGACTTGAAGTGAACATTCAGCGCAGTACGTTCCGGCACGATGTCCACATTGGAATAACGGTCTTTTTCACGCTCATTGTGTTCCTGTACTTTTGTCACATCATCCGGAGTTTCCAAGTCCTGATTTCTGGCTAAGGTACGATCAATTCCATCATTTCTTGCCATAGATTTTTGTCCTTTCTTTAAGATTTGCAGACAGCGGAGGGCTGAGGAACGGCACTTTTTCAAAGTGTAATAACCCACTATTACACTTTCATCCATGCTGGCTACAAAGTGCCGTGGGCTCTCCGAGGGCTCTCCCGAGGGGGAATGCGGTCACTGCGGTGACCTCTGCTGACCAAGGCAAAATGTCTGCGCCTTTTACCTTGGTCAGCCCGTCTGCATGAAGCTGTTCTGCGGAACATTTCTTGCAGACGATGGCAGCGAAAACCGTATCTTTCACTGCCTGTCCATGGGCAGCACTGCGGTGCGCCTATGGGGACGGGAGATGCGGAGGGCTGTTGCCGGGGTATCACTTCTCCCGTCTTTTCTGCCATACGATGTCGTAACCAAGCACAGCGGCAAGCTCCAATACTTCCTTGTATCGTATACTTTCCCGCTGTAATTTTGCGGACAGGTTGGAAACGCTGTCGCTCCAACCGTACTCGTCCGAGAGCAGGTCAACAACTTCCTGCATGGTCATCCCGGCACGGATGATCTGTGCCTTTATTTCGTTGCGTATATTCATATTGATAAAATCCTCCATAATTCAGTTCATGTGTCGGTGCAACCTCTGCGCTCCAAGGTGGAGTGGATGCACCGAACAGTGAAAAATCTGCAATCTCCGAAATCCGTTCAGAATTTCGCTTGTGATGTCCTGTCCATATATGACCATATCCCACTTTGCCGTTTTGTGTGGTTTGGTCTGGAACAGTGAAAACACCCATTGTTCCGTGAACAGGGTACACGGTTCAGAGAAGCACGATTTCGTGAAATAGTTTCGTCCTGCGGTCAAAAACTTTGCTGTTTCCATTACCATTGATTTTTAATGCCCGAAAACAGGTCAGCTTTGAAAGCTGCTGTTTCCTATAACGGAAGAAAACAGGGGTAAATGCTGCGTACATACGTACAGAGCATGACTGGCAAAATCAATCCCGCCAGTCCTCCGGTACGTACGTACACGGCGAAACATCGTAAAATCCATTTATATGAGGTCTTGCCACAGCTTCCACGCCCATAAAGCCCCACACCCGCCGTCCGGCAGAGTTGGTGATGTTGTTGCAATGCTCCAGATTGAATCTCCCGGCATTGGCAATCATGGCATCGCTGAATCTACGGGCTTTCAGCGGTGCAAGGGAGTTTTCCTCACACCACATCCGGTAGATTTCATAGAAATCCTTAGAGCTGATGGAAGCATCCGCTTTCAATCGGATGTATCCCTCCGACTCCATGAAATCAAAGATATTGTTGTTGTCACGCTTGACCGCTTCCCGGTTTTCCCGGATACGGTCACTCTCCGTAAACTTAAAGTTGTTGGCAACAAGCCGCTGTAAGCCTTCAAATGCCCACAGGAAGATACCCTCGGCTTCAGCTTTCATCTTCTCTGCAAGGTCAGGATCATCGGCTCTGTCCATGGGCTTTTCTTTGGTGGTCAGCACAAGCTGTCTGCGGTAAAAACCATCGCTGCGATCATATAGGGCTTGCAGATCACCATTGCTGAATGCCAGCAACCGGGCAAACATCCAGCCCTGATAACTCTGCTTGCCCTTGCGTTCCAAGTCCATTTTGCCCTGTGCAGTCACGATGGATTTTACATAGTTGGTCTGACGCAGAGCTTCCATCCGCATATCATCATCCACGCACAGCAGGATGTGTTCCAGATCGGCACGGGCAAAACGGTTTTCAGAAATCTTCCCGATGCTGCCGTCTTTCATATTCGTGCCGAAGATGGTGGACAGCACCGCACCGATTTGAGATTTACCCTCGCCACCGTTGCCTTTAATCACCATCATGCGCTGCCCCTTGTTGGAGGGAATCAGGCAATAGCCGATAAACTCCTGCAAAGTTGGAATGTCCTCGGCGTAAAGCAACCCATCCAGAAAGTTCAGCCAGATCACCGGTGCAGGAGCATCGGGATTATAGCCGACAGGCAGACGGCTTCGCACGATAGCCGGTCTGCCTTCGGTGAAAGTGCCGTTCAAGAGCAGCGTACCGTTGGCAACATGGATGCGATCCTGCTCCGGAGGGAAGTCAGACACCTGCGCTTCCAGTTTCAGCACTTCCAGAATGTTGGTGATCTTCCGTGGGATGTTGTTCACGGCACAAAATTTCAGCTTGTCGTAAATCTCCCCACGCAGAGGAAGGTCATCCGTCACTCGACCATCGGGCGTGAAAAAAGCTCCGTTTGCGAAGATGATTCTGCGCTCATGCAGAAATTCTTCACAAAACAGAGCTTCGTTGATGTTCTGCCCGTCAAACCAGACAGGAAAATTCATATTAGGCGTTTTCCGGTTCTTCGCCACGGTGCGCCACCTCCTTTTTCTTTCGTGCGGTATACTCTTGCAGAAAAGCAATTTTGTCGTCCTGCATCAGCTTGTCCACCAATGCCACCCGTTCTTCCAGATCACCCACCGTCAGCACATCTGCCATATATTCGATATAGCAGTGCATCTGGCAGGCTTCCACAAAACGGTCATCCAGAGCATCTTCCGGTGTCTTGGGTGCGTATCGTATTTTCCAATCTTCCAGCAGATGCAGATAATCCGTCAGCACCCGGAAACACAGCATTTCATTCTCCCGGAACTGACGGATATAGGGACGCTTTGGCTTGACCATAGCTGCGGCAGTGGGCGGTTTCGGGTCAAGCCCGAAGTCCGCAGCCAGCTTTTGCGCTGCTTCATAACTGCTCAGATCGAACAGTCTTGCCACAAGGTCGATTACATCCCCCTTGGCTCCGCAGCCGAAGCAGAAGAAATAATCCTCGTTCAGCTTCAAGCTCGGATGCCTGTCGTTGTGGAACGGGCAGCAAGCCATACCATTGCGGTTGACATTCAGCCCGTAGTGTTTTGCGGCTTGCTTTACGCTGATTGCCGCCTTGATGATTTCATAGATTGTCATAGAAAAACCTCCGTTCATAGTATTTAGAAAGCACGAAACACCCGCCGTGATTGGCAGGGGTTTGGCTCCTTCTACTATGGTTATGCCGGATTTTTCAAAAAACAGGCTAATCGGAGGACAACCCCGTTTCAAAAAACAGGACAACTTATGGATAGATGTAGATTTCTTTACATTAGCATGATAGAATTAAGAAAATGAAAAAACAGGACAGGAGGGGCAAGCATGAACCAAGAACTGATGACATTGGATTTTTGGCAGGATACGGTCATATATGAGGGAAAAACACTTCCTGTCGGCGCTCTTGCCTGTGATGCGCTGAATGTCCCTGCGGATACCATCGCAAAGATGAACGAGCAATGCGAGAAAATCAATCTGCTGCTTGGAATATTAAACGCCGGACAGG
>ERZ1027221.1601-NODE-1601-length-10642-cov-7.095494_pt1 | contig 10642 bp, 10 predicted proteins | sample MGYA00519267_ERZ1027221 | MGnify/ENA primary metagenome ERZ1027221 (study PRJEB26926, sample SAMN06164533) | human gut metagenome | biome: ENVO:00009003; feature: ENVO:2100002; material: ENVO:00002003 | host: Homo sapiens | place: USA | collected 2012 ...
GGGCTCGGAGATGTGTATAAGAGACAGCTCGTCAGCAATGTCACGCTCCACGTGAGCGTGTGAGTTGAAATCACGTTTATCTTTCAAATGCGGGTCAACCTCGCGTCACGCTCCACGTGAGCGTGTGAGTTGAAATCGCCCCGAACGGCTTCGCCGCGGTGCGCCGCTGGTCACGCTCCACGTGAGCGTGTGAGTTGAAATAATTCATGCAGATCAGAGAGACTTGTACACCGAAGTCACGCTCCACGTGAGCGTGTGAGTTGAAATATCTTGTGTCATGCCTCTTTTTTCTCTCATGTCGTCACGCTCCACGTGAGCGTGTGAGTTGAAATACGATAATGTAAAAAAGAGAGGTATCATGCAATGATTAAATTATTTTTGAAAGAATACTTAGATGAAATGTCAACTGTATGTAGGGATAATCAGAATAATGTAAGTATCGCTGTAAATCCCAATTCTGAAAGGCAGGGACATCCTTATTTCAAATTTTATAATAACGTTTATTATGGAGATGCTGCTAAGGTGGTTAGAATTTTATTTAATTCAGCAGATTATGTTGATAATAAAAATGCAGAAGACCAAAAGCTTTGGAAACTTTCGCATAATGAAAAGAAGTTGCTTAAAGAACTTTTGAGTAGTCCTTCTGCAGAATATTCAGATATGACTATTTGGGAAGCTTGTAAATTTGAGTGGAACTTTGAATATTTAGAGCAATCTATTAACTTAGATAAATATGTAAATGGTGAATATGATAAGGATAAAACATTCACAGAAAATCCTGGCTATGTACCCTACAGTTTGGAAATGCCTGATTATTTAGAATTAAACTTTTGCTAAATATGTAAATTTAACGTACGCTCCACGTGAGCGTGTGAGTTGAAATTTTCCCGAGAAATAGTTAAGCTAGCTTAAAAAAATATATTAGTTTAAAAGGAATGTGATAATATGAGAGAAATGCCAATATGGTGGGGTTATGCGGAATTTGATGATGACGGATTATGCGGCATATCCCCAAATGCACCGGACGAAGTAAAGAAAGCTTACGAAGATTATTTAGCTGAAGAAGAAGAGGCTAAATCAAAAGGCATAAAAATTTAATAATTTTTACCGCTCCGCTACGGCGAGGCGGTATTTTTATACCCAAATACTATACATTTTTCATGTGTTTCCCGTCAATCTCCCCAATTCCCCCACCCCAAATTTGTGCAAACAAATGATTTATAATTTAATTTGGCAACATTTCTGCAATTGTTGCATTTTTTCTGCAACAAAATACCCACTTTTCGTGTATAAGTAGAAGAGGTTTCACCACAAATCGGAAACCTTGCGGAGCGACAGTGTATGAGGAAACATTTTGTCAACGTGAGTTAGGTGAACACGATGAGAGGTTCTGATCGCACAGAAAAGCACTTCCTGCACTCCGTCTGAAGCTTGAAAATTGAATATTTATACCGACACACCTTAGCTATACCTCATGAGCATACTGCTAAATTTAATTGTTATAACCGCCTTTGTTGACATTATTCATATAAAATGGTATACTTAAAATAAAATTTATACATAATGAAAAGAGTAAATGTGATGAATAAACATACCACTATCGATAAGTCAACAGGCGAGAAAAAATGTAGCTGCTTTAAACGTTGCGGCGGCTGTCAGTTGGATAAGGCCTACGCCCAGCAAATAGAATGGAAGCAGGCAAAAGCCGATAGAATGTTGAGCCGCTTTTGCAGACCTCAGCAGATAATAACTATGGACTACCCCTATAATTATCGCAATAAAGTCCAAACTGTCTATAAGGTCAATAGCTCAAAGCGTATCGTCTCAGGAGTATATCAGTCCTCTACCCATAGTATGGTAATAACTGACGATTGCTTTTTGGAGGATATAAGAGCACAGCAAATAGTCGCTACCCTTAAAGAACTTATGGCTGACTTCCGTATCCTTCCATATAACGAGGAAAGTGGTCAGGGCCTTCTTAAGCATACCCTTATCCGTACCTCCCAAACAACAGGCGAGGTAATGCTCGTGCTAGTTACAGCTACCCCCATATTTCCTGCGAAGAAAAATTTCGTTAAAGCTATTACTGAAAAACACCCGTATATAACCACTATCGTCCAAAACGTTAATAAAGGCAGAGTTCCTCTTACTTTGGGCGACCGTGATATTATAATGTACGGCAAAGGCTATATCACCGACGAGATGTGCGGCTGTAAGTTCAGAATATCACCTCATTCTTTCTATCAGGTGAACCCCGAGCAGACCGAAAAGCTCTATTCTAAAGCAGTTTCCTGTGCCGAGCTTAAAAAAGGCGATAAAGTTATCGATGCATATTGCGGAACAGGTACTATCGGTCTTATCGCTGCAAAAAGCGGTGCAGACGTGGCAGGCGTTGAGCTTAATGCCGAAGCCGTAAAGGACGCAGTTTCAAATGCCAAGCTCAATAAGCTTGACAATATCAGGTTTTATAATGAGGACGCAGGTGAGTTCATGACAAAGCTTGCGCAGGCAGGTGAGAGCTGTGATACAGTTTTCCTTGACCCTCCAAGAGCAGGCACAACAGAAGAATTTGTTGAAGCCTTGGGCAAACTCAGACCTGAAAAGATAGTCTACGTTTCCTGTAAAATAGAAACTCTCGAGCGTGATTTGAAGCTTCTTGCAAAAATAGGCTATAAAGCACAGCTTATCCAGCCCGTTGATATGTTCCCGCATACCACAGGTATCGAAAATGTGGTGCTTTTAAAAAGAAAAATGATATCGCTCACACCAAACAGAACACCTGATAAAAAGGGGGATAAAAAAATTGAACGAAAAGGTAAAACTTCTCACAGATAATATCGAAAAAGTTATCGTCGGCAAGACAGACTCTGTGCTTAAAATAATCACAGCCATGCTTTGCGGCGGTCATGTTCTTATCGAGGACGTGCCTGGAGTAGGCAAAACTCAGCTTGTATCAGCCCTTGCCAGGTCAGTGGACGGCAAATATAACCGTATCCAGCTTACCCCTGACGTTATGCCGTCCGATATCGTTGGCTTTTCTATGATAGACCAGAAAACTCATGAGCTTGAGTATAAAGAGGGTGTGGCAATGTGCAATTTCCTCTTGGCAGACGAAATAAACAGAGCCTCCCCAAAATCTCAGTCAAGCTTGCTTGAAGTCATGGAAGAACATCAGATATCCATTGACGGTAAAACTCATGAACTTCCGTCACCATTTATGGTGCTTGCCACACAAAACCCTGTGGAAACTTACGGCACTTATCATTTGCCTGAAGCCCAAATGGATAGATTTCTTATGAAGATATCAATGGGCTATCCCTCATATGATGATGAGCTTGATATCATGTCAAGAGCCGAAAGATCAGGCTTTGCAAAGAATATCCAGCCTGTCATGACCCTTGAAAACGTCCGTGAGCTTATGGGCTACGCTGAAAATGTGACCGCAGAGCTTTCTGTGAGAAAATATATCCTGAGCCTTGTTACCGCAACAAGAAATTCAGATTATGTAAAGCTTGGCGTTTCTCCCCGTGGAAGTATCGCACTTCTCAAAGCTTCAAAAGCCTATGCCTTTGTTCAGGGCAGAGGATTTGTCATGCCAGATGATGTCAAGGCTGTTATGCCTGACGTTCTTGCACATAGACTTATGCTTTCTCCTAAAGGCAAATCCGCCTTTGAAAATGAAAGGAAAGCTCTTGAAAATATCGCTCTTACAGTAAAATCACCTGACGCAATAGAGAAATAGAGGATATGACCCCATGAAAAATCTTTTAGGTTATCTTACCTGCGTGGCGGTGGCGATACTGCTTAGAGTTTATATAAACGGAAGCGGTGGTACGCTTGTGCTTTATCTTTTAGCTATAGCCTTTGTGATATCTCTTGTGGCACTTCTCATTACCAAGCGTAAACTTGTGGCAGCCATAAAGCTTTCCACAGAAATAAGTGCAAAGAACGAGGAGTTTGACGCTGACATAATGCTTTTAAATGCAATACGCATTATTCCCTCATGCGTTGTTGAGGTAACGGCAGAGTGTTCAGATAATATCGGTGCTGTAAGCCCACTTGAATTTAAAACTATCGTGGCAGGCGGCAGACAGCAAAGCGTTAGCGTTAAGCTGAAAACACGCTATGCAGGTCTTGGCACAGTGAAAATAAAAAGCATACGTCTGCATGACTATCTTGGAATAATCACCCTGCACCTTGACAGTTCACGTTATGAAAAAGCCGTGGGAAAAATAAAGATAATGCCGAATATCCCTGACACTGGCTCTCAAACAGAGCTTCTTAAAGCAACTTCCGAGAACGCTTCATTTGACGATAACGAAAGCGAATCAGATGAAAATGCACTTGGTCTTACAGGCGTTCCGGGCTATGACCACAGACAGTATGAGATAGGCGACCCGCTGAAAAGAATAAACTGGAAGCTTTCATCAAAGCGTGACGAGCTTATGGTGCGCCTTGATGAAAAGGTCACGGCTTCAAGTCAGGCGTTTTTCCTTGATATACCAAGCGAAAATCATGACCCTATGTTTGCTATGAATATTGATAATATAGTCGAAGCGAGCCTTGCAATGCTTTCAATGCTTATTATGGAAGGCTTCGAGAGTGAGTATAATTATTATCTTGACGGCTGGAAAAGCATGAAAATAAAGCAGGCAGGTGATATAATAGAGCTTCAAAACGACCTTGCGGCAATAGCACCATATCCGCAGGAAAAGCGTTTTGCCTTTTCTCATGAGATAGGCAAGACAGCTCCTATCTGCTTCACAGCCTGCATGGCGACTTCTCAGGGGGATTTTTCTTCTCTCATGGAAGAATTTAACGGCTCTTTTGTAGTAACACGTCTTAGCGGCCTTGATAAGCAGACAGAAAATATGTGGCTTGTAGACGAAACTTTCGAGTTTCGTAAAATGACATAGGGGGTGTGGCTTTTGAATACTAAAACTGCTCAGATAAAAAACACCCTTGTGAATATTCTTTCAAAATATGCTTTGCCGCTGCTCCTTGGAGCAGTGGTCATGAACATAATCTTTAAGACCTATCTTGTAGACAATGTCAGACTTTATACTTTTGGATATGTGGTCTATGAATGTCTGCTGTTTGCTCTTTTTGAGTGGCTGAAGCCGAAAAAAGTCCTGCGAGGTCTTGTCTATACCGCCCTTATGGTGGCAGTGCTGTTTTTGGGCTTTCAGCTTCTTCGTGCTGGATTTGAACATTCTGGAAAATCATTTATCAATTGGTTTTATGTAAACAGGCAGGAGATAGGTCAGATAGATGAATATTTCTACTTTCTGTTTGTGGGACTAGGCTTCTTTATCATTTCGGTGCTTTATTATTTCACCATTGTGCGCTATAGAAGCTTTGGAACGATGCTCGTTGTGCTTTTTCCGTTTTTTATTTACGGTAAGCGTGCCGACTCAATGGATACTCTTGACATAACCATAATGCTCACTGTGTTCATTGCACTTATGGTGCACAGCAGACTTGTTTCAGACGAGAGCAAGCATGACCTTGTTATAAACGGCTCTTATGTGGCGGCATCGGCGGTTTTCGTTACCCTTGTGGGTGCGCTTGCAATGCTTATGCCGACTTCCTCAAAGACATCTTATCTTGAAAAAAATAGCAACTTCTTTGATGTGAATATCAAAAGCAGTGGCACATATGACAATCTTAGTGATGAGTCTTCCCCAAGATTTGGCGCAGACGCAACGGGCGAGATACTTTTCAACTTCACCACAACCTCTGATGAACAGGTCATTTATCTCCGCAGACAATCCTTTGACCTTTTCAGAAACGAGAAGTGGGTAACAGACGATAGCTTCTACGATTTTGATTTTGACAAAAATGTTTATCTTTACGGTGACAACGAGGTGAACTCACCGAGCTATGTTTACAGCATAGCAAAGTCACTTGCAGATAAGGATTACACCAAGGATCTTGGCGTGGACAGGTCACAGTTTCCTGATGATCTGTTCAGTGAAAAGGCAGTCATGAATCAGTTCAGCGACAGCTTTGCCCCTAGCTATATCCCTGCCCCGCTGATGATAACTCCAGGGGAGAACAACGTTTATATCAAAACAACTCACAGCGAGGTCTACAGACCATATGACACCGCAGGAAATAAGCTTGGCATTAGCTTTGAGTATATCCCTGAAACGGAGAGCGAAAGACAGGCTGCGGCAAATCTTGATATGACCGAAAATCAGTTCAAACTGCTGCTTTCTTATGGTTTGACAAACGGAGATGTCACATCAAAACAAGTGCGGAATATTTATAAGATATATGCGTTGTACACAGATGTTTCTGCATATGACGATAAAGGTGGAAAAATGGAGGATCTTGCAAAGAGCATAACGGAAAACTGCAAAAATGATTATGAGAAAGCTCAGGCGCTTGTGGATTATTTTGAGCAGAACGGCTATGTTTACGATAACGAGTATGAGCCTGACGATGAGTCTATCGCATATTTTCTTTTCACGAGCAAGCGTGGAAACTGCACGAACTATGCCACAAGCATGACGCTTATGGCGAGAATGCTGGGACTTCCAGCAAGGTATGTTGAGGGCTTTGCAGCATATGAAAAGAATGAACGTGGAGAGTTTGTGGTAAGAGATAGCCACGCTCACGCTTTTGTAGAGGTCTTTATCACAGGCATTGGCTGGATGACTTTTGACCCGACAGTTCCGGGCTATCAGCGTGACTACAGTGTAAATGGTACGAACTTTGATGTTTCAACTTTTGTAAGCTATTTCAGCAGGATCGCACTGTTTATCGGTGTAGCGTTTGTGCTTGTGGTTTTCGTGTTCCTTAACAGAATTATCGAGGTATTTTTCCGACTGTCACTTAAATTCATAGATAACGGCGACAAAGTCATAAGGCTTTACAGGCGGGTGGTAAGGCTTTTGACCATAGCTTCTAATGATAAGCTATCGGGATACACGCCTGAAATGATAAGAGAATATCTTGTTAAGAGGCGTGGAGTTGAGCTTGGCGGTCTTATAGATCTTTTTGAAAAGACCTGCTTCGGTGGATATGTTCCTGATGAAACCGAGTGGAAAATGGTCTATGCAGAGTACAAAGCACAATGGAAAAAGCTCACAAAGCGTGAGAAAACGACTTTGGAGCTTGATAAGAATATGTAATGAAATGGCTGTGCGGAATAATCACGCACGGCTATTTTTTTTCGTATGAAAAAAGGCTGCCGTATAAAACAGCAGCCTGAGAGTGTAAAAAATCTCTGAAATAGTGGAACGTCAAGGACGCCCAATGTATCTGATATTTAATTAAAGTGAAGCAAGAAGATCGCTCATTGCGTAAAGTCCTGCCGGCTTTCCACAAAGGAAAACGCCTGCATTTACCGCACCCACAGCGAAAACCTGTTTTGAATGAGCCTCATGCTTGAGGGAGATGACTTCATCTCTGCCTGCAAAGATTATCTCATGCTCGCCAACAATAGTGCCACCACGGACAGAGTGCATACCGATCTCGGTATTTTCTCTCTTGGCTCTTACAGAATGACGATCGTAAACATAGTGATACTTGTTGTCAAGCTCCTCGTTTATTGCGTCTGCAAGCATGATAGCAGTGCCTGACGGAGCGTCTATCTTCTGGTTATGGTGCTTCTCGATTATCTCGATATCATACTGACCGCCAAGAACTTTTGCAGCAGTTTTTGCAAGATTTGCAAGAAGATTGATACCAAGGGTCATGTTGAATGTGAAGAAAACAGGTATCTGCTCGGAAGCCTTGTGTATCTTCGCTGTATCCTCTTCTGTATAGCCTGTGGTAGCTATTACAAGGGCAGTGCCGTTTGAAAGGCAATAGCTGAGAAGTCCGTCCAGTGCGGAAGGGTGTGAGAAGTCGATTATTACATCAGGCTTTTCAGGCAGGTCGGCAGGCTCTTTTACTACAGGGAAGTCTGCATAAGCCTCGCCAAATTTGTCGATACCTGCGCTTACTGTGCAGTCGTCACGCTCTGATATAACGTCATATATGAACCTGCCCATTTTTCCGCAGGCGCCACATATTGCGATCTTTGTCATTTATATCATTCCTTTTCTTTTTGATTTGTAGATAAACGTAAGTGATAATGTCAAAGACAGCGTTTGGGCTGTCGGGGACGCCAACCCTTACATTAGTACAATTTTATAATGGTAAACATAAAGGGCGAATTTCTCCGCCCTTTGTATTTTTTTACTTGATAAGTCCGAGAGCGTTCATTGACGCTTTCAGCTTTTCTATCTTATCATCGCTCATTCTTACAAGCGGCAGACGACACTCGCCGACCTCAAAGCCCATAAGGTTAAGAGCTTCCTTGACAGGGATAGGGTTTACGTCGCTGAAAAGTGCCTTTGCAAAACCAAGGGTCTTGAATACCTTTTCTCTTGCTTCCTCGTACTTTCCATCAAGGCAGAGCTGTGTGATCTCATGTGTTTCAAATGGCATACAGTTGGAAAGAACTGAAATAACACCCTTTCCGCCCAGAGCCATGATAGGAACTATCTGATCGTCGTTGCCTGAATAGATATCAAGGTCATCGCCGCAGAGAGCTGCCACCTGTGTTATCTGGCTGATGTTTCCGCTTGCTGCCTTGATAGCAACGATATTGTCTATCTTTGCAAGCTCACGGCAGGTCTCAGGAAGAATGTTCACACCTGTTCTTGACGGTACGTTGTAAAGAATGATAGGAAGTGTAACAGCCTTTGCGATAGCGGAGAAGTGTGCGATAAGTCCTGCCTGTGAAGTCTTATTATAATAAGGTGTAACACAAAGCAGAGCGTCAGCACCAAGCTCCTCAGCCTTCTTAGAAAGGTTTACGGCATACTCTGTATGGTTTGAGCCTGTGCCTGCGATAACAGGAATTCTGTGATTTGTCTTTTCAACAGCATAGCGGATACACTCGATATGCTCCTCATCTGTCATGGTAGCACTTTCGCCTGTTGTTCCGCAGATTATGATAGCGTCTGTACCGTTGTCGATGTTGAAATCGATAAGCTCTCCCAGCTTGTCAAAGTTGATAGAGCCGTCAGCGTTCATAGGTGTTACGATAGCAACGCCTGCACCTGTGAAAATAGTCTTTTTCATAAACAGCACTCCTTTCGTGCGTATATATGTGTTATATTAGTCAAAATAGCCCTTTGCTGCAAGAAGCTCAGCCAGCAGAACAGCTCCGCCTGCCGCACCTCTCAGTGTGTTATGTGAGAGGCAAACGAACTTATAGTCATACTGTGAATCTTCTCTCAGTCTGCCTATAGAAACTGCCATGCCGCCCTCAAGGTTTCTGTCGAGCTTAGCCTGTGGACGATCGTCCTCAGTGAAGTAGTTAAGGAACTGCTTTGGAGCGCTTGGAAGCTGAAGCTCCTGTGGAACACCGCTGAAATCTTTCCAAGCCTGAAGAATCTCTTCCTTAGAAGGTTTATTCTCAAATGATACGAAAACTGCTGCTGTGTGACCGTCGGAAACAGGAACTCTCAGGCACTGTGTTGTGATAGCTGGAGCTGTTGCGTCAACGATAACGTCGCCCTCGATATGACCCCAGATCTTAAGAGGCTCTTTCTCAGACTTTTCTTCCTCGCCGCCGATATAAGGGATAACGTTGTCAAGGATCTCAGGGAAGCTTTCAAATGTCTTTCCTGCGCCTGAAATTGCCTGATATGTGCAGGCAAGAGCCTTTGTTACCTTATACTTATCCATAAGAGGAGCAAGAGCAGGAACGTAAGACTGGAGTGAGCAGTTAGACTTAACTGCGATAAATCCTCTCTTTGTGCCAAGTCTTTTTCTCTGTGAAGCGATTATCTCGATATGCTCAGGGTTTACCTCAGGAATGACCATTGGAACATCAGGAGTATGTCTGTGTGCGGAGTTGTTTGATACAACAGGGCATTCAGCCTTTGCATACTTTTCTTCAAGGGCTCTTATCTCGTCTTTCTTCATATCAACTGCGCAGAATACGAAATCTACCATTGAAGCGATCTTCTCAACGTCCTCCTCGGCGTTCAGAACTGTAAGCTCACCGATAGCTTCCGGCAGAGGCTCTGAAAGCTTCCACTTGCCTGCAACTGCGTCCTTGAGCTTTTTGCCTGCCGAACGTGGTGAAGCGGCAACGCATACTACATTGAACCATGGGTGTTTGTCAAGAAGCAGAGAAAATCTCTGACCTACCATTCCTGTTGCACCGATGATACCGACATTGTACTTTTTCATTATTAAAACTCCTTTTCCTGTGCCATGGTAACAATTTTCTTTGGCGTTATATACTAAAATATGCCGCTGTTCAAATGTTATTTTGCACAAAACATAAAAAATAAACAAATAATAAAAAAACTGGTTGAAAACCAGTTCATCATACAATATAATAAGAATGTTGACATAAAAATTTATGCCGATAGCACTCCACCATTTGTAATGATGACAACTGATAGTCTATTAAACTAACAGTCAGCAGGAGTGTTCCCGATACTCCGCTTCGGCAGTTTTACCTTTCTCATTTACCATAGGCGTTGGGACGCTGTTGTGTGGGGTCACACGAAAAATGATACTCATTTCAACTGCACCTCTATCTGTTCTGTTTAATGATAACAAATATTTAGCGTTCTGTCAATACCTGTCTCTTATACACATCTCCGAGCCCACGAGACAGGCAGAA
>ERZ1027221.1605-NODE-1605-length-10626-cov-4.714880_pt1 | contig 10626 bp, 7 predicted proteins | sample MGYA00519267_ERZ1027221 | MGnify/ENA primary metagenome ERZ1027221 (study PRJEB26926, sample SAMN06164533) | human gut metagenome | biome: ENVO:00009003; feature: ENVO:2100002; material: ENVO:00002003 | host: Homo sapiens | place: USA | collected 2012 ...
GTTCGGGCAGTTATCCCGTCACGATGGAAGGCGTCGGGAAGACGTACGGCGACCATGTCGTATTCCGCAACGCCAACCTGACGATTGAACGTGGCGACAAGGTAGCTTTCGTAGGCAAGAACGGTGAAGGTAAATCGACACTGGTGAAATGTATCATGAACGAAATTGACCACGACGGCACGCTGACGCTGGGACATAACGTACAAATCGGATATTTCGCGCAGAATCAAGCCTCGCTGATGGACGAAAACCTCACGGTTTTCCAGACGATTGACGACGTGGCAAAAGGAGAAATCCGCAACAAGATACGTGACTTGCTGGGCGCCTTCATGTTCGGCGGACCGGAAGAGTCTATGAAGAAAGTGAAAGTGCTTTCGGGTGGCGAACGTACCCGCCTGGCAATGATCAAGCTCCTGCTGGAACCGGTCAACCTCCTGATTCTGGACGAGCCGACCAACCACCTCGACATGAAAACCAAAGATATCCTCAAGCAAGCGCTGATGGATTTCGACGGCACCCTGATCGTCGTTTCGCACGACCGTGACTTCCTTGACGGACTGGTGACAAAGGTCTACGAATTCGGCAATAAGAAGGTGACGGAGCATCTTTGCGGCATCTACGAATTCCTCGAAAAGAAGAAGATGGATTCGTTGCAGGAACTGGAAAAGAAATAATAAACAATAAAAAGACATTATCTGCTTTAGGTGAAAGAAAAAGTATTTGTATATTTGTGCAAATTTAATAATAGACTTAGAGCAGACAATGTTCTGCAATAAAGGATGAAAGGGAAGAAACGATTCATAGTAACGATGCTATTCTTTATCAACATCATTATGTTGGTAGCCGCCGTTATTCCCCATCACCACCACCCCAACGGGATGATCTGCATGAAGCAGGACCAACCGGTAGAGCAGCAATGCCCCAACCACCATCATCACCCCGCAAGCGATTCATGTTGCAGCAGCGAATGCATGACCCGCTTCCACTCTCCCATCCCCTCCGTGCACACGGACAGCGGACCGAATTACGTATTCGTCGCCACCCTGTTTACGGATACGATCATCGAACATTTATTACGACCGCAGGAAAGACGAGTCAAAAATTACTACATCTATCGTGAATCCCTGCACGGTACGAAAATACCTCGTACCTCCTCACTTCGGGCCCCTCCCTACTCTGTTTTTGCGTAATGACGTAAATGCAAGCAAGTTGCATCTGCGTTACTCTATCTTTGTAGCGTACAAAAACAGTAAAACTTAGTAGGAAAACAACATTTATGAAGAAACTTATCTTTATAGGAGTCATGGGATTATTCGTCCTGGGCTCTTGCAATAGTAAAAATACTGGTCATGAAGGGCATGACCACGAGACCGTCACACACAATCATGATGAACACGAAGGACATGACCACGAAGTGGAAGGTCATGACCACGAAGCCGAAGGAGCCGACCATTCACACGAAGGTGAATGCAGCGGAGGACACGATCACGGCAAAGTTGCCACCAGCGAACCCGCCGGCGAGCACAGCGATGAAATCATCCTCCCGAAAGCGAAAGCTGACGCTGCCGGTGTAAAGGTAAATGCCATCACACCGGCCCCCTTCCAGCAAGTCATCAAGACAAGCGGACAGGTACTCGCTGCCCAAGGCGACGAATCGGTGGCTGTAGCCACGGTGGCCGGAGTCGTTTCTTTCCGCGGCAAGGTGACGGAAGGAATGAGCGTCGGTCGCGGCACTCCGCTGGTGACTATTTCTTCGCACAACATCGCCGACGGTGACCCCGTACAACGCGCCCGAATCGCTTACGAAGTATCCAAAAAGGAATACGAACGAATGAAGTCGCTCGTCAAAAACAAGATTGTGTCCGACAAGGATTTCGCACAGGCGGAGCAGAACTACGAAAACGCACGTATCAGCTACGAAGCGCTCGCCAAAAACCACTCGGCCATCGGTCAGAATATCACCGCGCCCATTGCCGGATACGTGAAAAGTATTCTGGTCAATGAGGGAGACTACGTAACCATCGGTCAGCCACTGGTCAGCGTGACGCAGAACCGCCGGCTTTTCCTCCGTGCCGAAGTATCGGAAAAATACTACCCATATCTCCGCACAATCAGTTCCGCCAATTTCCGGACACCTTATAATAATGAGGTCTACGAACTGAATGAACTGAGCGGCAGACTGCTTTCCTTCGGGAAAACTTCCGGAGACAACTCTTTCTACGTGCCCGTCACCTTCGAATTTGACAATAAAGGAGAAGTGATTCCGGGATCATTCGTCGAAGTTTATCTGCTTTCCTCCCAACTGGAAAACGTGATATCCGTGCCCCGCACCGCCCTGACGGAAGAGCAAGGCATCTTCTTCGTCTACCTGCAACTCGATGAAGAAGGCTACAAGAAACAGGAAGTGACCCTCGGCGCCGACAATGGCAAAAGTGTACAAATCCTGACCGGAATCAAACCCGGAGACCGTGTAGTGACCGAAGGCGCATACCAAGTTCGCCTGGCAAGCGCAAGCAACGCCATCCCTGCCCACAGTCATGAGCACTAGCGGCAAAGCGCCGCATCCAAGTTCCCTTGCGGCACACACAGAACTCATTTATAGTTACGCAAGTTTATCCCCTGTCCGGCACTTCTCAAAAGTAAACCGGGAGGAACCAGACTTAATCAATGAAATATCATGCTAAATAAAATCATACATTACTCCCTGCACAACCGACTGGTTGTGCTCTGCGCGGCCATCCTCCTGCTTATCGCGGGGACTTACACCGCCATGCATACGGAAGTAGACGTGTTTCCCGACCTGAACGCCCCGACAGTGGTCATCATGACCGAAGCCAACGGTATGGCAGCCGAGGAAGTGGAACAGCTCGTCACCTTCCCCGTCGAAACAGCCGTAAACGGAGCTACCGGCGTGCGCCGTGTCCGTTCTTCTTCGACCAACGGTTTCTCCGTTGTCTGGGTAGAATTCGACTGGGGCACAGATATATACCTCGCCCGTCAGATCGTCAGCGAAAAGCTCGCCGTAGTCAGCGAGTCACTTCCCGTCAACGTGGGCAAGCCGACTCTCGGCCCCCAATCGTCCATCTTGGGCGAAATGCTCATCGTCGGTCTGACCGCCGACTCCACCTCCATGCTCGATCTGCGGACGATTGCCGACTGGACGATCCGCCCGCGCCTGCTCTCCACCGGAGGCGTGGCACAGGTGGCAGTGCTCGGAGGAGACATCAAGGAATATCAGATTCAGTTGGACCCCGAACGGATGCGCCACTACGGCGTATCGATGGGAGAAGTGATGGCCGTCACCCAAGACATGAACCTGAACGCCAACGGCGGCGTACTTTACGAATTTGGCAATGAATATATCGTGCGCGGAGTACTCTCTACCCCCAAAGTGGAAGAACTCGGCAAAGCGGTAGTGAAAACGGTGAACAACTTTCCGGTGACGCTGGAAGACATCGCCGACGTGAAAATAGGTCCCAAAGCCCCGAAACTGGGCACAGCCTCGGAGCGTGGCAAACCGGCCGTACTCATGACCGTCACCAAACAGCCCGCCACCAGCACGCTGGAACTGACGGACAAATTGGAGGCCTCTCTGCAAGACTTACAGAAGAATTTGCCTGCGGACGTCAAAGTCTCCACGGATATTTTCCGCCAGAGCCGCTTTATCGAAAGCTCTATCGGCAACGTGAAAAAGTCTCTTTTTGAAGGAGGAATCTTTGTCGTCATCGTACTTTTCCTGTTTTTGGCCAATGTGCGAACTACGCTGATTTCCCTTGTCACGCTGCCGCTTTCACTACTCGTCTCCATCCTCACGCTTCACTACATGGGGCTGACTATCAACACGATGAGTCTGGGAGGTATGGCGATTGCCATCGGTTCGCTGGTCGACGACGCCATTGTCGACGTGGAAAATGTATACAAGCGACTGCGGGAGAACCGTCTGAAAGCGGAAGCCGAACGCCTCAGCACGCTCGAAGTGGTATTCAACGCTTCGAAGGAAGTGCGAATGCCGATTCTTAATTCAACGCTGATCATTGTCGTCAGCTTTGTGCCGCTGTTCTTCCTGAGTGGAATGGAAGGACGTATGCTGGTACCGCTGGGTATCGCTTTCATCGTGGCGCTGTTCGCTTCCACGGTCGTTGCCCTCACGCTGACTCCGGTGCTCTGCTCTTACCTGCTGGGCAGCAACAAGACGAACAAGGAACTGAAAGAATCTTTCGTAGCCCGCTGGATGAAAGGCATTTACGAAAAGGCGCTGACATGGGTGCTGGCTCACAAACGGGTGACACTCGGCAGCACCATCGTCCTTTTCCTGATCGCCTTAGGGGTATTCTTTACGCTCGGGCGCAGCTTCCTTCCTTCGTTCAATGAAGGCTCGTTCACCATCAATATCAGTTCGCTGCCGGGCATATCCCTGGAAGAAAGCAACAAGATGGGACACCGTGCCGAAGAATTGCTGCTGACAATCCCCGAAATACAAACCGTAGCCCGCAAAACGGGACGTGCCGAACTGGATGAACACGCGCTCGGCGTAAACGTTTCGGAAATCGAGGCACCGTTTGAACTGAAAGACCGCCCGCGCAGCGAACTCGTCGCCGAAGTGCGCGAGAAACTCGGAACGATCACCGGAGCAAACATCGAAATCGGTCAGCCCATCAGCCATCGCATCGACGCGATGTTGTCCGGTACGAAGGCAAATATCGCCATCAAACTCTTCGGAGACGACCTGAACAAGATGTTCTCGCTGGGCAACCAGATCAAGGGAGCTATCAGCGACATTCCGGGAATTGCCGACCTCAACGTGGAACAACAAATCGAACGCCCGCAGCTGAAGATACAGCCCAAACGGGAAATGCTGGCGAAATTCGGCATCACCCTGCCGGAGTTTTCTGAATACGTGAATGTGGCGCTGGCAGGAAAAGTGATTTCGCAAGTGTACGAGCAGGGCAAGAGTTTCGACCTCATCGTCAAAGTGAAGGACGACGCACGCGACGAAATGGAGAAAATCCGCAACCTCATGGTCGACACCAACGACGGACGCAAAGTTCCTCTGAACTACGTGGCGGAAGTGGTTTCCTCCATGGGACCGAACACGATCAACCGCGAAAATGTAAAACGGAAAATCGTTATCTCCGCCAACGTTGCCGACCGTGACCTGCGCAGTGTTGTAAATGATATTCAGAAGCAGGTAGACGCCACTATCCAGTTGCCCGAAGGCTACCACATCGAGTATGGCGGACAATTCGAAAGCGAACAGGCTGCCAGCCGTGTATTGGCGCTGACATCTTTCATGAGTATTGTCATTATTTTCCTGTTGCTTTACCACGAGTTCCGCAGCGTCAAGGAGTCCGGCGTGATCTTGCTGAACCTGCCTCTGGCATTGATCGGCGGCGTTTTTGCGCTTGTCATCACGACCGGCGAAGTAAGCATTCCGGCAATTATCGGTTTCATCTCGCTGTTCGGTATCGCGACCCGCAACGGTATGCTGCTCATCAGCCACTACAACCACTTGCAGCAAGTGGAGGGACTGAATGTATACGACAGCGTGGTACAAGGCTCTCTCGACCGTCTGAATCCGATCCTGATGACAGCTCTCTCCTCTGCGCTGGCACTGATACCGCTGGCTCTGGGCGGTGATCTGCCGGGCAACGAGATTCAAAGCCCGATGGCCAAAGTGATTTTAGGCGGACTTTTAACATCTACTTTCCTGAACGGTTTCATCGTTCCGATTGTTTATCTGATGATGCATCGCCAGCGTAGCACCGGAGCAAATTCTCCATGCGGCGTACCGGCGGAACAGGCATAATTATCAGTTAAATGTAGCTACTATGTATATAGAAACAAATAAAAAAAGTATGAAACGAATCATCATCATAGGCTCTTTGGTAAGCTGCGCACTTCTCACCCTCACGGGCGAAGTGCAGGCCCAAAGCGGCATCGAACAGGTTTTGAAGAATATCGAAGCCAACAATAAGGAGTTGCAGGCGAACGCCCAGCTCATCACCTCGCAAAAGCTGGAAGCCAAAACGGACAATAACCTGCCGGACCCGACTTTATCATACGCCCACCTCTGGGGAGCGAAAGATAAAAACGAAACGATCGGCGAACTTGTGGTGTCACAAAGTTTCGACTTTCCGAGCCTGTATGCCACCCGCAACAAGCTGAATCGTCTGAAAGCAGGTGCTTTTGACAGTCAGGCGGATGTCTTCCGCCAAGAGAAATTGTTGCTCGCCAAAGAAGTGTGTCTGGACATTATCATGCTGCGCCAGCAAAAACACATCTTGGAGGAACGGCTGCGCAACGCGGAAGAACTCGCCAAAATGTACGCCAAGCGCCTCCAAACCGGAGACGCAAACGCCCTCGAAACGAATAAAATCAATCTGGAACTGCTGAATGTCAAGACGGAAACTTCGCTGAACGAGACGGCACTGCGCAATAAGTTGCAGGAACTGAACACGTTAAACGGCAATATCCCCGTAGTGTTCGAAGAAAGCACGTATCCCGCGACGCCTTTCCCTGCCGACTATCAGATACTGAAATCGGAAGTGCTCTCCGCCGACCGCACGTTAATGGCGTTCAACAACGAAAGCCTCGTTGCCCGCAAGCAGATCGCCGTCAACAAGTCGCAATGGCTGCCGAAACTGGAACTCGGCTACCGCCGGAACACCGAAACGGGAACGCCTTTCAACGGAGTAGTAGTGGGATTCTCCTTCCCGCTTTTCGAGAACCGCAACAAGGTGAAAATAGCCAAAGCGCAAGCGCTGAACATCGACTTGCAGAAAGACAACGCCACCCTGCAAGTGGAATCCGAACTGGCACAGCTCTATCGGGAGGCCAAAACGCTGCACACCTCTATGGAGGAATACAGGAAAACTTTTCAGGCGCAACAAGACCTCGCACTGCTGAAACAGGCTCTGACAGGCGGACAGATCAGCATGATCGAGTATTTTGTCGAGGTATCCGTCATTTATCAAAGTCATCAGAATTACCTCCAATTGGAGAATCAATATCAGAAGGCAATGGCACGAATTTATAAGAGCAAGCTATAAATTCCCGCTTTATTTCGCCCGATTATTGAATAAATAAAAAGAATGCATTACATTTGGGGACTGTAAAAAAACACTAAACTATTATGAAAACTAAAACCCTCTCTTACACCCCCATCTTGTTTTGCATTCTTATTTTATGGAGTGCCTGTAAAGACGATGCCGATGCCCCCCTGCGGTTTTACGACAGCAAATACGAAGTGCCCATGGGAGGAAGACGCTACCTCGGAATCGAAAGCGGAAACGGAGACTACTCTTTGGAAATCGGAAATCCCCGCATCGCAAGTGCCGGAATCGAAAGCGGCTGGAGCGGAGTTCCCGCCGGACGAATGATTTACATATCCGGAATTCTCACCGGAAGCACGTATCTGAAAGTGACAGACAACGCCACACAGGAAACGCTCACTCTGCCCATTAAAGTGGTGGACTACTACGAAGATCTCAATCTGATACACGGCTCGTCCTCCCTGCGTCCCAATGGGGACGAGAACCTACTGCCGGGTGTTGACGACATTTTCCTTGTCAGCAACGCTGCCCGTGACGCTTATTTCTTCAAACAAGGACAACGAACCGCTTTTTCATCGGGACTCGAACTGATCACCAAAGGAACTTATGCACTGAAGCAAGAGGACGAGAACAAAGCCACACTGACCCTTACTTTCTCATTGGATGCCTCACCGGCTACGGAACACCATTTCACCGTATGGGGAAACACGTACCTGCTTCACCGGCTGGACAAGAACTTACATCTGAACTGGGGCACGCCGCCCATTGGAGAAACACGGACATCACCTGCCCCGCCTCCGGCCTACACACTGGAAGAAATAACGGAAGGAGCAGAACCGGGAACAGGCAGACAGGTCGGTTTCATTCTGAATTATAAGGAAATACCCACTGGAATACTTCCCTAAATTATGGATGATAAATTAGCCGAGCTATCAAGATAAGCATTCTATCCGTTGTCCGTTTCTTTCGGAAATAATCTTTACAGCGTACGTATCTCCTCCGGCAAATACCCGCTGCGGATACGCCACTCCTGCGGATAAAGATTATTGGCACGATTCCCTATATTCTTCACAAATCCGAGAGGAATATTCCGGTAAGTAAGCAAGATATAACCACGAGGGGCTGTTTCCGACAAGGTAATAGCCTCTTTTCGTAAATAAGCGATAGCCTGTTCATAACTCACCTCTTCCGTATCAAAAGCATCCTGCCGCAAGAGCGTAGCGCTCATTGCCAACGCATGAGCGGGAATCAAATCTCTCCCTTTCACTTCACCAGTCAGAACGCCTGCCTGTATCACTTTCAGATGCTGTTTCATGGCAGCCAGTTCATCGGTATATCGTTGCGGAAATGCGACGATGCCCGCGCCTTCCGCAGACAGGGTGTATTTTTCGACATTTTCCTGCTTCAGCCAGTTCAGTGCCATCCCCATGTGTTCTTTGGAAACGGGAGAAGCAGCCGCTCCGCCTTTCTTATCTTTTTTCTTGGACGCCTTTGCTTTTGAGAATGAATAGGCTGCCGGTTCATCTTCCGCATCCGGTTTACGAAGTGCCGCCAGAAAGAATCCTTCGCCTTTTGTCTTATGAGGAAGAAAATGACAGACAGACAAACTTCCCTGAGATTCATCCTCTCCATCGAGTAAATTCCCTGTTATATTCCACTCGTTCCGCACCTCCAGAGGCAAGAGCTCCGCACCGAATTCCTGCTGAATCCAGCAGACATTCTCTTCATCTTCTTTGCTATTATAGGTACACGTACTATATATTAATATGCCGCCCGGTTTCAGACAGGGCCAAATATCCGCAATAATCCGCCGCTGACGCTGCCAGCAGATCTCTACATTCTCCGGGCTCCATTCCTCCACAGCCACAGGGTCTTTACGAAACATTCCCTCGCCCGAACAAGGCACATCGGTCAGAATGACATCGAAGAAAGACGGAAGTGCCGAGAAATCAGCCGGATCATTGTTGGTAACCACCACATCCGGATGCCCCCACTTCGTCAGATTCTCCGCCAGCACCTGTGAACGGTTCCGGATCACTTCATTCGCCACCAGCAGACTCCCTTCCGAAAGCACGCTACGCGCATGGGTTGATTTTCCTCCGGGCGCCGCACAAAGATCGAGCATCACCACCGGAGACTCGACATACTGCCGCAGCACCTGCTCCACAAACATGGACGAAGCCTCCTGAACATAGTAGCAACCGGCATGAAACAACGGGTCGAACGTAAAAGTCAGACGCTCGTCAAGATAGTAGCCATCGGATGCCCAGGGAACTTTGTTGAAGGAAAAATGAGCAGAACTGTCTGTCAGCGAACTTAATCCTTCCTCCTTCATTCTCAATTTATTGATCCGAATGCTGACGGGAGGCTCCTGCTGCAAGGCGGCAGCCAGTTTTTCATATTCTTCATTGCCCAGTAAGGCACGGGTATAGTCGATAAAAGAAGCGGGTAAATTCATTTTTCATTTATTAATTCCTGCAAATATCAAAAATATTTCGTCTCTTTGCAACTTTCTGACATACGAACTACGTCTAACAGACAAAGAAACAAATAAAAGAATTAATATATGAAACGGATTTTAATTGCTTTACTGGTCATGATGACCATTTTCTCTCTGGCAAACGCCCAGAAACAAACGACTATCGTGAACGACTCTACCGGAAACGTAAAAGTGACCGTAACGAAAGGGAAAGGCAAGGATGCCAAGGTTAATGTCGGCAACACGGCCGTCACTGTGATCGGCATCGATGACGAAGACGCCGACACGACAAGTGTAGATACGGGCAAAGTGAGTAGCTCCTCGCGCGGCTCTCACGGAAAAGCGAGCTTCACCATCAGCTCTGACGACGATGACTTCCCGTTCAATAATTTCGGAGATGCAGTCGGAGGAGGTATTCTGGTAGCCATCATCAGCATCATTGCCATATTCGGAATGCCGGTATTCATCATATTTGTAGTCTTCTTCTTCCGCTACAAGAACCGGAAAGCACGCTACCGTCTTGCCGAACAGGCTCTCGCAGCCGGTCAGCCTCTTCCGGAAGAATTCATACGGAAGAACAAATCGACAGACCAACGTACACAAGGAATCAAAAATACCTTTACAGGCATCGGGCTCTTCATATTCCTCTGGGCCATCACCGGCGAATTCGGAATTGGCGCTATCGGACTGCTCGTCATGTTTATGGGACTGGGACAATGGCTGATCGGCTACAAGCAACACGCCAACGAGGATACCAAGAACAGAGAAACCGCCATCAGAAGCAACGACATCATCATCTCGGAGAAGAACGACGAAGAGAAGAACGAAGAAAATAGATGAGCCAACTCAACGATATATCGCTAGTCGCACAGGTCGTGGTGTTCAAGAACACCAGGGCCTTCGACCAGTTGGTACAAAAATACCAGTCGCCTGTCAGACGCTTCTTCCTGCATCTGACTTGCGGTGACAGCGAATTGAGTGACGACTTGGCACAGGATACATTCATCAAGGCACATACCAATCTGGCCTCGTTCCGTAACTTGTCGAGTTTCTCCACATGGCTATACCTGTCTCTTATACACATCTGACGCTGCC
>ERZ1027221.1624-NODE-1624-length-10490-cov-8.459895_pt1 | contig 10490 bp, 9 predicted proteins | sample MGYA00519267_ERZ1027221 | MGnify/ENA primary metagenome ERZ1027221 (study PRJEB26926, sample SAMN06164533) | human gut metagenome | biome: ENVO:00009003; feature: ENVO:2100002; material: ENVO:00002003 | host: Homo sapiens | place: USA | collected 2012 ...
AGGAGCTGTGTAACGAAGTAAACAAGGTTGACGGCTACCTTGAACAGAAACGCATCATATTCAGCTATGTAAACCCTATGATCAAAGGGTGAGGTAAGCACAATTAAATAACAACTAGGGTCGTTTTGCCAATGACAGAAGATTTCTGTTTTTAGCAAAGCGACTTTCTTTCTGTCATTGGTTCTACGGCAGGAAGGAAAAACATGAACAGTTTTATGTCATGGGTAGGAGGAAAGAAGAATCTTCGTGACGAGGTTCTTGCAAGATTTCCGCCTTACTATGAAAGGTATATCGAGGTGTTCGGCGGTGCAGGCTGGGTGCTGTTTCACAAGCCGCCCGGTGCAGATTTTGAGGTATACAATGACTTTAATTCAAATCTTGCAAATCTTTACCGCTGCGTTCGTGATAAACCTGCAAAGCTGAAATACAAGCTTAGGTATGTGCTTGATTCAAGAGAAGATTTTGAGTATTTAGCTCTACTTCATAAGCGTGGCATTTTGCCAAGGCTTTATGACGTTGACAGAGCGGCTAAGTTTTATCAGCTTATACGTTACAGCTATGCAAGCGGTCTTGACAGCTTTGGAAGTCAGCCGCATTCGATGTGGTCGGACTTCCCTATGATCGACCTTGCCGCAAGAAGATTGCAGAAAGTAGTTGTTGAAAACAAGGATTTTGAAAAGCTGATTAAGCAGTACGATAGACCCGTCAGCTTTTTCTACTGCGATCCGCCGTATTTTGCTACAGAGAATTACTACAAGGACGTAGGGTTTACTGCAAAAGATCATATCAGACTGCGTGACGCTCTTCTTGACATCAAAGGCAGATTTTTGGTTTCGTATAATGATTGTCCTGAGATCCGTGAGATATGGCATAAACCAAACATTCACATTGAAGAGATAAGCAGGCTGAACAATTTGGCACAGCGGTATGACGGCGGCTGTCAGTATGCAGAGCTGCTCATATCAAATTATGACACAAGCGAACGTGCGAAAGCTATCAAACAGCTTTCGCTTTTTGATTAGGAGGTTTTTATGAAGAAGATAATATTGGCACAGGTTTTAACGGCAAAAGGCAAAACAGAATTTTCTGGGCTTTATGACAAACACGGAAATGCTGTAACGGTGGAGGTCGAACGTGACAGCAGCGGTGTTTCACTTATCGTATGGCAAGACGAACAGAAAAAGCAGCATTTTGACTGTGGGATATCCGAGGAAGAGATACAGCGTACCTGTGCAATGTTTGATGACTGCGGCGATTGTCCGCTGAAAGAGTATTGTGAAAGTGAGGCAAAAGAATGAGGATACTTGTGTTTGAACCTCTGAAAGAACCGTATGTAAAGGATATTGAGGATGATATCCATGCCATGCAGGAAATTGTGGGCGGCAGCATCGAGCCTATATATTTCGAACCAAAAAACAACGCCCTTTGCTGGTGTAATGATGAGTTCCTGCTGAACGGCTCAAAGCCTAACAGGATAGTAGGAAACACTCTTGTTCACGGCACTTTCTATATTTCGGGCAACTGTCTGAACGAATACGGCGAATGGGACTCTTGTTCACTTACCGATGAACAGATAGAAAAGTACAAGCAGCAGTTTGATCATATCATAGTAGATCTGCCTGGTATCGGGCTGGTTGCTGTGAGAGAAACAAAGCCGGAAGTGATCCAACCGCTTGAAGAATATGAAGAAGAACCGGAAATCGAACAGACAATGTAAAGGAGAATGAAACTATGAGAATACACGCATCTATCAACAGAATGGTAAACAAAGAGGATTCAGCAATCAAGGCATATGCCAGCGTAACAATGGACGGTATGTTCGCCGTTCACGGACTTAGGGTCATTGAGACCGAAAAGGGCAGATTTGTCAATATGCCCTCCACCTCATACACCGATAAGGACGGCAACAAGCAGTACAGCGACACCTTCCACGCCATAACCAAGTCGGCGAGAACTGCCGTAAATCAGGCTGTGCTCAATGCTTATGATCTCAAGCTGCAGCAGGTTCAGCAGACGGATATCGAGGTGGAGAACACTCCCGATGAGGAAATGTCGGAGCCTGAAGATGAACCTGAACCGGAGCTAAGTATGTAGTTTGCTAAAGCATTTGCTGTGTATCTTGTAACAAAGGTAGAACTTTTGCAAAAAGTATAGATTTGTGGGCGGATATATGATATATTGCTTGACAAGGAGCGTGATGATATGAAAAGAGCGATATTAATTTTGATACTCTGTGCGGTGATTTTATCAGCCTGCGGAAATGTTTCTGAAACTGCGGAAACCTCAGAGGTGAGCCAAACTACAACTACGTTGACAACCTCTGCAGCAACGGCAAAGGAAGAAAAGGATACAAGCGAAACCACAGCGACCATTAAAAAGAGTTCGCAGACGGTATCATCTTCCCCAAAGCCGACAGATACTGAAGTAACTGCGGTTAAGAAATCAAGCACTTCAAATACAGGCGGCAATTCGGTTCAGGAGCATAATAACGCTGTACAGGGTAATAACCAAGCTGTGCAGAATAATACTCCATCCAACAATTCTCAGGACAATAACTTAGCGGAGCAGAACGCCCAGCCGTCCAATGAGAAACCTCAGAATAACGAGCCGTCTGCCACCCGATCAACAACGGCAAAGCAGTCAGCATCGGCAGAGCCTGCGGTAACAAATTCGCCTGTCACAACAACAAAGCCGCAGACTACAAAAGTTCCGCAGACTCAACCACCCTTGCCGGTGCCTACTGAGGAAGAACGATATATGGATATCGGCAGAAGCTTATCTCATAACGGCTCTGATTACAGCAAGGCAGAGGCGGTATACAACTGGATGACTGAAAACGGTTCGGGCACTTGTGTGAATTATTCGTGGCAGACCTACTATTTGTGCAAAGGTACAGGTCTGGAATGCTATCTTGCATGGACGCCGTCAAAACTGTATGGTCATGTAGCAAATGTCGTTAAGGTAAACGGAACATGGTTTGTTCTTGATACGCAGGGACAAGGATTTCTGCTGAATAACGACTGCGGATTCAGCGAAATAATAGATATTGATGAATCATATGTATCAGTGGCGGATTTGATAAGCAACCAAAGATATGATGAAATATATTAAGATGTGCAAACGAAAGAGCCGAAATCCGGCTCTTTTTCTTTGCAAAAATGAAAAGGAGAAATGCACTTTATGTTCAAAAAATCGAAAATATTAAAGAAACTCAGCGCAGGGTTCATGGCAGGACTCTGTGCTTTTTCTATGCTCGGTTCATCTATGAGCGGAGCTATCACAGCAAGTGCCGCAAGCACACCTATGGAAAACCCGACCTTCCCGTCAGCGGATACGGTGATCGCAAAGGCGGCGACTTTGCTGGGTACGCCGTATACCTATGGAAACAAGGGCTACTGGTATGCGTATGATCAGGGTCAGTACACTCCGCTTTCTGTTGAAACGATAAATAATCTCGGCATTGACTGTTCGGGTCTTGTGTACTATACTCTTACGCAGCTTGGATACAAAACATCGGGGTTCAGTTGGAACAACCCTGTGCCTGTTGATACAGATCATTGGCTTACAGTCAATGATAACTGCACCATAACTTACGACGGAAAGACTTCAAAGGTCGAAGTCGAAAAGAAAAACATCAAGACAACGGACCGCCCGTATTGGGAGTGTGCTGATGGTTCGGTTATTACAGCAGGTTCTGTGGTGGTCGCTCAGAATCCGGGTGGTGAGGATCACGCTTGGATATATATGGGCGAATTTGATTCAAGAAATGATGTAATAAGCTATCTGAGATCTATTGGTGTTTCGGAAAAATTCATAAACTCAAAGACAGTTGGCGATGGAAAAGGTGCAGGCGGAAAGCATTGGAGAATAGAATCCAGCGGTTCGGAGGGCGTTGTTATCAACAACAAAACTGACGGTAAGACTGCTACCGCTATGAATATGTCGGCGTTCAGGATAACAAAAAATGATGTAAAATTTGAAATAACTAAGGTTCTTGCTTCAGACAGAACGGTTAAGATTTCAGGCACAAGCAAGGTAGACGGCACGGTTGCAAAATACGGAGTATATACCGATAAGGCTTGTAAAAACAAGGTCGGCGAGATCACTATCGGCAAGGACGGAACAGGCTCCATTCAGTTACCTGAAAAGCAGTATTACGTTAAGGAGATCTCCGCACCGACAGGTTACAGTATCTCTGAAGAAGTGTTCGCATTAAAGGCTGACGAAAATATATTTGTGACCGAAGATTTTACGAGAGGCAAAATTAAGGTCAACAAGACCGCCGAAGATGGGATCGTAAGCGGCAGAGAGTTCAAGGTCACAGGAAACGACGGCAGCAGTTACACCAAGAAAACCAATGCAAACGGCGTTGCCGAATTTAGCGGATTAAAGGTATACAACACATCTACGGGCAAAGCGATCACCTACACCGTATCTGAGATCAATGTAGATACAAGATACGAAGTTCCTAAAGCTCAGAATGTTACGCTGACAAGCGGAGATGTTGATCTGACTTTCAATGTCAATTTCAACAATGAACTTAAAACTGGTTCTATCAAGATCAATAAGCAGTCGGAGGACGGAGAGAACGGCGGCAGAGAATTCACTGTCACAGGCAACGGAAAGACTTACACAGTCAAGACCGGAGACGACGGCATTGCAATTCTCTCTGACATTCCTGTTTATGACAGTAATAACGAAAAAATCACCTACACCATTTCAGAAAAGAACGTACCCGTAAAGTACGTTGTTCCTGCCGATCAGACAGCAACTCTTACTGCTGACGCAACCACAACTAAGACTTTCAAAAATATCCTCAAAAAGTTTACAGTTGAGGTAACAAAGCAGGATTCTGAAACAACATCAGCACAGGGCGACGGAACGCTTGCGGGAGCAGTTTACGGACTGTACAAGGACGGCGAGCTTGCCGATACCTATACTACCGATGAAAACGGATATTTCAAGACAAAAGAGTATGTCTGCGGAAACTACACTGTTCAGGAAATTTCGCCAAGCGAGGGCTATCTCCTTGACGAAACAGTTTACTCAGTAGGTGCAGAAGCTGAGAATTATTTCATTGAGCATAACCCACTTTCTATGACAGTGACTGAGGACGTGATCAAGGGAAATATCGCAATGATCAAGCATTCCGATGACGGCTCTACTCAGATAGAAACTCCGGAAGTGGGAGCTGAATTTGAAGTGTATCTGAAATCTTCGGGTTCTTATGCAAATGCTGTTGAAACAGAACGTGATCATCTGACTTGCGATGAAAACGGCTTTGCACAGACCAAGGATATGCCCTACGGCGTTTACACTGTGCATCAGACCAAGGGCTGTGAAGGTACTGAGTTTATTGCTGATTTTGATGTGAACATCAGCGAAAACGGACAGACCTACCGCTATCTTATCAACAATGCGGAGTTTGAAAGCTATGTTAAGGTGGTAAAGGTAGATTCTGAAACGGGAAAAACAATTCCTTACGAGGGCGCTGGATTTGAGATCTACGGTTCAAACGGTCAGAAGATCTCAATGACTTTTTCATACCCTACCCCAACAACAATCGACACTTTCTACACAAACAGCGAGGGCTATCTGATCACTCCCGAAGTTCTTCCCTACGGTGAATATTCGCTTGTTGAGGTTCAGGCGCCTTACGGCTATGCGCTTGATAAAACTCCCGTAGCATTTTCGGTTTCCTCAGAAAATGCAGAGAAAGAAAACTCGCTTACTATTGTCAAAGTTGTTAAGCAAAACACCGCTCAGAAAGGAAAGATCAGCGTCCAGAAAACAGGCGATATTTTCACAAGCGTGGCAACGGCTTCTTCCGCATATACAAATGAAAACGGTGAAATGATCGTGAATCCAACAACTTACACTCCCGTGTTTGCAGACGGAGATCTCAGCGGTGCAGTATTTCAGATAACCGCAAAAGAAGATATTGTAACGGCAGACGGTACGATTAGAGCTTATGCCGGAGATGTTGTTTCAGAGATCACGACAGATGAGAACGGCTATGCCGAAACTGAGCCGCTTTATCTTGGCAAGTATGAGGTCAGAGAGACAAAAGCTCCATACGGTTATGTGTTGAACAATAAGCCTAAAGATGTTGAGCTGACATATGCAGGACAGGAATTTGAGGTGAGAGATACTGTGGATATAGAGTTTGAAAATGAATATCAGAGAGTAATGATAAGGCTTTCTAAGACAATGGAAAATGATGAACTGTTCGGTATCGGCAGTAACGGAGAGTACAAAAATGTTCGTTTCGGACTGTTTGCCGCAGAAGATATCACAGCAGCAAACGGCACGTCGATCCCTGCCGGCGGTCTTATTTCTGAAATCAGTCTTGAAGAAGATATGAGCGCACAATTTGACACTGCTCTGCCCTTCGGCAAGTACTATGTTCAGGAGATCGCTACTGACGAACATTACGTCCTCAACGGCGAAAAGTACCTTGTGACATTCGAGTATATGGGACAGGATATTCAGACCGTGGATATCGACTGCGGAGAGTTTGAAAATATTATCAAGCGTGGCAGGATAGAGGGACATAAGACCGATGACAAGAGCGAACCCCTTGAAAATGCGGTGTTCGGACTGTTCCGAAAGGACTGTAAAGTGTTTTCAGAAAGCAATGCCATAATGACAGCCGTATCCGATGAAAAGGGATATTTTGAGTTTGGAAACATTCCTTACGGCGAGTATGTTGTAAGAGAGATAAAAGCTCCCAGAGGATATATTCTCAGCAATAAAAGCTATCCCGTAAGCATTTCAGAGGACGGAGAAGTTATTGAGATAACTGCGGAAAACAAGCCTATTACTGTTGAGATTTCAAAACGTGATATTTACGGAAACGAGCTTAAGGGAGCAAAAATGCAGATCATTGACTCTGAGGGAAATATTGTTGATGAATGGACTTCCGACGGCACGGATCATATTGTAACCAAAATTCCTGTGGGAAATTACACGCTGAAAGAAATCGCCGCTCCCGACGGTTATGTTATCGCAACGGACATTAAGTTTACAGTCGATGTTTACGGCAATGTTACCGTAGAAAATGCAGATGCGACAGTGATTGCTGAAGACGGCACACCCATAGTCATAATGGTGGACGAGGCTAAGCCAAGCTTGCCTGACACGCCTCACACAGTCACAACAGACAACCCTCACACAGGTGTGTCATCAGACAATGGCATATGTATCTATCTTATGATCGGCTCTGTAATGCTTTTGTCCTTAATATTTGCAAGAAGAAAGAATAATGAAAGGAATGATGTGTAATGAGAAGAGCCAAAACCAAGAGAATGGCTGCGGCATTTGCAGGAGCTTTTTGCTTTGCCGCAAAGCTTACGACCACCGCCTACGCCTCGGGCGATGTGGCCGGAGCAGTCACAAGCACTTGGAACACAGCCAGATCGCAGATAGTGTCGGTGGTGAACAATGTTGTTTTTCCGTGCCTTGATGTTATCCTTGCGGTATTGCTGTTTGTGAAGATAGGTGCGATGTATATGGACTACCGCAAGCACGGACAGATAGAATGGACTCCTGTTGCGATAATCTTCGCCTGCCTCATATTCACCCTTACCGCTCCGCTGTATATATGGTCTATTGTGTAAGGAGGTATGACAAATGAAGAATATTCTTATACTCGCCGCACTGTCTGCGGTGATCCTTACAGGCTGCGGAAATATCTCGCCGCCGTTCAAAGCCGAGCAGACAACGGTCACAACAGCCGCACCGACAGTAAGTGCGGCTGCCTCTTCGGAGGCTGAAAGTACCGTCGATGAAGAACAGGTAAAATATGATACCTTTATTGCGGAGTTTTTCGATTCAAATATATGCTTTTCAGATACAAGCGCATTGGTAACAGAAGCAATGAAAGGCTGTTCATTTGAAACGCAGACAGACAGTTCAAACGGAGTGCAGAATATATCGCTGAAAGGCAAAAACGGCGGCGGTATGATCGATGTTCTCTGTATTGATCTAAGTCAGAGTGATCTTGATCACGATATGGAATATATCCTTGAAAACTTCGGAGATTATTACTTCGGACAGACCTCCGCACAGATGAGCGGTATCACTGAGGACGATTTTGTGTCCATCTATCGTATGACAAGCAGTGTTGTTTCTAAGTGTAAATATCAGCGGTACGGCTCTGTTCAGAAATCCGATGGTATGGCGACGCAGTTCGGATACACGGAAACCTACGCTGTGCTTTCGGAGGACAAGCTTACCGTTGTATCGGGTGCTTTTCTCAGTTCGGATATGATGGAAAGGCAGAGTTTTTCGCAGCTGATGAGTAAGTTTGCGGAGAATGTGAAGTATTAAGGCGGTGATAAAGTGCCATATATCCCATTTACAGACGAACAAAAAGTCCTTGCCAACAGCGTAGACTTGGCAGAATATCTGCGTGTGCGTGGTGAAAAGCTTGAGCGTGCCGGCATAGAGCATAAGCTCATATATTACGACAGCTCAGGCAAGCACGACAGTATAACTATCCGTGGTTCAAAATGGTTCGACCATAAAAATCAGACAGGCGGCGGAGCAATAAAGTTTATGCAGGAGTTTTATGGTATGGACTTTCAGACTGCGGTACAGGAACTGTTGGGACAGACGGTAACTCTGCTGTCCCACAGTCCGCCGAAAGCTATCGCAAAGGAAGAAAAGAAAGAGTTCAGACTGCCCCAAGCAAACACAAATATGCACAGAGTCTATGCCTACCTCATAAAACAGCGGTTTATCTCGGCTGACATCATCACACACTTTGCCAAACAGCATACTCTCTATGAGGATAAAAACCACCACAACGCAGTATTTGTCGGGCTTAATGAAAAGGGTATGCCTAAACAGGCACATAAGCGGTCAACAAACAGCGTCGGCAGTACATTCCGGATCACTTGTAGCGGCTCTGATACCCGATACAGCTTTGCACATTTCGGAGAGGATGAACGACTTTATATATTTGAAGCTCCCATTGATATGCTGAGTTTTCTTACTCTGTACCCGAAAGAATGGCAAAAACACAGCTACATCGCTATGAACGGAGTTTATGAAAATGCTGTTTTGACGGCGTTAAAGAATCATTCAAACCTGTCAGAAGTCATTCTCTGTGTTGATAATGACGAGGGTGGGATCGAGGCGGTTGACCGTCTAAGGGATATCCTAAATGAGAACGGATATTCAAACGTCAAACGCCTTGCACCGCCGTACAAAGATTGGAACGAGGTGCTGAAAGCAAAGAACGGGGTCAAAGCTTTACCTGCTGTTCCTCACAAGCGGAAGGAAGAATATCTTCATCAGATTGATAGCTTAAAGTATTTACGATGCCGTCCCGACAAGCTGACCTCGCAAATATATGCAACATTCAAAAACGGACAATACAGGTATCTCGCCGAGTATGCGTTGGCAGGCTCGGCTTTTTTCATGCCCAAAACAGAGCAGATAAACAGCGAGTGTAAGGCGTTTGTATGGCTCCAAAACAAGCTCAAAGGCAGTTACAAGCCCTACACCGACAAGGGCAGAAAAGCACAGAAACAAAGGAATTTGCAGGACTGTGTGCAGGAGGTTCTGCGTGATCTGAAACAGACCGCTCGAACCCGAGAGCAGTCGGTTCAGACGGCAAAGCTTTTGTATAGCCTTGCAGATAGTGCCTTGCGGCTAAATGTTGAAAATACATTATCCGAACTTACACAAGAGCAAAGCGAATCAGAATATATTGTTTCAGAACCGGAGCAATGTATGGAATTCGGGTAATGCGATACCCCCTGCCTCACACTGCAATACCTTGAATAAAACAAACTAACTGTCGTATTAAATACAAAAGAAAGAATATTTTATACAGATCGGAGATGAAATTTTGAATGAGAAACAGATGATTTTGATAGGCGTACTTGTTGTAATTTTCATTGCCTTTTTAGTGGTAGTAAATCTGCTTGACAACAAGTCGCTTAACGGAATAAAGGCAAAAAAAGTCGGCAACGGACAGCACGGAACTGCGAGGTGGGCGACAAAAGCTGAGATAAAGCGTACTTTTATCCCTCTGCCATTCGAGCCGGAGATGTGGAGAAAAGGTCAGAACCTGCCGACTGTTCAAGGTACGGTGGTAGGCTGTCGGACACACGGCAAAAAAACTGTGGCTATTGTAGATGACGGCGATGTTCACACGCTTATGATAGGCGCTGCGGGCGTGGGCAAAACCGCATATTTCCTGTACCCGAACATTGAACTTGCTTGCGCAAGCGGAATGTCGTTCATCAGTACGGACACCAAAGGGGACGTAGCACGAAATTACGGAACTATCGCAAGCAAATATTACGGTTACAATGTTTCTGTGCTAGACTTGAGAAATCCTACTCGTTCAGACGAAAACAATATCCTGCATCTTGTAAACAAGTATATGGATATTTATCTGTCCGATAAAAACAATCTTTCAGCGAAAGCAAAAGCGGAAAAGTATGCAAAGATAACAGCAAAGACAATTATCAATA